>Ga0136596_1000553_pt1 | contig 18776 bp, 15 predicted proteins | sample AntRauTorcE11897_FD_101387 | JGI IMG/M metagenome (GOLD analysis project Ga0136596, IMG submission 101387) | Saline lake microbial communities from Rauer Islands, Antarctica - Metagenome Torckler E11 #897 | ecosystem: Environmental > Aquatic > Non-marine Saline and Alkaline > Saline | place... | reverse complement strand
GGTTGTCTTCTACAACCAACGCCTTTGATCGCTCGCCATTGCTTTCCGGCATTGGTGTGTTCACAACTTCATTATTTGCCTGGTGGGCGGTAAGCTCAAAAGGTAACTCAAAGCGGAAAACGGATCCCTTGCCAACATCGGTCTCGACGATTACATGGCCGCCCATCAGTTCGACCAGCCTTTGCACCAGGGAAAGCCCCATGCCGGTTCCACCAAACTGACGGGTATCCGAGGCATCAACTTGCTCAAACGAGTTAAAAACATCCTCCACCCGGTCAATGGGAATACCGCAGCCGGAATCAATAACGGAGCAGTTCAGCAATACACAGTTTTCTTCGAGGATCAGCCAGCCAGCCTTGATTTCAACAAAGCCATCACCGGTAAACTTGATGGCGTTATCGATCAATCCGGACAGAATCTGGCGCAGCCTGGCAGCGTCACCCATGACCAATGACGGTTCAGGCCAGTCTTCGGAAAAATGAGTGTCCAGCGAAAGGCCCTGCCTCTCGGCGATATGCCGGAAGCTTGCGGAACAGTTCGAAATCACCTGGCGCAAATCGAACTGGCGGCTTTCAAACCGGAGTGTCCCGCGGTCAATGTGGGAATAATCAAGGATATCGCTGATAACCATCAACAGGTCTTCAGTGGATTGCCTGGCCGTTTGCAGGTAATCCTGCTGGCGAGCCGTGAGAGGATCTTCAGAGACCAGATCAACCATGCCAAGCACGCCGTTAAGCGGGGTGCGAAGTTCGTGGCTCATGGTGGCCAGGAATTCGGTTTTAGTCCGGTTGGCCTGTTCAGCACGTTCACGGGCTCGCTCGGAAGAAGCCAGCGTGTCATCCCTTGCCGCCTGCAGCTCGCTCAGGTGCGATGCCAGTGAGTTAAAGCGCTCTTCCAGTTCCATGATTTCCCTGGCCGAGCCTTTGCGGCTTAAGGGAACCTGGTCATAGTGCCTGTCGGTAAGCCGTTCAACTCGCTTTGAAAGGCCTCGTATAGGCGCGATAATACCACTGAGAATGTGGTTCACGATGATCATCGTGAACAGTAGCAAAAACAACCCGACGGCCAGGGATGTCCAGATAATATCGGCGCGCCTTTTGGCAAAACGGGCGTCGTCTACCCCCACCTCCACGGAGCCGACTCGCATGGCTCCGACGCCGAAGCCGTACTGGGGTTCGAACCATTCCGACTCGCGACTGTCTTCCAGCTCAAGCGGCTGTTGCAGTATCTCGGATTCGAACACCGTATAGCTGTCAGGATTTCCGATGATTGATCGCCCATCAGTGGTGGCCAAGCCTACCTCGTCGCCGACCACATTGGACACCCGAATCCAGTCTGCCCGGCTTTGCTGCAATGATTGTTCAAGAGTCTGTTCCAGAGCTCTTTCATTGCCAGACACCACGGCGTATTCCACGGCCGGTGCCAGGCTGTCCGCCAACATCTGGCTGCTGGCTGCTACATCCCTACGAGCATCTTCCAGCCGGGCAGAGGTAAAGAAAATCATCAGTACAACGAACATTACGATGGCGGGTGCCGCGCCCAGCAGCATCAGTTTGCGCGTTAGAGAAGCGTGGCGTCCGGGCTGCTTATTCATTCTTTGATGCCTCCACATTGTCAAGGCGCTGCCTGACGGCATCGATCACGGTCTGTCGCTCCGGTAGCGGAATATTCAGGGAACGCCCAACCTGGAGATTGATCTCGATACCAAAATCGGTGGGATGCGCCGGCTCTGGAAATTCATCGTTCTCCTGGAAATGCCGGACATAACGGGTTGCCATGGCTGCCACTTCACTCAGCGGCGTGTAGGAAGAAGCAAGAGAACCAGCTTTTACATAAGCCTGACTCGGTCCGATGACAATACGATTGCGTCGGTAGGCTGTCAGCAGAATGTGTTTGATCGTTCGGGGGTTGTAAATGGTGCCGTCGGGCGCCGCAAGCAGGAAATCCCCGTAATTGAGAGCCCTGATCAGGGTTGGAATCAGGCGTTCATCCGACGGTACCAGGAAAACGCGGCCTTCCATGCCAAGCTGGTGAAGGTTTTTCATGACCGGGTCGTACAAATGCTTGGTATCCGGCCTTGCCAGCATTCCCACCCGGGTGGAGTAGGGCAGTATGACTTTACCAATCGCGACCTGACGCATCAGGGGCGGCGTGGACAAAACGGCAGAAACTTTTCTATCGGGGTTTTCGGAGCTTGCATCTACGTAAGCTTCTTCAACCAACAAACCCAGAACCGGAACCCGTTTGTTTTCCTCGCGTACCCGGGTGAAAGCCGTCGGACCAATGGCGATAACGGGCGATTCACTGTCCTGCGAGGTTTGCCCCGCAACGAATGAACGAATTATGACCGACTCTCCAAACGCTGCCGTCAGCAATTCCCTGAGCCGCCGGTTGAGACGTTGATTTTCCGAATCCGCAATATAAACCAGGGAGGGTGTTGGGTCAGGAAGGTTTGTTTGTGCGCGGGAAGCGGGCGACATCATCAGACAGGCCAGCGCGACAGCCATCACCAGGGCGCAACTGACTGCCCTGATGCCAGGGGCCGGGCGATCTTGCCAGTGGTCATTATTACGTGCTTCGTTCATACCGTCCGGGGTGTCGCTTCTTCCTTGTAGTGTGCTCAGAACCGGATGCCAGCTTCAACGAAAAACTGGTTATGGTCGTTGATCCTGTTGTCAGGGCTGAGGGTCGGTTTGGCCGTGACGTAGTGCTGCATTGTAAAGGCCAACTCATAGCCGTAACCCTGTGCAAATACCTGTTTTGCAAGCCGGAAATCCGCCCTCTCAAAATGTGCGTACCGGAACTCATCCGCCCAGTAAAAGGCCGTTGACGCTGTCAGGTTATAGGGCAACTCCTGGATCCATACCAGGCTGCCGGAATGTTTGACGGACATGCGCCCCAAAAGCTCCACCCGAAAATCTTTGTCGATTCCGCTCCGGTTGTCTTCGCCGGTGTACTCTCCGTCCTGATCAAGATAGGCATAACCCAGCCTGAGCCTGGTCCCCGGAAACTCGAACGACGCTTCCAGCTCAAAACCTTCCTGGTCCAGTGCGACATTATTATCAATACTCCACTCATTGATTGAGATCACACCACTGATCATATCTCTGAGTGTATCGTTAAAATAACGGGCTTCCAGTGAGAGTGTACTGTTATCCAGATAAAACTGACCAAAATAGCTTATTTCCCGTGATGTTATGCGCTCTTCTTCAAGTTCTTTGCTATAAGTGGAGTTAGAGGGATCGACCAGATCTTCAACCATAAACCGTTCCCCTTCAATAAACGCGAAAGGGGGCGCAACATTGACCGCCCGATAAGACCAGTCGGGATCCTGCTCGAACGCATCGGGAGTTCGGACGGCTCGGGAAAACACAAAACGTAGGGCGTGGTTATCGCTCAGGATAAAGTTCGTCGCAACTCGCGGCGAGAAATAGCTCTCATCGGTTGTAGTGGCTTTTTCCCAGTTGCCACCGGCATTGAATGTTAACCACCTGAATGGAGAGTATTCCAGATTCCCGAATACCCGAGACTGGTAGTTATTACCACGGCCATTGAAATAGGTTTCAGAGCGATAGGTATCCTGACGATAGCCAAGCCCGGACACCAGCCTCAGGTCGGGGCTGAACAATAGAGTGTCCTGAATTTCAAATTCCAGTCGGGATTCTTCGATGTCTTCATTCAGGCCCGCAAGAAGAGGGTCTACCTCGTTGGGTGAGCAAGGCGTGAGGCTTATCCTGTTGCCAGCCAGAACCTGGAGGAATTGATCGTTGGGAATGCAGGTTGTCCAGCGCTGACGCCGCTTATAATTCTGGAAGCTGCTCTGGATATGGAAGAAGTGACTGGCAGAAATCGAAACATTAAGCCGTGTCTGAAGGTAATAATCATCAACCAGAACGTCGGGGTTCTCATCGGACCCAAGCTTACCTTCTTTTAACCTGTCTTCCTCGTCGACTCCATCTACCACACCGGCTCTTAGATCCAGGCTGTAGGTCGGGTTAATAGCCAGGGTGCTGTCGTAGTTGAACGTATTGATATCGTAGCCATTGTGGAAAGGCTTGATCCTTATATCGGCGCCGGTATCAGCTTGCTCATCAAACCCGTCAGATTGGCGTTTTTCATAGGCCAGTCGCCAGCTGTAGTCATCGTCGCCACTGGCCACAGATCCGAAGGCACGACGATAGCCACGGGATCCGGACACACCACGCAATTCAACCCCGGCTGTATCTTCCGGGGCGCGGGTGATGATGTTGATGGTTCCCAAGAAGGCATTGATGCCATAGGCAGCACTGTTCGGGCCGCGGCTTATCTCAATTCGTTCAATCAGTTCAAGTGGCACCGGCATGGTGTTCCACTCTACTTGCGAGAGGTTTGCCCGGTAGGCGGTTCTGCCGTCTACCTGGACCTGCATTCTTCGCTGTTCGTAGTGAACCGTTCCATGGTAACTGGTGACCGGCCGGTTGCTGCCGACGTAATTGACGGTCATGCCGGGAACCAGGCGGAAAACTTCTACCAGGTTCATGATGCCCAGTTGGCGGATGAGGTTACCCGATATGATGGATGTCGTTCCCGGTACTCTGGTTTTTGGCTGACGCAGGCGAGTTGTGGTGAGCACTTCAGGGATATCAGGTTGGATGCTGTACGCGTCCAGAGTCAGGTCAGGATCGGTCTGGGCCTGGGCGCTGGTTGTATTCAGGCAGAACAAGGCCATAAATACAGAGAAAACACAGCAAAAGCGCCGTGAATTCGGAAATATATAGAGTTTCCGGTTCGTAACGGACATGGGTGTCGTTTTATACTTTGCCGAGTAGTGGAGACATTTTTAGTTAATTCTTGAATCTATCCTAGGGGAGCGAAGGCGATTTGTCTCTCTGAAATGCAGACAGAATTTTACAGTCGGACAATAACATTATGAATTGTTGGGAAATATTGGGCATTGATCCAACCCGGGATCGCGCAGCGATTGATCGGGCGTACGAACAGCAGAAAAAGTTTGCAGCCGGGGATGAGCTGGATCGTCTCCGGCAGGCTCACCAGGAAGCCAGCGGTGAACAACCGGCGCCAGCCGGGACGGAGCAACTTGCTGCCCCTCAACCCCAGGACGCCTCTGAATCGAGGGCTGCCACTCAACCGCAGGCTCCCTCTGACGCTGAGTTGACTGCGGAAGAACAGCAGGTGGTCCGGGAGGTGGTTATCCAGGTTAAGGCGCTGCTAAGTGACTCACGGCGCGCCGCTGATGCTGGCATCTGGCGCGCGATTCTGGCAGAGCCACCGGCTGATCAGCCTCATCTGCGAGCCGCCATTGGGCAAGCACTTAAGGCGCAGGTCAGACCCATGGCCGAAAACGGCAGTTTTTCAATCCCGGTGGTGACATTTCTGGGAGACTGGTTCGGGTGGCATGAACTGCAGGATGCAGGCGGGAAGGCTCCGGCTGTCCAAACGCCTGGTCAGGAGAATGAAACACCGGAACGTGCCGTTGAGGAAGACTCCCAGCCACCGGTGGCTAATTTCTGGCCAGCAGTCGTTGGTTGGATTGTGGCGTTGGCCGTTCTAGCGGCTTTCTTTGATGGCATTTTTGGGGGCGGATAGTTCGCCCTCAATTTTTCGTCGATAGCGCTGGAAAGCAGCCAGGCTGGGTTGAAGCATGGCCCTTGCCAACGCTTCAGCTTTGACTGGGTCCTGCTGGCGAACAGCCGCTAATAAAAGCTCATGCTCTTCCTGAGCTGGCCCAGGAACATCGTTGTTGAGTTCGGTTTGCTCAATCGTCTGTGTGATCGATTCAGAAAAATACCCATACATTTCTGTTAGAGCCGTGTTGTGAGAAGCCGCGACCAGCGCCTGATGGAACGCCTGATCGTGAGCAATTTGCTGATCTATGTCTTTTCCTGCCCGGGCCCTGGCATCCAGGGCGGCCATCATTATTTGCAGATCCGACCCAGTGCGGCGCTCTGCCGCAAGCCTTGCGGCTTCTGTCTCAAGCATGATGCGCACTTCCAGCTTATCTCTGAGTTCGGACCGACTGATGCGTCTCAGTGCCTCTCCGGCCTCCTGGGTTGCTCTCACGTAAGTGCCATCCCCCTGACGGGTCTCCAGCATGCCGACATAAACCAGCACTCTTACTGCCTCGCGCACGGTATTTCGGCCGACACCCAGTGACTCGGACAAATCCGCTTCTACGGGCAGTCGGGTGCCAACCAACCAATAGCGCTGCTCAATAGCTGAGCGAAGCCGCTCGATCGCGGTCTCGACAAGGGAGCCTTTCTGAATCTTTTCGAGTTTCACAAGGATGATCCTCACAAATGATCACCCAATCATCCTATGATTAAAGCCGAAAATCAAATAGGGTTGAAACCGAGGCTCTATCCTGCTATCCCGCCGTGATACGAGGCGCAAGGAAATTGTAATCGTCAGGATTCGCCTTGAGCGTTGCCTGGCGATAGGTAAAGGTAAAACCAGGCCAGTTGACTGTGTTCTTGCCATTTTCATCCAGATACCAGGAGTTACAACCTGATTTCCAGACACTGGATTCGAGACGCTGATGTACCTGTGAGGCGAACGTTTTCTGCCGGTCTGGCTTTACGTCCATAGCGCTGCCTGGCTGCCTGGATAGCTCGCCGATGCAGCTCAGAACGTACTGAACCTGGGATTCAAGCATAAACACAATGCTGTTATGGGCGAGGTTGGTGTTCGGGCCATAGAGTATGAAAAGGTTTGGGAAACCAGACACGGTAATGCCTTTATACGCTTCTGCGCCACTGGCCCAGGCTTCGTTCAGGGTTTCCCCACCGCGTCCGACAATGGTCATGGGCGAGAGAAATTCAGACGCCGCAAATCCGGTACCAAGGATCAGCGCATCGACCTTGTGCAGGGCGCCGTCGGTTGTGACTACACCGTCGCTGACGATTTGCTCGACACCGGTGGTAACGAGATTAACGTGGTCCTGGTCCACGGCCTTGTGCCAATCGTTCGAGATCAGGATGCGTTTGCAGCCAATCTGGTAATCGGGAATCAGGTCGCGACGTTTTTGGGGATTGCAAACCTGGCTGCGGGCAAACCGCTTCGCCTGCCAGGCGAAAATACTCAGAAGCCCGTTGAATCGGGTAAAGGCCAACGCGCGGCTTTCATTCTTCCAATAAATCAGAAATCGGTAGAGTCGGTCCCAGAGTGGTAATTTTTTGAAAAGCAGCTGTTCCCACTTTTGAAAGGGGCGGTCCGGCTTGGGCAATACCCAGGCAGCTGACCGCTGAAACAGACTCAGCGACTCAACCCTGGAAACAATTTCGGGTATGAACTGAATGGCGCTGGCGCCGGTACCAATAACCGCGACTTTCTTTCCCTCCAACTCGTAGTGGTGGTCCCAGCGGGCTGAATGAAACATCTTGCCGTCAAATGATGCCAGTCCGGGAATGTTCGGCCATGACGGCTGATTGAGTTGGCCGGTCGCGGTTACCACAATGTCAGCCTTAAAAAGACTGCCATCCACTGTGGTGACTTGCCATGTATTGGAAGACTCGTTAAAGACCGCCGTGCTGACTTCCTGGTTGAACTGGATATGATCTTGCAGGTGATGCTTGTCGACGCAGCTGCGCATGTAATCCAGAATTTCAGGCTGAAGACCGAATTTTCGCGACCAGTCGTGCTTGGGTTCAAAGGAAAACGAGTAGAAGTGAGACTGCACATCGCAGGCGGCCCCGGGGTAGGTGTTGTCCCGCCACGTGCCGCCAACTCCGGACGCTTTTTCCAGCAGGATGAACGATTCTATGCCTGCTTTTTTCAATTGTATCGCCATGCCCAGCCCACCGAAGCCGGTACCGATGATAACAATGGAGAGGGAGTGCGCTTTTTCGAATTGGCTCATGGCATGCTCGCCCAACGACTATGAGTTACTAATGCTCGAGTATACGGGGCTATCCCACTGCGATAGATGACATTTTCGGACAGACCGGTTAGTCAGAAAGGTCAATCATGGGGCAGGGCGCTAGTCACTCGCCGGGGGTGGCGAGCCTGCCAACCCTTAAGAAAACAGAAACAGGAGCTCAGAAACGGATCAGCGCTGAGCCCCAGGTGAAGCCGCCACCGAAGGCTTCCAACATCAGGATTTGGTTGCGCTTGATGCGGCCATCCCGCACGGCAACGTCCAGTGCCAGCGGGATGGACGCCGCAGAGGTATTGCCGTGTTTGTTGACGGTAACCACAACCTGATCCATCGACATGTTCAGCTTTCTGGCCGTGGCTGCAATAATTCTCAGGTTCGCCTGATGGGGCACCAGCCAGTCGATGTCAGACTTCTTCATCTGGTTGGCATTCAGGGTTTCATCGACAATCCTGCCGAGCGTATTCACCGCAATCTTGAATACCTCGTTGCCCTTCATCTTTACGTGTGCATTGCCCGCCCGTACCTGCTCAAAACCATCGCCGATACCGTAAGGCACATACAGCAGTTTTTCGTACTGGCCGTCGGCGTGAATGTGCGTCGACAGAATGCCGGTTTCGGCACTCGCTTCCAGAACCACCGCGCCGGCGCCATCACCAAAAAGAACACAGGTACCGCGATCCTGCCAATCCAGAATCCTCGAGAAAATTTCAGCGCCCACCACAAGAACTTTTTTGCTGCTGTTGGTTGCAATGAACTTGTCCGCCACCGAAAGGGCGTAAACAAATCCGCTGCAGACCGCCTGAATGTCAAAGGCCGGGCACCCGTGAATGCCAAGCCTCGCCTGAAGGATGCAGGCGGAACTCGGGAAAATTTTATCGGGTGTTGAGGTGGCAAAGATAATGAGGTCAATTTCCGCTGGCTGGAGACCTGCCGCTTCGATAGCCAGCCGGGATGCCTTTTCTGCAAGATCGACTGTGGTCTGACCCTCAAGGGCAATATGACGCTGCTCAATGCCGGTTCGATCCCTGATCCACTCGTCACTGGTATCAACAATCTTTTCCATGTCTTTATTGGTCATGACATTGTCGGGGAGGTACGAGCCCGTGCCGGCAATTCGAGCATACGTCATGAAATCATTCCTTAGGATCTGCAGACCAGTTCATAGTGAATATCTGGTTATCCTATACCCATGCCTAATGGGCAGCTATTAGCGGTTTGTCAAAGGCGTGCAGTGTCCCACCACAAGATATTCAAAACGCCTGCGTACAAGTTCGTAGTGGTATCCAAGTATGGGGTGAACGGGGCGGTTTAAATTACAATAGCTACCTATTAATCGAGACCTCTGGCTTAGCCAGAACTTAACTATTTAGGGAGTGAAGAGAAATGAACAAAGCGGTATCAATCTACAAAGGCTGGCGAATGAAGCGGGACTTTATTCAGTTGATCCTTACGAAAGATGCAAGGCTGCTCAAGGACGCGGGTTATCCACCGGAAATCGTTGCGCAGCGCCTGGAAACTCCATTCTGGAAGTTTGCCTGAGTTGCCTGAGTTGCCTGCTAAGGCAGCTCAGCTTATCCAGCCGAAAAGAAAATAGAACACTCTTGTAATCACATTACCCTGGCTATCCGTCTGTTGTGATTCGTTTTGTGCTCCTGAACTGACCGTTTCCTGATCCTTTCCTGCGGCAGCCGGTTCCTGAGGAGTGGCCGCCTCTGGTTTTTCAGCATTACCAACACTCGCGACATTAACCACTTCTTCCGGCGTTTCTTCGACTTTAGGTGCGGCAGCGGGTTTATCGATTGTACCGGTCCTGACAGTAGACGTGATTTTGATCGGCTCGGAAGTCGGCTCAGGTTCTGATTGTGTTTGGGTCGGTGCTGGTTCCGGGCGGGTCTGCGCCACCTGTTTGGGCTCTGGCTTCTCAACGGGCTCCGGTGCGGCTTTCGGGGCGGGTTCCGGGGCCTTCTGAGGCTCAGGTTTCGCAATTGGCTTGCTCACCTTTGCGACGCTGAAAACAGCCGGCTCTGGCTCAGCCACGGGTTCCGGTGTTGCGGCAGGTTGTTCGGGTTCTGGCGCCGGTGCGGGCTTGGGTGCGCTGGCCAGCGTCAGACCAAGCTCTTTCCGTGCCGCCTCCTGATTTGCAACCACATTGCCACCCATCAATTGCGAGCGACTTCCGGAAATACCCAGGGCAGCAAGTGTTGGCGAATCCAGCTCGCCGGTAGCGCTCAGGCCAGGGCGCTCTGCCTGATATTGCCTGACCGCTGCACGAAGGCTGTCATCAATCCAGCCGTCTGCCTGGCCGATGCTGTATCCCGCGCCGTATAGGGCGTTTTCCGCCGAAAATACGGTCTGTACCGATGCCGCCTGGGCCAGCAGAGGGCAGGCCATCAGAGCAGCGGTAACCGATGCGCTTTTGAAGAAAGGTGCAACAACCAGTCGACGTCTCATGAGGTATTCCTCCATGGAATGCTTGCGATACATTATTGTTGAGTTTCCAAAGTATCAGCAATTGTGGATACAACCCATGACGCAGTTAACAATTGCAGAAAAGTAATGAACTGTTTCAAAAGGTAACTTTTAGCGGGTTCCGTGCTGGTGCTAGTGTATTTACATGAACTCGGGTTGTTAACGACCCTGTTACTCAGCCCCGATTTTCGCTGATATTGAGGAATAGTTTATGAAATGGAACTTTGCTTTGCTGATTCTTTGCCTGCCTTTTGCGGTTCAGGCCAAGGTTACATCAGCAACCCTGTTTCCTTCCCATGCCCAGCTGGTTTGGGAGGAGAGCGTCTCAATTAAGCAGGGCAGTGGCGAAATCACGCTTGGGGGGCTGCCGGTTTCAATGCAGGATGACACCCTGATGGCGGAAATAAGGGGCGTGCCAGGGGTTCTGACTCAGCGCGTGCAAATTCGGCAGGTGGAGCAGGCAGAAGTGGTGGCAGAAGCCACACGAAACCTCCGCAAAGAGCTGCAGGAACTGGAGCACAAAATCGGTGCCCGGGAAGACCAGATTCAGGCCTGGAACCAGCAGGTCAGGCTAATGGCCGAAGCGGCCGGAACTCCAAAAGAAATCACCGCCTCGGAACTGGCCCAACTGGCCACCACTGTGCAGGAAAGTACTCAACAGGCTCTGACACGCATTCGTGACATCAGGCAGGCCATGGCCGATGATATTGCCGAGCGGGACCGAATCAAACGGGAACTGGCTGCCACACAGCAGGACGCCAGAGCGACCAAAAGTGTCACCATTGTTTATCAGGCCGAGCGCTCAGGGCAGGCGACAGTCCGGCTGCAATACCAGACTCAAGGCGCGAGCTGGCGCAGCCAATACAACGCGCGGCTGGAGACTGCAGAAAACGGGACTGCTGGCACACTCGTTCTCGAGCATCTCGCCCTTATCCGCCAGACCACGGGAACCGACTGGACTGGGGTGGAGTTGAAGCTTTCAACGGCCAATGCAAGATCTGGCACCGACATTCCCCCGCTCTATCCCTGGGTAGTTTCACCCGGAGTGCAGGCCGAATACCGATCAAAAAAATCACTCGGCGCATCCCTCGACATGATGCAGTCTGAAGTCGCAAGTGCGCCTCAGACAACGAGCGTTGAAAATGATGGCGCGTTCACCCAGAGCTACCGGGTCGAAATGCCTGTATCGCTGGCCAGTGGGAATACCGATCAGTTTGTGGCGGTTGCCAGCCATGACGTTCCGGTATCCATCGAGACCCGGTTTTTCCCGGCAATGGACCTGAACGGGTTTATTCATGCAGCAGGCACTTTTGAGGCCGCCATGTCACTGCCAGCGGGACCTGTCACGCTCTATCGTGATGGCCAGTCTGTCGGCCGCTCACACCTTGACAGCCTATCCACCGGCAGCGAGCTCGCCATGGGCTTTGGCGTCAATGACCGAGTTGTTGCCGAGATGGTGAATGAGCAAAATCAGAAAGGCGAGCAGGGCGTGTTCAAAGGGGAAAAGTACGTTCGCCGCGTCAACCGGTACGAGATCACCAACAATCACCCCCGAGCGGTTGCGGTTCGTGTCTTTGACCGGATCCCGGTTTCTCAACAGGACGATCTGACCGTCAAAGAACTGGAGATCACCCAACCCGTGAACCGGAATACTCAAGACATAAAGGGCGTCTTTTCGTGGGAACGCACGATAGAACCCGGCAAGACCATTACCCTAAAATCCGGTTTCGAGCTGCGGGTACCAGAAGATTCAGAACTGCCATCGGAATTCCGATAAGCTGGCGTTCTCCCTGACAAGTGAGGGCACAGGACAGTGAAAGAGAGCATTCATTACACCGTCAGAAACACAACGCTGGGCCTGTTTGCCATGGCGGCTTCAGCGTGCGGCAGGAAACGGGAGTTAACGCCCCTATGCAGAGCCTGGATTATCGGGTAGTTGAACAGGCTATTCATTGGCTGGAGAAAGGCCGAACCGTTTGGTTATGCACGGTTCTTTCTACCTTTGGCTCGTCGCCAAGGGAACCCGGCTCATTGATGGTGGCCATGTCTGATGGAAATCATCTCGGTTCACTGTCTGGCGGTTGTGTTGAGGAGGACTTTCTCGAACGTCTTGCTGCCGGTGAGTATGACGTTCCGGCCATGACGGTAAGCTACGGTGCGCCGCAAAATGGCCAGGAAAACCCCCGCGTTCGTCTGCCTTGCGGCGGCATCCTGGAAGTGTTGGCGGAACGAATGGCTCCCAACCCGGGAAACATAAGTCACCTGACGACAATCAGAGAAACCCTGAACGGCGACCAGGAACGTCTGCGCACGGTGAGGCTGACAGACGGTCATTGCTGGCTTGAAGACGCCGGGGGGCCCGGGCCAAGGGTTTTGTGGAAAGAGGGCGAAGAGATCGTCCGGATCCGCGTGGGCCCGGTCGCAAAACTGATCCTTGCGGGCTACTCAACGGTTGCGCAAGCCTGTGCTGATTTTGCCACAAGCCTGGGCTACCATGTGGTTCTGTGCGATCCACGGGAAGAAATCACCGCACATCTGAACCTGCCCGATAACATTGAATTCATGCCTCTGCTTCCTTCCTTATACATCGCCTCAGAGGGCGCCTGCACCCAATCCACCGCTGTGGTGGCCGTCACTCACGACCCCCGCATTGACGATCTGGCCATGATGGCTGCGGTAAAAACGTCGGCCAGTTATATCGGAGTGATGGGCTCCATGCGAACCAGCCAGGCCCGTGCCGAGCGCCTCCGCCGCGCGGGTGGACTGAGTGATGAGCAAATCAAACGGATTCACATGCCGATTGGCCTGGATCTGGGAAGCAAAACCCCGGTAGAAATTGCCCTTGCCATAATGGCGGATGTTGTTCGGGTGAGGCGGGGGAAATAGGCGCAGGCCGTGATCTGGAACGAGACGGTGGGACCGACCGTATCACGCGAGTACCGACCTTTTTTATGGTCATGGGGCTTACGTAACGGTAAACCGTGAATGCGCCGCTGCGTGCGGACCGTCAAACATTGCCTGGATAAGGGTGACGTCCAGCAACAGATCCGGAATGAGGCGGTAGCGAAACACCGCCAGAATCGCTCTCACAGAATCGGGCGCCGCAGTCATCGGTGTCCGTGCGCGACTAACCAGCTCACGAATTGAGTAAGTCTCCGCGAATGCAAGCAAAGCTTGCTTACGCTGGCGATAGTGGTTCGTGTCCACATGCCGGCGCACCTCTTGCCAGGCTTGCCCGAGAAATACCGGGTAGTGACCCAATCCCCGGTAATAGCTGGCGACACCGGGATGTCCATGCTGTTCCTGAATATCCTTGAACAGAGCGCGCACGCGGTCATCGGCGTCGGCGGGATCCAGTAATGGCAACGGGCCGGTGCCTTGGGCGATGCCATAGGGAATCGTTGTGACGTCTCCCGCTGACGGCTCCGGACGAATCACGAAATCACCGGATGCTTGCATATCAAGGGCTGTAGCGGTTAACAGCAGTTTAGGCAGCACGTAATGGATGGAGTCGGTAAACGCGGCGATCGCGTTATGATCCTCGATGCTCAAGATGTTTTTCGGAAACGGTTCCACCGCGATTTCATTAGCAGCCAGACCACGCAATTGCTGCCCCGCGCGCTCGCACTCCACCCGGCGCAAATGAGGTGAAAGCGCCTTCCAGGCTGGCACGAAGTGCTCCGGAAAATTTGCCAGGGACCGAAATATAAAGTTGACGAAAGGGACCCGCAGTGTGCGTTCGATATCGTCGTAGACAGCGCGCATTTCTTCATCTAATTCGTCTTTACTCAGATCCGGCAATTGTGGGAGCTCATTCAAGCCCTGGAAAAGACGTCGATCCATCGCAGTGTCCATCACTAAATCCCTTATGCCGTAGATCTGGATAATTAGTATCCACTCAATACCAGCCATGATCAACGTTGACCTTTACCGGAACAGCGCCATGAGGGGAGGGCCATCGTTCGGTAACGAACAGACAGGTCGTGCCCGCACGCGCTTAAGTACGGAGGTCACTTCGGCCAGGAGCTGAAACCATCATCTTCGAACAACTTGATCGCGACGATTTGGCAGATACCCATTTTTACCAAGGAGCCATAACATGAAGACCATTCTGATAACGGGCGCGGGCAGCGGTTTAGCAGAAGGGGCCGCTCTGGCCCTGGCAGAAGAGGGACATCGCGTCATCGCGACAGTCGAAATCTGGCCCCAGGTAACGGCCTTAAAAGAAAAGGCTCGGAGCAAAGGCGTCAAATTAACCGTCGAAAAACTGGACATTACGGATGCCCGCGATCGCGATACCATTTTCCAACACTATGGTCATGAGCTAGACATCCTGGTCGCGAATGCTGCTATAGGTGAAACAGGGCCCGTCGCCGAGATCCCCGTCGACAGGATTCGCAAGGTATTCGAGACTAACGTTTTCTCCACACTCGAATTCGTCCAGCCTTACGCCAAGGTATTTGTAGACAAGGGCCAAGGAAAAATTGTGCTGGTGTCCTCGGTTGCTGGCTTGTCCACCTTCGCTTACCTGGCTCCCTATGTTGCTTCCAAGCATGCGCTGGAAGCCATTGCCCAACTGCTTCATGACGAGCTGGAACCACTGGGGGTCAAGGTGACGACCATTAACCCGGGGCCATTCCGTACCGGGTTCAACGACCGGATGTACGACACGCTTGATCAATGGTATGACCCGAAAACGAATTTCACTCCCGAGAAACCGATTCGAGACATGCAGCAGTTATTCGCGGGAGACGATCTCCAGATACCCCCAGCCTCGATGATTAAGGAAATGGTGCGTCTGATCCCACTGGATGACCATCTCTTCCGAAATGTCCATCCAGGGAGTTTTGTGGACGAAGTAAAGAAGTACCAGGACGGTCTCTGGGAAAAGCCGATGTAATGCGGCCAGTGAACCGGGTACGCAAACAGCTCATCCAGAGGTTTTGCCATGGCAGGCCGCAATAACCCCACGCCCATAAGCAGCTACACCCGAAAAGTCTGGATTGCCGCTGGCATTGGCGGGCTTCTGCTGGCTGCCTTGTTTCTGCTCTGGCACGGCTTTCAGATTGTTCTGCTGATCTTCGCCGGGCTCTTATTAGGTACTTTTCTGCTGGTACCCGCTGGCTGGCTGAGCAGTCACAGCTTTTTATCACACCCCTGGTCATTGGCCGTAGTGATTTTATCTGCAGTGGGTTCTTTGAGCCTGCTGGGAATGCAATTTGCCACGGGTATCAGCGAGCAGTTCCAGCAGTTAACCCAGACTCTGCCGGATTCGGTGGCTGCGCTAAAAAGCCAATTGCGCGAGTGGCCCATAGGCGCTCAAATTGTTGACCGGTTCAATCAGGAGGATTCGGGGGGCAGCCTTTTCGGCCAGTGGTTTTCCCGCGTTTCCACGTTTCTTTCTTCCACCCTGACCATTTTTCTCAATCTGTTTTTTGTCATTTTTATTGCCCTGTTCTTCGCCTCCGAACCACACACCTATCGCTCAGGCATGCTGTCGATCGTTCCCCCGCAACGGCGCGATATAGTGATAGCTCTAATGGCTGAGGTTCGTCAGAAACTTTACTGGTGGCTGCTGGGACGCCTGCTGTCAATGGCGGTGGTCGGTGTGGCAACTGGCCTGGGGCTGTGGTTATTGGGTATGCCCATGGTGCTTTCACTGGCCCTGCTGGCGGCATTGCTGGTCTTTATCCCCAACCTGGGACCGATACTGTCAGCGATCCCCGCATTGCTGGTATCGCTGCCAGAGGGCATGTTCTGGTCTGTACTGGCGCTCTATCTGCTAGTGCAGGCAGTGGAAAGTAACGTGATAACACCGCTTGTTGATCGCCAGTCAGTGAAGCTGCCCCCGGCCTTACTGCTGTCAGCACAGATCATCATGGGTCTGATTGCAGGCGTGCTTGGCCTGATTCTCGCCGCACCGCTGACAGTGCTGGCGATGGTGGTTATCAAGCGGTTATATGTAGATGCTCGAGTTGAACAGAGGCCGATTGATAAACAGTCCGCCGAATAAAAGAATACCGGGCTGCTCGCCAACGTAATGTGCCTGATTTTTTCGCCGTTGTGTGTGTGAGCGTACATTGCGGCATTCAATAAACTGGTATCACTGGAAGCGTATTAATCCAGACGAGCAAGAATACAATTCGATCGTAGCCTGACAGCATTCGGTTGACCCCCTAAGGAAAACACCAATGGTTGACGCAAAGAATGTCGAGCGCGCTGAAGGGCGCGAGCGTGGAAGACAAGCGATCAAGCCTTGGCAAATACCCCGACGCGGTTGGAAAGATATACTGTTGCGAACCAAGGACTCCATCACTGAGCATTCGATTGGCATTGTCTCCGCCGGGGTGGCATTTTACGCCATGCTGGCGATTTTTCCGGCTTTGGCGGCGCTGGTCTCAATCTATGGTTTGATTGCAGATCCTGCACAGATTCAGCAACAGGTTTCTGAATTGTCGGGCGTCATGCCGTCCGGGGTTATGACAATACTGCAATCGCAGTTAACGTCTCTGGCCTCCGGCGGCACCGGTGCTTTAACTGCAGGGTTGATTTTCAGCATCCTACTAACACTTTGGAGTGCTTCCAAGGCCATGGGAGCGCTGATTACTGCGCTCAACATCGTGTACTACGAGCACGAAAAGCGGGGTTTTTTAAAACCTTATTTGGTGAGCCTGATACTGACGCTCGGTGCTATCGTGTTTGCCATTGTGACGCTGTTTCTGATCGTCGCGGTACCGGCGGCCTTAAGTAACCTGGCAGTACCAGACTTGCTGCAGACCCTGATACGTATTGCGCGCTGGATACTGTTGGCAGTGGCGATCATATTTGGACTGAGTGTGGTTTACCGCTATGCGCCATCCCGCTCTGCGCCTCAATGGCAGTGGGTGAGCGTTGGCGCCATTGTTGGCGCAGCACTTTGGCTGACTGGTTCAGCGCTTTTTGCGATCTATGTCGAAAATTTTGGTAACTACAATAAAACCTACGGTACCTTCGCAAGCGTCATTATCCTGATGCTCTGGTTCAATCTTTCGGCCTTCGCGGCGCTCATAGGCGCGGAGATAAATGCCGAAATGGAGCATCAAACCGCAAAAGACACGACCACGGGTGCGTCGCGAGCAAAAGGAGAACGTGGTGCCTATGTTGCAGATAATCTGGGTAAGCGGCCGCGTGGACGACCACATTTGTGATTGAGGAAGCTGCAGCTATTGGTCGAGCTCGGTTCGCGCGGCCATGCAGATGACATCAGTCGATGCAAGTGATCTGCCGAAGGTTTGGAGCAGCTGGCTGAGACAGATCAGAGCTAACGAACACTGGAGTGACCTCGTCCCAGAGAACCGCAGAAGACCGGGCGACCCGGCTCGAGAATTGCTGGCAAAAACGACGACGGATCACCTTTCCGCACTGGTCTGATTAAAGTGGCTGCAGTCTTTGTAACCTCATCACCAGTTGAAAACATGAGACATGGAGAAGTTTATGAATACAGTCATTCGAGCGGGTAACAAGGCCAGTCATCTTGCAGAACAGTATGCCCAATCTATCAGGGCTTATCTCAGTGAGACCGTGCAGTCAGGCCAGAAGGAATTCGAGACAGTATCTGGCAGAATGAGCGGCCTGGTGGGTGAGGTCAGAACCCAGGTTACCTATATCAGCGAGCCGACATTGCAGTTTTTCCAGCAGACACTGAAGCAGCCTATTGAACGAATTCGACATCCTCTGTCGACGGTGAAGGGCGTTGCGTCTGTGTGCGAAAGTACACTGGACCGGGCGTTCAGAGTGGCAAGTCAGAACTATAATACATTGCGCCGGAACTGGACGAAGACGGATGCTGCCACACGCGAGCAGGCCGCCTATGCCGGTGCCATCAACTCGGCGATTGATCAGGCAGTAAACAAGCCTGCTGGCAGAACCACTTCCGCCAGTGGGGAGCATGATGATCTGCACCGCCTGCCACAGGTAGGCCCGGCGTTAGTGCGAAAGCTCCACGCGGCTGGCATCTACAGCTATCGTCAGATCGCTGAGCCAAATGCCGAGGAGAAGCGGAAACTGGCCCAGTTCTCCGGAATGAAGTCTTACGCTGAGTGGGTTGAAGAAGCCAGGCGTCTCAACAAGTAGGTCACTTCAAGGATTTGATCGCGTCAGCGATATTCTCGATGCGGCGCTCACGGGTTGGGAGAGAACTCAGAAAAACAGCTCATCCAGGGGTTTCGCCGTGCCAGACCGCAATACCCCCACGCCGATAAGCAGCTACACCCGAAAAGTCTGGATTGCCGCCGGCATTGGCGCGCTTCTGGTGGCTGCTGGTATCGCTTAGCACTCGAAACCGAGGCAACGTCACCTCGGTTTCGAGTAGTTTACGGGGCGGCGGGCAAATTGCTCAGCCCAATCCTCCGTTGGGGGCAGGGTTCGTTGTGGCGTCGGTGCGAAACGTGGGGGC
>Ga0136596_1000552_pt1 | contig 18782 bp, 23 predicted proteins | sample AntRauTorcE11897_FD_101387 | JGI IMG/M metagenome (GOLD analysis project Ga0136596, IMG submission 101387) | Saline lake microbial communities from Rauer Islands, Antarctica - Metagenome Torckler E11 #897 | ecosystem: Environmental > Aquatic > Non-marine Saline and Alkaline > Saline | place... | reverse complement strand
GCTGACTTGACAGAGACTGTATTAAACGGAGGTGTATAACTTGACTGACGCTAAAAAAAGGTTATATAAATTTTTGGTTGGAATGAATAGGCTAACAATAGAAGAATACGAAAACATAGTTGGACAGCCTTATGAAGAGTAAAATATGTTATGAACTGTTACAATAAAAAGTTGATGTGATACACAGATAAAGATAGTATATTAAATAAGATATAACTAAAAAAAGGAGGCGTAACTTTATGAATAAAGAATTAACTTTGTTTTATACAGGATGGGCTACATCTTGTAAAAAGGTTTTAGACTACATAGATGAATTAAATGGTGATGGTTATACAGTTACAAAAGTAAACATAGATGATAATCCTGCTTTAGTAGATCAATTAGATGTTAAAGCTATCCCAACAGTAATTCTTTTTGACAACGGAAATGAATTAGATCGTGTAGTAGGTGATATAGATAAAGAAGTTCTAATAGAAAAACTAAATATTTAAGATTGGTGGTGTTTTATGATTGAATACTCTAGTGAACTATGTGATGAAAGACATGATACTGTGTATAGTAGACTAGGAGAACATACAGAAAGATTAAATAATCACGGTGAGAGATTAGACTCCTTAGAACAACATAGATCTAAGGTTGAAAATCAAATAGAAAACTTAATTAAAAAGATTGATGATCTCTTATCTACCCTTAATTGGGTGTTAAGGATCATCCTTGGTTCAGGCTTAGGGTTCTTCCTTTGGTACATAAAAGAGGTGATATAAGAGAAATGATTAATAACTTTCAACTTAGTGATCATTTTTGGCTTTATGAGTTTGAGTGTAAAGATGGAAGTCATCAGGTAGTAGTTGATGATAAACTTATAGAACTCTTACAGAAGCTTAGAGATCGTATAGGCAAACCTTTGATTATCAATAGTGGCTATAGAAACCCTGAGCATAACAAAAGAGTAGGTGGAAGTTCTAACAGCCAACACCTATATGGTAAAGCTGTTGATGTATCCACTAATAACTTAGACATAACACCTACAGAATTAGCTCAGTTAGCTAAGGAAATAGGTTTTGATGGTATTGGTATTTATAGGAATCGTGTACATATGGATGTTCGAGGGTATCCAGCATTTTGGATAGATGAATAGGAGGTAGATATGGGCTTTGGAATTAAAGACATCATTAAAGGTGCTATAGAACCTGTAACTGGTTTGATAAACAACATGCACACAAGTGATGAAGAAAAGATGAAGATACAGTTAGCTATGGATCAGCTTGTAAATACAGTAACAACTCAACTAATCAATGCTCAAGGAAACATTATAAAAGCTGAAGCTGAATCAGAACATTGGTTGACAGCTACTTGGCGACCTATAACAGCTTTGGTCTTTGTGGCTATCATAGCTAATAACTATATAATTGCTCCATACACAGGAGCTTTCTTTGGAACTAGTGTTACCTTAGAGATTCCTCCTGAGATGTGGGAATTACTAAAGATAATGATTGGTGGTTATGTAGTTAGTAGAGGTGTTGAGAAAGGCATAGACAAATACAAAGGAAACAGATAGATACATTAAGCCCTAGGGGTAAAACCTTGGGGCTTTTATTTTTTGGAGGTGTTACATATGAGTAAGATAAATAAGGAAAACAGAAAGAAAACTAACATAGAGGATATACTTTTAGATCTACTTGAAGCAACATCAGAAGAACTTTTAGTGCGTATAGAAAGTGGTGAAGCTTCTCCACAAGACATCTCTAATGCAATAAGATTATGTAAAGAGAATGGTATTGACATAAGTATTAAGAAGGGTGAACCTTTAGATATAATTAGTAAGAAACTTCCTTTTGAAGGTGAGAATGTGGTGAAGATGAACAATGGTTAGTAATGCAGTTTTAGATGACTTTAGAAATTTTTTATATCTTGTTTGGAAACATTTAGGACTTCCTGATCCAACTCCTATACAGTATGAAATAGCTTACTGGTTACAGCATGGAGAAACTAGTGACGGAAAAGAAAGCACACGGAGGAAGGTTCTTGAAGCTTTCCGTGGTGTAGGTAAGTCTTGGATAACTAGTGCTTATGTGGTCTGGAAGTTGCTAAAGAATCCACAGGCAAAGTTCTTGGTTGTATCAGCTTCAAGTACAAGAGCTAATGACTTCAGTACATTCACCAAAAGACTTATCCATGATATGTCTATCTTACAGCATTTGAAACCTAAAAATCACCAAAGAGATTCAAATATAGCTTTTGATGTAGCACCTTCAGGGGCATCTCATGCTCCTAGTGTGAAGTCTGTAGGTATCTTTGGACAGATGACAGGTTCTCGTGCTGACGAAATAATTGCTGATGATGTTGAAGTTCCTAACAACTCTTATACACAAGACATGAGAGAGAAACTTTTCAAAAGAATAATGGAGTTTGAAAGTATCTTAAAGCCTAACGGTAAGATTACTTTTCTAGGAACTCCTCAAACAGAAGAAAGTATATATAACAAACTTCGTGATCGTGGTTTCACAATTAAGATATGGACAGCAAGATATCCAAGTCTTGAACTTATACCTAAGTATGAAGGTTGTTTAGCACAGTCTATAGTTGACAAAGTGTATGCTGATGAAAGTATCATTGGTAAACCTACAGATCCCGATAGATTCGATGAGATGGACTTACTGGAAAGAGAAAATGCTATGGGTAGGTCAGAGTTCTCACTACAGTTTATGCTTGATACAAGCCTATCTGATGCCAATAAGTATCCATTGAAACTAAAGGATCTAATAGCTTTCAGCTTGAACAAAGAGAAAGCCCCTCAAAGTATTACTTGGACAAACCAAAAACAATATATGCATACAGATCTACCTAGTATTGGTTTTAGTGGTGATCGTCTTTTCAGTCCAATGCGAATGGAAGACCAATGGTTGCCTTATGAATCCTCCATGATGGCTATAGATCCATCAGGAAGAGGAAAGGATGAAACAACCTATGCAGTAGTTAAGCAACTCTATGGCAACCTCTATCTGACTAAATGGGAAGGTCTGAGTGGTGGGTATGACAAAAAGACTCTCAGTAAGTTATCTAAGGTTGCTCAGGATCAACAGGTTAACCAAATCATTATTGAGGATAACTTTGGTGATGGTATGTTTACTGAGTTATTTAAACCTATCTTAAACAAAATATATAGATGTGGTGTTGAAGAAGTTAAACACAATAAACAAAAAGAAAGAAGGATCATAGATACTTTAGAACCTGTAATGAATCAACATAGACTTATAGTTAGTTATGAAGAAATTGTAAAAGATATTGAAGGCACATATAAAGATAACAAAATGGTATATAGCTTACTGTATCAAATGACTAGACTTACTAAGGCTCGTGGTTCTCTTAGACATGATGATAGAGTTGATGTGTTAGCTATGGCAGTTCAATACTGGACTGAAAGCATGGCTAGAGATAATAGTCAAGCTATAGAAGATTACAAGGAGGAAATGAGAGATGAAGAATTACGAAGGTTTATGGAGGATTCCGAAGCATTACATAGCTTCGAGCAAACAGACATCCGATATAGATCTCTCAAAACCTGAAACAGTAGATAATTTTACTCCCCCACTATAGAAGGGGGGTGGAAGAACTATAGATAAACTATAGATAAACTATAGAAAACTATAGAAACTTCTTTTTAGAGAGTAATATAAAAAAAAGAAATTGAGATAGAGAAGCATAAGGAATCGGGGGAGTAAACTCCCTCCCTCTCCCTTATGTATAGCTTTAAAATAAAAGATAGAGGGAATGAACTAAGAAGACAATCTCTATAGATAAACATTAAGAAAGCATTAAGTAACACATATAGATAACCTTATGTAGAGGGGTTGGTGGATGCATTGAGTTGTTCCGAAGGTGTGCATTGAGTTGTTCCGAAAGCAGGGCTAAGAGCCGTTCCGAAAGCAGGGCTAAAGGTACACTCTAAAATGACGAAAAAATCTGAAGGGGTATATCGAGGGATCGACAAGCCAAAGCTCCCCCATGGCATTTTTTCACTACATTTTATACAGAGAAAAATGATCGAATCGCTAGAAAAACCTTTCAATTTATATAAAAAGCTTCTTTTAGCTGGCCGCTGGTCAATATATAGTGACTAAAAGCCGTCTGAAGCCTGTCAAATCAACAACCTTTATATTTATTTCGTAAAAGGTTTATTTTACGAAGTTGGTGTTGTCGTTGGTCTGCTAGGGATGCTGGGGATTCTATCGAACAGTTGTTCGCTTTTGTTCGCTTTTGTTCGTTTGAGTTTGTATCTATATTTTTTTTATTGGTGGGCTTATAGCATCTTGTAGCATCTTATAGCATACATTTATATGGGGCTTGTAGCATCTTGTAGCATCTTGTAGCATCTTATAGCATACATTTATATGGGGCTTGTAGCATCTTATAGCATACATTATCAATTAACTATTATATGGGGCTTGTAGCATCTTATAGCATCTTATAGCATACATTATCAATTAACTATTATATGGGGCTTGTAGCAACATCCAGCAAACAACAAGCAAACAATTCTTTTAACATTTTTATAAAGCTTTTCAATATGATAGCATTAAGCAAGCATTATTAAATCAGATCTTTAACTTTTTATTTTTATATCATTTGTTAAAACCTACTATATTATATATAAAGAACCTTTTAAAAGGTATCTAACAAAAAGATTAAACTTTTTTTTAAATTCTTTAAAGCTAGTGATATCATAGCTTCAGCCATACTTTAATCAATCTATATTTAAATTTATTTAACTTTTTTATAAATAATTCCTTGACAAATGCTTTTACATAGCTTATAATTCTAATTGTAACATCAAAACACAACAACACAGCACCAAAACCTTTTTAAATCGTTTGGGATATCTCAGACCTATTATAAAAAGGATGAACCTTGAAAGCTGAATAAAGTAACCTTGAAGATACACGGTGCCGACCGTTACAATAGGCTTAAGCTATAACTGGCAGGATGCAGGACTTATAGCTATGACCAACAGGGCTTTATTGTTTGAACCTTTGATCAGCTGAAGCTTTTAGATATCTGAAAGCTTGCACCAGCAGTAAATAAGATGTAAAACAGTACCGAACCGTTGAGAGAGTAAGAGGCTTAAGCAGTTTTTAAATTTTTATTCGTCTTTTTTTAACCTTTATTAATTGTCAATAAATGATATAAAAGCTTTTATTAGTTAGAAGCTTTTAGCTGATTTATTAACACAAAAAAACATAAAAAAGGGATGATTTAAAAATGAAAAATATGCTAAAAAGAGAAGTTAAATTTTATGAAAGAAAAGACCAGCAACAACAAGCAATAATTAAAGAATGGGCGATAACTGACAATGATAACATTCAGCTAAATAGGTGCAGTACTGAGAACAGCAAATTAAAGCCAAGTAAAAGAAATCGTTTATTAATCTTCAGTTTGCTACCAGTTACTAGTTGTCCTAATTGCTCAGATTGTAAAGATAAATGTTATGCCTTACCTTCTATTAAGATGTACAAGAATACAAGAATTAAATGGGCTCAGAATTGGCATTTAGCTAAGTTTGAACCTGCTTTACTTGAAGATCTTATTAATTTTCAAATTCATAACGAACTTAAATTAGCTGAGAAGCAAAACAAAGGTTTGATTTTTAGGATCCATGAAAGTGGTGATTTTTTCAGCTCAGAATATGTTGAATTATGGATGCAAATTATTAAAGAACATCCAACGGTTAAATTTTACGGATATAGTAAGAGCTGGGGTTATGTTGAAGGACTTGAAGAACTTGCAGAACTCAACAACATGAACCTAATTAATAGCTATATAGATGAGCACCTAAACTTTGGCGACCAAGATCATATAAATCACCTAGTAAATAATCATGAAGCTTTTAAGTGTAAAGGTTCAGCAAGTGGTGACGGTATTAAGTGTGTAAAAGAGTGCATGTACTGTGTAACAGGGCAGAAACCTGCTTTTATAGCTCACTAAAAACCAAGCTAAAAGCTCAATAATAGTTAAGTTATTGGGCTTTCTGAAGGGCTTTTAAGCATCTTCAAAACTTAAAAAAAGGGATGATTTAAAAATGTTAAAAGAATTAGAAAAGTATAATGAAGTACAAAGGGGTTATTTTGTGGCAAAAGCTGAATTGATGGTACTGGAAGAAGAAATGGCTAAATTTCATAAAGAATTTACTGAAATATTGTTAGAAGCTGAAGAAGTAAAAGAAAAAGAATTAGGATTGTATGAAGCGGAATCTAAGTTTTTTCAAGCAGAAAAAGAGCTAAAAAATTGGTTTATGGAGGAAATAAAAGACGATTCAAAAATTCCAGCCAAAATTAAAAAAGAACTTCTCAGTAATAAAGATATATCAAGTCCAAAAATACAAAATAAAATTAAAGACTTAGCTTTACAATGGATGGTTTAATAATATTAGTTTAAAACCAAGCTAAAAGCTCAATAATAGTTAAGTTATTGGGCTTTCTGAAGGGCTTTTAAGCATCTTCAAAACTTAAAAAAAAGGGGGTTATTAAATAACTAAATACAAAAGATAGAAGGCAGAAAAAAGTGTTTAAATTACAAAAAAAACTAATTTAGGGGAGGAATAAAAAATCATGATAGATATTAGGGAGTTAGATATGTACTCAGCAATAATAAGAGGTAGCGAGGAAGTAAAGGAGATAAAAGGCTTTGATTTAATCGCCGTGTGGCATGGGGGGCACACGATAAATATATACAATACATCAGGACAGGAAGTACATGCGTTTACTTTTGGCTGGAGTACAACACACACACCAGGTACAGAACAATTTGATAAAGCATTAAAAGGTTATATAAAGGAATTATATAAAAATTAAAAATAATATATAGTAATAATAAGGGTCAGGGCTGAAGCTCTATCAAATATTAAAAGAAGAATGGTAAACTTTTAAGTTCAGTAAAAAGACTAAAAGAAGGGCTGAAGCTCTATCAAATATTAAAAGAAGAATGGTAAACTTTTAAGTTCAGTAAAAAGACTAAAAGAAGGGCTGAAGCTCTATCAAATATTAAAAGGAAGAAGGGTAAACTTTTAAGTTCAGTAAAAAGACTAAAAGAAGGGCTGAAGCTCTATCAAATATTAAAAGGAAGAATGGTAAACTTTTAAGTTCAGTAAAAAGACTAAAAGAAGGGCTGAAGATCTATCAAATATTAAAAGAAGAAAGGAAAAGGTGATATAATATGCTCAAATTTAAAAGATTTGGTGGTAGTTATAACCATAAACCAAGTAAAAAATTAAAGTTCCATACTCATAAAGGTGAATTTGTTTATGAAGATGGTGAGATATATTTTCAAGAGTCTATAAAGCACAAGAAGAAGACCATAGCAGACTTAAAGAATGAATTATTAGACAGTATATGGATACACACAAGGGGCACATGGAAAAGCCGTGAAGAAGCTGAGAATATGGTTAAAAAGATTAAAGATTTACATCCTAATTTAGAAGTAGAGGTGGTGTGACAGTATGGCTATATTTAAAGCTGGTCTTATCATCTTTTTGACACCTTTTGTAGGGCTTTTGTTAACTGATACTATTTTAGATCGTTGGGAATAGAAGGAATGGGCTGTAGACAGACAAGAACCAGCTTATAGCAATCCTGAGGAATGCTTATAAATGAATTACACAGTTAGTCCAGCTAAAAGCTCAGTAGCATGGGTTACTGGGCTTTCTGAAGGGCTTTTAAGCATCTTCAAAACTTAAAAAAAGGGGGTTATTAAATAACGAAATACAAAAGATAGAAGGCAGAAAATAGGGTTTAAATTACAAAAAAAACTAATTTAGGGGAGTGAATAAAATGAGTTTTTTAGTTGAATTAATATCAGAAGGTGTTCATGACGCTTGGTGGGATGAAAAGAAAAGACAGGGGTTTCATAGTCCTAATGAATGTAAAAGTGAAAATCATAAAAGTTTTATGAGAGCAGATTGGAAAGAACAAGAAAGATTAGAAAATAATCATAAGCGTAAATTCTTTGAGTGGTGTAAAAAATGTCATACAGATATGTATCCTTATGAAGAATTACCTGAACATATAAAAGAGTATGACAGAGTTACAGTTAGAACAGTTTTAGCAATGTTAGATAAAAATGATTATTCAGTAATAAAAGATGTAAATGAAATTTTGGCAGGTGTAGATAATATTAATGAAATAGTTAAGTATGATTTAGAAGATGATTATAGTTGCTTGAAAGATGAATGTGAACACTTGTTAGAAGGTATTGTAAGGATTAAAGGAATTGAAAAAATAAAAAATAAAATAGTAAAGGAGGAGTAAAAATGGGAAATATTACTAAAGAAGCAATTAAAAAAGGAGGTGATAACTATTAAAGAATTTTTAGTTAAACTTTGGCATAGTGATTTTAGTGAAGAATGGGAAACTTTTAAGTTCAGTAAAAAGACTAAAAGAAAAGTTGATGGTTTTTTAATGGTCATGGGAATGGCATTTACATCTTTACTTTCAACTGCAATAAGTGGAAGAAGTTGGATTGGGATATTGGTCTTTATGTACTTTCTTTTATATCTACTTTTTGGGCTTGGTGAGGGGAGGTTTCACAAGTAAAATATACCCTGATGACTATTAGAAAAACCTTTAATAATCAGCAGTTCAAAACGGCATTTTTAGAAATTTTAGAAGTGCTCTAATGACCGTCATATCAATGATTTGGAGCTGATGAGAGGACTTGAACCTCCAACCTGCTGATTACAAGTCAGCTGTTTTTTTCGACACCCTTTCAGCCCTGTCATAACGGGCTGGACTGCTGATTATTTTGCCATTTGAACTGCTGACTTATCCCTATGGACTTTCTATAAGAAATTGTTGCATCAATGGTTATCTTATGGTATAATTACTCTTGTCATATCATAAAAAATGGGAAGGAAGAGGGTTATGATAAACCATGAAAATGGAAAGAAGTTACTACGAATCTAGTTTAGATGAATTATGGAATTCATTTACTATATTCAACAAGTCTAAGAATTTAGCTAAGGCAACTGAAAGATTTTATAGGCAGACTGCTGGTGAGTTTATCGCGTGGCTTAAAGAAACCAAAGGCTATGATAAATGTGGTTTAATTAGACAACAAGACATCTACGAGTACAAAGAAATGTTAAGAAGTACAGATCTTGAAATAACTTCTGTAAATACTAACATTAGAGGCATTAGAACTTTAATTAATTTTGGTATCCGTGAACAGTATCTATCAAAAAAGCTTTCAGTTAGCTTAATGAATGCTCAGAAAAAGGTTAAGAAAGCTTATACAGATAGAGAACTAGAAGCTTTGTTAAAGAAACCGAGTTTAAAAGATACTACTTTTGCAATTTATAGAACTTGGGTAGCTGTTAACTTTCTAATAGGCACAGGAGCTAGACTTAATACAGTAGTTAATGTACAAATTGGTGACCTTGATTTTGCAAACAGACTAATCAATTTAAACAGAACAAAAAACAAAAAGGCACAGATTATACCAATGAGTTCCAAGCTATCTAAAGTTCTAAGAGAGTATTTATCTTATCGTCAAGGTTCAGATAAAGATTATTTATTTTGCACAACTAATGATTTCACAAGGTTATCCAAGGAAGGTTTTACTTCAGCAATCCAAAGGTATCATAAGATGCGAGGAGTTGAACGAACATCTGTTCACCTTTATAGACATACATTTGCTAAATTAGCTGTAAAAAATGGTATTGATCCTTTGAGATTACAAAAGCTTCTTGGTCATTCAACTTTACAAATGACACAGGAATATGTGAACCTTTATGGAACTGATTTACAGAAAGGCTTTAATGATTATAGTCCTCTAGATTCTATAGGTAGATAGTAAATACAAACTATAATTGAGAGGAGGGATAAATGTAAAATGGCTGATAATTGTTTACATCCAGTTTGTAAATTTATTGATGAATGGCATGAAATCACAGGCGATAAAACACTTAGATCTATAAAACAATTATGGGCTTTTCTAGAACTGAACAAGGAAAAAGGAATTACTACAGGTGAAGTTGTCCTTAGAATTAATTCATCACAACCAGCTATGTATAATACAATCAAACACTTTGAAGAACTTGGTCTAGGAAAGAAGCAACAAGATCCTTTTAATGGTAAGTCTTATATTTTCATACCAAGTAAAAAAGGAAAAGAACTATTAGCAATTTTAGAAGAATAAATAATTTAATAAAATGGCGTACACTAACCCCTCTAAAGGAGGAGGTTGAAGTATAGCCTATTCCTTTAGAGGGGTTTTTCTATGTCTAATAACATTTGTTGATGAATGCAAGATTATAATCAATAGTGTGTAAAGACTGCTGATTATAGTAAAGAAAGGCAAATGATAACTGTATAAAATTTTTAGTACCCCACTATAGATAGCAGGTAGACAAAGTCTTAAAAAATAACTAAAGATCTCTTTGAGGAGGAGATACAATTGAATAAATCTAAAACAAAAGTCCAAAGACAGCTAGAGTTAGAACAAGAGAGTGTACAACTAGGAGTACAAAGATATAGAAAACAAATCCAAGATACACCACTTACAGAAATGCCTCCTGGACTAGCACTTATGAAAGAAGCATTAGAACCACTAAAGACAGCTATAGATAAACTAAAAGAAAAGTCTAGAGGTGGACATAGAACACAGTCAACAAAGAAATTCTTAAGAACTATAGACAGCTACGAGATAGCTTACATCACTTCAAGAGCTTGTTTAAATACTATTGATGAAGCACAAGCCATCCAAAACATTGCAATAAACTTAGCTAATAGTCTTATAACACATCATGAATATGTAAAGTTTAAAGAAGAAGCTCCTAAGTATCTTAAAGCAGTTGAAGATGACTTAAACAGTAGAACACAAAATAAACACCACAGAAAAGCCGTAATCATGAGAGCTAAAAGAAAGCTAGATATAACAGATACACAATGGGATACTATAGACCGTGTTTTTATTGGAACAAAACTTATTGAATTATTTATAGAAGCTACAGGTCTTGCAAGAAAAGATCAAATAGGTTATGACAGTACTTGGATGTTGTTTGGTACTGAACAAGCTAAGAAATGGATAGAAGAACACCATGCTCAATGTGAGTTACTCAGTCCTGAGTTCCTTCCAATGATCGTAGAACCTAGAGAATGGAGTAATCCTTACAATGGTGGCTTCTTAAGTACTGAATCTAATTTACAAGTGAAACTGGTTAAGTCTTACAATAAGAAAGCTCTTAAATTACTTGAAGATACTGAGATGCCTCAAGTCTACAAAGCTATTAACACTTTACAAAAAACTAAATGGCAAGTAAACAACGAAATTCTAGAGGTGATGCAGGAGGCTTGGGCTAATGATCTTGGTCTTGGAGGACTACCTACAGACCGAGAAGAACCTCTTCCACCGAAACCTTGGGGAATACTTACAGATGAAGAATGGGTAGCATATAAAGAAGATCATCCTGAAATTGTGCAAAAGTGGAAGAATGAAGCCCGTGATGTATACAACAGAAGAGTAAAAGCTAAATCAAAAAGAGCTCAATTATCTAAAAGATTATGGGTAGCTGAGAAGTTTAAAAGTGAAGAGGAGTTTTACTTTGTATATGTGTTGGACTGGAGAGGTAGAGTATATCCACTACAACCTCACATCAATCCTCAAAGTGATGATACAGGTAAAGCACTCCTACAGTTTGCTGAAGGTAAACCATTAGGTAAACGAGGAGCTTACTGGTTAAAGGTACATTTAGCTAACACCTTCGGGGTTGATAAAGTTAGCTTCGAAGATAGAGTTAAATGGACTGAAGAAAATAGTTTTGAAATACTAGCGAGTGCTAGAGATCCATTCAATAATAGATTTTGGGAAGAAGCTGATGATCCTTGGAGCTTCCTTAGTGCCTCAATGGAATACAAAGGATACATCAATGAAGGTGTGGACTTCGTTAGTCACCTACCAATAGCTATGGATGGTAGTTGCAACGGTCTACAGAACTTCGCAGGAATGCTTAAAGATCCTGTAGCTGGAAAAGCTGTTAACCTTATTCCTTCTGAAACTCCACAGGATGTTTATCAACGAGTTGCTGATAGGGCAAATGAATTGATAAAGGAAGAAGCTAAAGATCCTGACTTCAAGGATGTTGATGTTGCCCGTGGATGGGTGAATAAGGTTACACGAAAGATTGCTAAACAACCAGTAATGACCATGCCTTATGGTGTTACTCAAACTGGAATGAGAGATCAGATCTTTAATAAGATTGTAGAGCTTGATGAAAAAGAAAGTTATTTAGGAAACCATGTTGACAATTACAAAGCTAGTTACTACATGGCTAAAAAGATTAATCAATCCTTAGGAGATGTTGTTACTTCTGCCAGTAGAGTTATGGACTGGATGAAAGAAGTAATCAAGATTGCTAACCAAGAGAAACAACCAATTCATTGGACTACACCTGTTGGCTTTAAGCCATACCAGTATTATAAAAAACAAAAAACTACTAGAGTCGAAACTTTTTGGGGTTCAGTATCAAGAAGAATCAGACTATCCGTTAGAGAGGATACAGAAGAACTTAACACTAGAAAGCAGATTGCAGGAGTCAGCCCGAATTTCGTTCACAGTATGGACGCCTCACATCTAATGCTAACTGTAAATGCTTCCTTTGATTCCGAAAACATTAAGAACTTTGCTATGATACATGATTCATATGGAACACATGCTTGTGATACAGATGGTTTACATAGACAGATTAGAGTACAGTTTATAGATATGTATGGAAACAATGATGTACTTGAACAATTTAAGAATGAGATTTTAGAGCAATTAGATACTGATGAGTTGCCTGATGCACCATCCAAGGGATCATTAGATTTAGATGTAATTGCAGATTCCTTGTATTTCTTTGCCTAAAATGAGTCGTTGGTAAATGATGACCATAGGCATGCTTGTAGATAAACTGTTGATTAACAGTAAGAAAGGAGGTGAATTTAGTAAATGGAAAACTATATTGTTGTTAATAGTGTTGTAATGAGAGATACCCGTGAGAACAGGGAAGATGCACATGAAATTATTAAAGAAAATGTTTAGTACCCCACTATAGAATAAAATAAAACTTACAAGGAGGAGATTTAAGAAATGATTAAATTTGAAAAAGGCGACAGAAGAGATTATGAAGTTGGTGAGTTGGTAAAAGGCGACAGAAGAGATTATGAAGTTGGTGAGTTGGTAATGGTGGTTGATGACACATACAAGAATGCTCCACATAAGATGGATATGTTTTCAGTATGTCGCATCAATTACAAGAACAAGCATAGTGTAAGAGAGAATGCCCGTAGAAGAGTCTTTGTTTTAAATGGTAACTATGAAAATGAGTTTCGTTGGGTTGCTACTGAAGATGTAGTACCTATTAATATTATGATGGAGATTGTAGAAGAAGAAAAAGAACTTGATTTTAAAGTTGGAGATTTTGTAAAAGGAAATACATATAGAAATGAAAATATAAAACTTGCTAAAGTTATAGAAACCTCATCACCATCAATGAGAGTTAGAATTTTAGATCATCCATGTAGTAGTTTAATTGGCGACATTATAGAAGCAAGAAACTTAAAATATATTTATAAAAAGGTGGAGATTAATTAACAATGGCAAAAAAGAAAAGAGTAAGACTTACAAGTCCTGTTGGTATCGCAAAGTATCCGTGGTTGAACAAACCTGACACAAAGTTTGATCCTCAAGGAGTGTTCCGTGTGAGCTTATTGCTTGATCCTAAGGAGCATAAAGAATTCCTTGAAAGATTAGATGCTATGGTGGATCAATCAGTTGCTGAAGCTAAGAAAGAGTTACAAAAGAAAAGACCTCAAGATGTAGCTAAGTTAATTGAAAAACCTGCATATGAAAAAGAATATGACAGCGAAGGTGTAGAAACTGGAATGGTTGAGGTTAAGTTTAAGATGAAACATATTATCAATACTAAGAATGGTGATATGGTATTAACTCCTGATATCTTTGATGCTAAAGGTAAGGTGATAGATCGAAGTGAAGTTAAGATCTTTGGTGGTTCTAAACTAAGAATAAACTTTACTCCTAATCCTTATTATATGGCAAGTACTAAGATGGCTGGAGTTTCTATGCAACTTAATGCTGTACAAGTTATTGAATTAGCAGAACGAGGAGCAGATTCTAGCTTCTATGGTTTTGGTGAAGTTGAAGATGGTTTTGATGCTGATGTATATACTACTGACAGCGAGGAGGATAGTTCATCAGAAGATTATGAAACACCTGACTTTGACGAAGAAGATTTTTAGAAGGGAAGTTATAAAATAATATGGTAAAGAAGAAGAAAACAAGGACCCCTCGGGGGTTTAAACCTGAGGGTTTTCAAGGTTTTAAAAATAAATGTAGAAGTAAATTTGAACTAAGAATAGGCAAACAATTATTTAAACAGAAAGTTCCTTTTGAATACGAAAAGTTAAAACTAAAGTTCCAACAGCCATCGAAGAACAGGACTTATACTCCTGACTTTATACTTCCAAACGGAATTATTATTGAAGCTAAAGGTAGACTTACTGTAAAAGGTAGACAGAAACATGGATGGGTAAAGGATCAACATCCTGACTTAGATATTCGTTTTGTGTTTCAAAGATCTAAGAACCCTATCTATAAAGGAAGTAAGACTACATATGCAGATTGGGCTGATAAGAATGGTTTCAAATGGGCAGAAAAAAGAATACCTACAAGTTGGCTGAAAGAACCGAAGAAAAACATAGCTTTAAGGGAAAAGGTGAGGAGGAAAAACTAAATGACTAAATATATTTCAGTTGTTGAAAAGTTATATAGTCAAGGTTATAGACAACATGAGATAGCTTTAATCGTAGACATATCTCAACCAACAGTAAGTAACATCTTAAATGGAAAATACAACGAGGGGGAATAAATATGAACCATCATAAAGAGGAGGATGGCAAGTTTCTATACCACACTTCTTGTGAAGCTTGTGGATCATCTGATGCTAAGTCTGTATATAGTACAGGTTCAGCTTATTGCTTCAGTTGTCAGACTTGGTTTCCTCCTGAAGATGGTGGTGAAGTTAAGACCACTAAAAGAAGGAGGGTTAAAGGGTTGAAAACAGATATAACTTTCAAAGCTTTAAACAAACGAAAGATCAAGAAAGAAACTTGCAAGAAGTTTGACTATGGATACTCAACAGATAAAGGTGAAGTAGTACAAGTAGCAACCTACCATGATGCGAATGGGAATAGAGTTGCTCAACATTTAAGAACAAAAGATAAACAATTTAGATGGCAAGGAGAAACTGGAAAGATACAATTATTTGGACAACATCTTTGGCAAACTGGAAAGAGATTAGTAATTACTGAAGGTGAGATAGATGCAATGACTATTGCTCAAGTGTTCAACCTTAGGTGGGCTGTCGTTTCTGTTCCGAATGGAGCTCCATCAGCTAAGAAATATATAAAACAAAACTTAGAATTCATAGAAGGTTTTGATGAAGTTGTCTTTGCTTTTGATAATGATCAACAAGGTAGAGATGCTATAGCTGAATGTGCACCATTAGTTAAAACTGGAAAAGCGAGGGTGGCCACATTTGCTCCCTATAAAGATGCTAGTGATATGATGCAGAGTGGTAAAATGGCAGAGATTGCCCCTGCTATATTCAATGCAAAAATATATAGACCTGATGGAATTATTGCAGGTTCAGATATAACTTTAGAATATCTAATGTCAGAAGAAGATGCTGAAGGTTATGAAATTCAATATCCAAAACTAAATAAAATGTTAAAGACCTTGAGAAAGGGAGAGTTAACTACACTTACAGCTGGTACTGGAGCAGGTAAAACTACAATTGCTCGTGAACTAGCTTTTCATCTTTTAAAACAACACGATTTAAAGATTGGATATGTAGCACTTGAAGAAGGTGTAAAGAAATCAGCCTTAGGTTTCATGGCTATAGATCTTGGAGTACCACTTGGAGATTTGTTCCTTGATAAATCTATTGTTGAACCTGAGAAGTTTGAGAAGTCACATAAAGAAATCATAAGCTCAGATAATTTATTCTTTTATGATCACTTTGGTTCTTTAGAATCAGATAACTTAATGGCAAAGATTAAATACCTAGCTTCAGGACTTGATGTAGATTTCATAGTGCTTGACCATATATCAATTGTTGTTTCAGGTATTGAAGGTGGAGATGAACGAAGAACTATAGATAACTTAATGACAAACTTAAGATCTATTGTTGAACATACAGGTGTAGGTTTGCTTCTTATCAGTCACTTAAGAGTGCCTCAAGGACAGAAGTCTGCTCATGAAGAAGGTGGAAGAGTTACTCTTAATCAGCTTAGAGGATCAGGAAGTATCAAACAGTTAAGTGATAATATCATTGCTGTTGAAAGAGATCAACAAGCTGAGAATCCTAATATATCTAACTTAAGAGTGCTGAAGAACAGACTGTTTGGTCTTACAGGACTGGCAGATGTATGTAGATACAACATAGTAACTGGAAGACTGACAGCTTTAGATGAAAAGGAATTGAATGAACATAGACAAGAGGAGGAGAAAAATGAAGCCAAAAACATTTTTGGAGAAAACCCCGAGTTTTAAAAGTATTGGAAAAAACATTGGTGATTTAGTGGCGGAAAAGCAAAAACAATATGGTGACAGTTTTGGTAGATCAGGTGATGTATTAAGAGTTTTATATCCTGATGGAATTAAACCTGATCAGTATGATGAAATGCTTTCAATCACTAGAGTTTTAGATAAGATATTTAGGTTGACTGAAGGTGACCAAGGAGATGAATCAGCTTGGCAAGATATAGCTGGTTATGCCTTACTTGGTGTACGAAAGAAATTAAATAAAAAAGAGTATTTAAAAGTATATAAAGACTACTTCGGGTTAAGTGAGAATGAAATGCCTGAAGAACTATAATCCTTTTAGGAGAAGGGAGGAAGGAAGTTTGGTACAATGGACTTTATCATTTTTGACATCGAAACTGATGGACTTGATTTATCCGAGATATCGACCATCCACACAATAAGTTTATATGACAGCAGGGATGGAAAGATACACACCTATGATTTAGAGGATGTAAAACATGGAATTAAACACCTATCAGAAGTAGATATGATTGTTGGACATAACATTATTGACTATGACATACCAGTAATTCAGAAGTTTCATAGTTTTAAGAAGCCTGAAAAGGTTATAGATACACTTATATTTGCAAGACTTGTTTATCCTGATCTATGGCTTGTAGATCCTAAGTTAGTCAAACAGGGAAGACTTGAGAAAAGACTTCAAGGTAGACACAGCTTGGAAGCTTATGGTCAAAGATTAGGACTTCACAAAGGTGACTATGGTAAAGACACAGACTGGAAACATTGGTCAAAAGAAATGTCAGACTACTGTAGATTAGATGTTAAAGTAACACTTAAATTATTTAAGAAACTTAGTAACAAACCATATGACAAAGAAGCTTTAAGACTTGAACATAATGTAATGACTATTATTAAAAGACAAATGGACAATGGATGTGGTTTTGATGTAGATAAAGCAAAGAAACTATATTCAGAACTTGTAGCTAAATCTAACAAACTTGAGGTAGATCTTATAGATACATTCGGTTCATGGATAGAACCTAAAGGTGATCCATACACAGCTAAAAGAGATAACAGTAGATATGGATATGTAGAAGGAGCTACCTATCAAAAGATAGATTATGTAACCTTTAACCCGAACAGTAGAGTTCATATCTATAAAAGACTGATGGAAAAATATGATTGGAAACCTACAGAATATACTGATGGTGGTCAACCAAAGGTATCTGAATCAGTACTTAAAGAACTTCCTTTTCCTGAAGCTGAGATGTTAGTGGAATCACTTACTCTTGGTAAAAGACTTGGACAGTTAGCTGATGGCAGGAACGGATGGCTTAAGCTAGTTAAAGATGACAATAGAATCTATGGATATGTAAATACAAATGGAACAGTTACAGGAAGAATGACACACAGCTCACCTAACATGGCACAAGTTCCATCTACAGGATCACCTTATGGTGCTGAATGTAGAGAACTATTTGTTCCAAGGAAAGACTGGAAGTTAGTTGGAGCAGATGCTAGTGGTCTAGAGCTTAGATGTTTAGCTCACTATATGGCTAAGTATGATGATGGTAGATATACAAAGATACTTCTTGAAGAAGATATTCATACAGCTAACCAACATTCAGCAGGACTTGATGAAAGATCAGATGCAAAAAGATTTATCTATGCATTCCTTTATGGTGCTGGTGATGAATTACTTGGTGAGATTACAGCTCCTGAAGGTGCTACAACAAGAGAAAAAAGAAAGCACGGAAAGAAACTAAGAAGTAAATTCCTTGAGAAGACTAAAGGTATCCGACAGCTACAAGATACAGTACAGAATGTAGCTAAATTTAGAGGACATCTTATAGGTCTTGATGGAAGAAAGCTTCCTGTTAGAGCTATCTATAGTGCATTGAATGTGTTACTACAGAGTGCTGGAGCTGTCATTATGAAGAAAGCTTTAGTACTTATGGATAGAAACATTCAGGAACTTGGTTATAAACCACAAGTGGACTATGAGTTTATGCTTAATGTTCACGATGAAGTGCAGATAGAATGTAGACCTGAGATAGCAGATATTATAGGTCAACAAGCTGTCAAAGGTATTCAACAAGCTGGAGAACATTTTGATTTTAGATGTCCTTTGGATGGAGAATACGATGTTGGAGATAGTTGGAAAGACACACACTAAAAAAGGAGAG
>Ga0136596_1000546_pt1 | contig 18855 bp, 16 predicted proteins | sample AntRauTorcE11897_FD_101387 | JGI IMG/M metagenome (GOLD analysis project Ga0136596, IMG submission 101387) | Saline lake microbial communities from Rauer Islands, Antarctica - Metagenome Torckler E11 #897 | ecosystem: Environmental > Aquatic > Non-marine Saline and Alkaline > Saline | place... | reverse complement strand
GGTCTGCTTCTGTTAAGCGTCTTCCAAATAACCAGGGCGCCAATTGCTTTTTCAACTCAAGTTTTCCGGTAACAGCGGCAGGCCTCGCTCACCTACGCTTCAACGACAAAGCTTCGGAGAGCAGGCGTTGGTTGATGCGGGTCCCAGAGTTTAGGGCGCCGTGGATTTCGAAAAGGCGGGCACTTGTGGGTTTCCGGCAGCGGCTCGTCGCAACAAAAATATAATATATAAAAGTTGGCTCCGTCGGCTGACGGATTGGGTTGGTTTTCCGTCGGTCATAGTGTCCTGCTTTTTCTGACAGGTGCCACATTTAAAATGTGGGTTGGAAACGGTGGGCCTGCGGTGCTGCTTTAGAATTTTTTTCTGGCGCCTTGGGCAGGGCTGGCTAATACGTCTGGAAAACTCATAATCTATATCGCTGTCAGCCCCGGCTTTATATCCAATTCAGTAAAGCACCCGTCTCTATAGAATAAATCAGCTACGTAATCTTTGTTCAATAATCACCCGGTGATGCTTTATCTTTATAGGGTGCTGTAGCTGGACCCGTGTATCCACATACCCCAAAGCGAGGTGAGTTCACAAGTTCTAATAACTCTTCTGAGTATTCATCACCTATTTCTTCATTTTTATTTATTTCACATAAGAACTCACCACCATCAAAGCTATTATAATCTTCAAGCAGCCATTTAGCTTTTTTATTGCAGCGATCGCAGTTGGCTTCTGGCATCTCGTTTCTGGCCATCAAAAAAATCGGATGCGTTGTTAATGGTTTACCCCACCGGGTATCAACGATTTTAATGCTGGTTTCTGTAGAGCTTCCGAAATCATAGATATGCGTCATTTCCATATCTGTTTTCAGCAATTGATAAACTTTTTTTTTATTCATTGAGATCTCTTCTCCCCATGCGTCACTCCCGACAGTAAACCGGCTCATGTGTCCACAGCACTCTAACCAAATAGATCGCAAATAGTCATCCAATTCTTTCAGTCTTGCATTGCCATTCAATTCCAAATGAAGCCAGAAATCCGAATTATAGGAACTTTTTATATATAAATGATACAGTCGCTGCTCCCGTGCTTTTCCGTTATTTTCGTTTGCATTAGTAACCGCCTCAATGCGGCCGTCACAACTTTTTAAATGTCTTATGAGACCACTCGATGTCATCTTTCGGCCACAAAATGCACATTTACTCTTGGCTTTATTACTTGCACTCATGCTACTGTATGTTTGTTCGAGACTAATGTTCACAAAGTATAATGATACTACGCTTAACAATTAAATTTGATATACAGGCACTTTATGATTTGAATTTTAGAGTGCATTGAAATACTAATGATTTGATCATTATATATAGGCAATTATTAAACATCAAAATGGCTACTCCCGATAAACTCATAGAAAGTCGAAAAGACATCTTTGGTGGTACCCCGGTGTTTAAACGAACCCGTGTGCCCGTGAGTACCTTTCTTGAATACCAGGAAGCAGGTCATTCGCTACATGAATTGCTCGAAGATTTTACTACTGTAACAAAGTAACAAGCAGTTCAGGTGTTTGAATCTTTCAAAGATCAACTGCTTCAGCGAAAATAATCATCAAGATTTTGCAGGATGAATGCCTCTCAAAAAAATTGAAGTACTGAATAGAGGAATTATAGCAACACAATGCCAGCCGGATATCAGTACAAAGGCATGAATGAAACATCACCGGATTGTATTTATAGAAGCACCCCTATAAACAGGAGATGCTTCTATGAACTGTATAAAATATTCAATACTGGTGTTGATAACTCTGCTTGTCCATCTTACCGCGCGCGGACAAGAGCCTGAGTCACAAGATTTAATTTCTGCCACCCTTCTCGAAAACAGCTCGATGACAATCATAGGGTCGTCAACGCTTCACGATTGGGAAGTTGAGGCAACCGACTTCTCCGTGCAGTTTCGTGTGCCGGGCAGATGGTTTGATTCGGATGAAGATTGGGTAGGAAAAGATATTGCGGCACTCAACGTAATTGTTCCGGTAGATCGCCTCGATGGCGGCAAAAACAAAATGAACAGAGATTTAAGAGAAGCCCTTCGCTTTGAGGAACATCCTGAGATACAGTTTATCTGGGATAATATATCCTTTACCGGCGACTCAGATATCGGGAAGAGTACGGACGTGACGGGGCTTGTAACGATAGCCGGAGAGGAACGCGAGGTACAGTTTGATGCGAACTTGAGCATTAATGAATGGTCACAAATTGTTGCAACGGGCAGGGTATCCTTAAATATGAGAGACTATAATATTGATCCGCCAACAGTACTATTTGGAGTGATCAGAACGGACGAAGAGGTAGATCTTCTGTTTGAACTGTTCTTTGGAGCGGATGGTAATATGGGAGAAAATTAATTGATCAGAAAAAGTAAGAGTGGACGTTTTGTTTTGATCAATTACTTACAACATACGGCGGATTGATGGTCCTATCCAAACGGAATATCTATTGTATAACTAATGAATAACCAATAACTTTATGAGTGGTAACTATAGTGCAATTAGTATTAGAGTAACAATCCTGACAAATGCCTAAAAAAATTGGTTCACTTACACTTTATTCGGTTGATGATCTGCACGAACTGCTTGGTTTAAGTAAAATGACGATCCGGGCATACTTTCGTGACGGTAAACTTAAAGGTAAAAAACTGGGTGTTCAGTGGTATATCACCGAGGAGGCCATACGCGACTATTTTGATGAGCCCCCAGACGAACCCGCACCATCGCGAAAGAGATCGCTGAAGTATATTGTTCAGGGAGTTAACGACCTTGTGAGTGAAACTGAGGAGTGCAGGTCTATCGATGAAACACTCGATACGCTGAGTAATCAGGCGATCATTAGCCTGTTCCAGGTTAAAATAGTGGATGCGGAATCGGGCGAAGTTCTGGAGCTTATAAAAGCACGGGATTTTATTGAACGGTATAATTAATCAATCAAAACAAATGAAACGGACAAAACTTGAAGTGATTGAATTTGGTGACGAGCCTGAAGATACGTTTTACTGCCTGGTGAATCTGGAGATGAGCCCGGACGGGCTGGATGTGTCGTCGCTGAAGCTGAGTGATCCCCGTAACTTCGATCAAACACTGCGAGACAGCGGCTGCCTGATGATGCTAACCGGCGATGAAATGAGTGAGCTTATCAACCGTGGTGATATTGATCCCAACAAGATGCATGAATCACTTGTTGAGATTGCCATCAACGAAGGTGTGCTTAAGAAAACGTAACGGGAAAAGGCTCATTTTTCTCCCACCAGATTTTAGCCTTCACGATTGAGCAAATAGTTTTCGCGTCGGATATCTCTCCGGATGCAATCATCTCCAGCGCCTCAGAAAATGGTACCCGGTGATTGATGACAAATTCATCATCGTCCACGTTTTTTAGTTTCCTTTCAAGGTTCCATGCCACAAAGACAAAGATCTCTTCATCGGCGTAGCCAATAGCGGGAAAAAAAGATCCGGCGCTTTCAATGGACGCACACTCAAAGCCGGTCTCTTCCATAAGCTCACGTTTTGCTGTTATAAGAGGTGGTTCTCCTTCATCAATTTTGCCCGCAGGGACTTCTATAAATATCTGTCGGGGCGGATACCGATATTGTTTGAGCAGCATAATGGTGCCGTCCTCAAATACAGGAACGATCGAGCTGGCACCGGGATGCTTAATCCAGTCCCTGGTTGATTTAGTTTGGTCGGGAAGCTGAACATCGTCCACATAGACCTGAAGAAGGCGCCCGTCATAAACATGCCGGGAGGATAACTGTTTTTCTGCCAGTTGTTTAGACGTATTTTCGGACGAACGTAACTGATTTTTCTTCATCTGCACATTACTCTAATAAAAAGTGTATTTTTTAAATAAAAATAGAAACAAATCTTTCATTACATGAAAGAAGTGATACATGTTGATGGGAAAAAGGTATTGGTTCGGAATGACATTTTCACCTGGTCGAACCTAATCTCTTTTACCAGAGTGCTTGTAACAGTTCCTATAATCTACATCCATTATCAGAATAACAAGGAAGTGTCGCAGTTGGTGACATTTTTAATTGTCTACGGTGCTATTTCGGATTATTTGGACGGACTCGTAGCCCGTTTGAGGAATGAAATTTCTGAACTCGGTAAAATGCTGGATCCCATTGCCGACAAGATTATGGCTTTTATGCTGTTTTTCTACACGGTTTGGCTGGGTTGGATTCCGCTTTGGTTTTTCCTGATTGGCGTGGTTCGTGATCTGCTTATAATGCTTGGATCTTGGTATATTAAAAAGGAACGGGGAAAAGTGGCGATGTCCACAATGTCGGGGAAAATTTCGGTAAACGTGCTGGGACTTTACTGGATGTCTGTTTTTTTCTTTCCGGAAGAAGAAAGCGCACATATGATCCTGATGATTTGTTCATTGATTATTATGGCGATCTCTTTTGTTGATTATTTTTATCGGTACAAGAAAATTTTAGACGGCGCTGAATTTAATTAAAAATCCATGGGAATATTCGAAAAATTAGGTCTTAAGAAAGAAGAAAAGCTCGATAAAGGTGTTGAGAAAAGTCGCGACGGGCTTTTAGGAAAACTTGGCAAAGCATTTGTTGGCAAAGACAAAGTTGATGCAGCTACGCTTGATGAGCTGGAAGATATTTTGATTACCTCCGATGTTGGTGTGAAAACCACAATCGATATTATTGACCGAATTGAAGAGCGTGTTGCCAGAGATAAATTTATAACACAGGCCGATCTTCAAAAAATTCTGAGAGAAGAGATTGCCGCATTGCTCATAGAGTCCGGTGATGAAAGACCGGTGGAGTTTGACGCCGAGTTCAAAGAAAAACCCCACATCGTTATGGTAGTGGGTGTGAACGGTGTTGGCAAGACTACAAGCATCGGCAAGCTTGCCTATATGTATAAAAGAGCGGGGAAAGACGTGATGCTCGGTGCGGCTGATACATTCAGGGCCGCAGCAGTGGAACAGCTCGAAATTTGGAGCGAACGCGCAGGCGTTCCTCTCATTCAGCAAGGGCAAAATGCTGATCCTGCCGCTGTAGCATTCGACACAGTCTCATCAGCAAAGTCCAAATCTGCAGATATTGCGTTTGTGGATACGGCCGGGAGGCTTCACAATAAAAAATCCCTGATGAACGAACTCGGCAAAATTAAACGGGTGATGGGAAAAGTAGTGGATAATGCTCCTCATGAAATCCTTCTTGTGCTAGACGCTTCTACAGGGCAGAACGCTATGCAGCAGGCGAAAGCATTCACTGATGTTGTGGATGTGACCGGCCTCATACTGACAAAACTTGATGGTACGGCCAAAGGTGGCATTGTCATCGGTATATCGAATGAACTGCAGGTTCCGGTAAAATATATCGGCGTGGGAGAAAATATTGAAGATCTTCAGGTGTTTGACAAAAAAGCATTTGTTGATGCCCTCTTCGGGGAATCGGCCGGATAGACTTTGTAAATTCCCGTGTGTTGTTTAACATAGGAATTCAATCAAAAGACCATTTCGTGATTAAAAGGCACATTTTATCATTTAATTGGAAGATAATCTCTTTCATTTGTTGTATCGCACTATGTTTATGCGTGGTTAGTTCGGGCTTTGCCCAAAACTCGCCTTTCGACAATCAGGAATTACGAGACGCAGCAGCTCTTTTTGATTCGGACAATATTGATGATGCCAGGATCAAATACAAACTATTAGAAGAAGAGCATTGTCGCAGTAATGGCGATGCTGAGGTTTGTGTTGAGGCCAAATTTGGACTTATAGGAATAGCCAGGCGGGAGGGCTACAATGAAGAAGCGGAAACGCTGGCGCATGAATCAAGCGAGTTCGTGAGCAAATACCTTGATAACAAACTTTTCTATCGTACTAAAATCGCAAAATTCTGGCTATTACACTCAATTAACCTGAATCAGCTGGACAAAGCTGACGAGTGGGCCAGCAGACTTCAGGAAATAATTTCAGGAGATTCAAGTGATTCACACACCCTCGCGGTTGCTCATAACTCTATCGGTTTTTACGAAGATATGCGTGGAAATTATGAGGATGCGATTTACCATTATAATACGGCCTTGGAAATGGCACAAACGGTTGAGCCGTCTGACATAATCGATAGATTACTTCTTAAGTCTCACAACAATCTTGGAGTTTCCTACAAAAATATGGGAATGTTTGATGATGCGAAAAATCAATATGAGCTATCGCTTGATATCATTCACAGACTGTATGGTGAGGAAAATCAGGATGAAGCTATAGCATTTATAAATATAGGCAGTATTTACTACTTCAATGGGGATGTTGGCCTGGCAGCGGAATATTTTCAGCGCTCTGTTGAGATATATCGGTCGCTTACCGGAGATTTTAGCAGTGGCTTGGGTGCGTCTCTAAATAACCTGGCTGCGAGTCATTATATTTTGGGAAATTACGACAAGTCGGCTGACTATTTTGAAGAAGCTCAAAGAATAAAAGAAGAGAACCTGGGGTATGACCATCCAGAAACAGCTACCGGATACTCCAATCTGGCGGTTATTTATATACTAGATAATGACTTCCGGGCGGCACGAGAAAATATTGAGAAATCTATTACGGTGAGGGAGAATGTTTACGGACCTGATCATCCAAATCTAATTGATCCGATAATTCAGCTCGGAAACCTGTACAATCAGCAACTGAAGGAGTACGATGAGGCACGGGAACAATATAAGTTGGCGCTGTCTATCGCAACTGAACGACTTGGTGAAACACATCCCGATGTTACCGACATCTACTTACAGCTTGGGAAAACATATCTCGAAGAAGAGATCTACTCCGAGGCGGAACAATATTTCGATTGGTCCATCAAAAATCTATATGGAAGTTACGATTTTGATGAACCCATAGATCTTGAAAGAGTTATTTCAAATCCTGTTACACTTGTTTTCGCACTGTCTAATAAAGCAAGGTTATTAAAAGAGAGGAATGATGAGGTTTCCATCCCGGATTACCAGCACGCCCTGATGGCACTTGACTGGGCCGGCGACCTGATAGACGTCATCCAGAAATCGTTTAAAAATGAAGCATCAAAACTGCAATTGGTAGAAAACAATTACTCGATATATACGGATCGCATTGAGATTCTTGCAGCTTTATACAGTGAAACCGGTAGTGATAGTTATAAACATAGAATTTTCGGAATTATTGAAAAAAGCAGGTCTCGGGTTACTCTTGAGCTTATTCAGAAAGTGAATGCCCAAAACTTTTCGGGCGTTCCTGCAGATATTCTTGAGGAAGAATCAAGCCTTAATAGCCACTTAACGCAACTGCAGCAAGATTTATATCTGGAAGAGAGCGAAGGATTTGAAAAAGACAGTGCAAATCTAAATACGCTGCGGGATTCTATTTTTCAGTATAAGCGTGACCTTGAAGACTTCTCTGATAAACTTGAAAAGGAGTTCCCGGCATACTACAGGCTTAAATATGATCAGTCTGTTATTGACAGGCGAGACGCTCAATCCCTGCTGCAAAGCGATGAGGTTGTGTTAAGTTACGTGCTTGGTACTGACCTTGCGTATGTGCTTGTGATGTCTAAAGACGGCTTTACCCTGGTGGAGCTGGGAGAAGCATCAGAAATAGAGGGTCTTACACTTGAGCTGAAAGAGCATGTTCTGGCTAATAACACGGAAGCGTATAAACAGAAAGCTCACAAACTGTATGAACTGTTGATTCAGCCTCTTGAGGACTATGTGTCCGGTAAACAGCTGCTTATAATGGCAGATCAGGCACTGCATTATCTTCCTTTCGAAATGCTTCTGAAAGACGTGCCGGACCATAATCAATTCCACAATTATCCGTACCTCATTCGTGAGCATACCATCAGCTATATTCCATCGCTAACATTGCTGCGTGAAATGAATATACGGACTGTAGATAATCCAAGAAACCTGCTTGCGATAGCTCCTTTTAGTAGTGAAATTGAACAGGATGACAAGGCGTTGATGGATCATCGGTACTCCGCCAGCGCAACACCTCTATATTTAACGCAGTATGAGACGTCCACAATTTCTTCACAATTTGAAGGCCGCAGAACGCTGGGTGAATATTTTCGTCCGCAAAAAACGGAGCTTTTGCTTGGCGATGATGCCACGTTCAGCCGTTTTTCAAGGATCGGGCTCAAAGATTATGATTATATACACTTTGCCACTCACGCATTTATCAACGAAGAAAACCCGGAATACTCGGGAATACTGCTCTATCCGGATGAAGAAAATCCGGGTGTTGCCTATGTTGGAGACATTTATAACCTGGAACTCGACGCAAATCTTGTAGTCCTTGGCGCATGCCAAACCGGATTGGGATCTATTTATAAAGGTGAGGGGTTGATTGGATTCACGCGAGCCTTTATCTATGCCGGAGCGTCAAACCTTGCCGTATCGATGTGGAGAGTGAGTGATCAGCCAACGGCCTATTTAATGATCGATTTCTACGACCTGATTCGTCAGGGATATGATTATAATGAAGCTCTGCGACAGGCAAAACTCAACATGATATCGAAGCCTCAATTCGCCAACCCGGTAAACTGGGCAGCTTTTACGCTTACCGGGCGGTGAATTAAATTATAACGCCGGCCGTCTTACCTTGGCAGCTGCCGTGTAATATCGATAAACTCCTCGTTATCAACCTGAGGCCGCCCATCAAAGTTGGCAACTTTAACCGTTGACGCGTAGATCAAACGTACAAGCCGCGAGTACTTGTCGAACTCTATCTTATCCACTTCATCACTGGGGCGGTGATAGTCTTCGTGGACGCCGGTAAAGAAGAAGACGAACGGAACGTTGAGCCTGCCAAAATTCCAATGGTCACTTCTGCGATAAAACTGGTTCGAATCTGTCAGGTCATTGTACTTTCTGTCGAGACGCATCTGCACGGTCTCATCATTTGCGGATGATACCAGGCTGTCCAGCCCCGACGAAATGATCTCACCGCCAATCAGATACACATAGTCTGTTGTGCCGGCCTCAATATTTTCAGGGTCGCTTCGGCCAATCATATCTGTGTTAAACGCAGTCACGGTCTTTTCAATGGGAATCACAGGATGATCGGAGTAGTAGCGGGATCCCAATAATCCTTTCTCTTCAGCGCTTACGTGAATAATTAATACGCTTCGATCCAGTCCAACGCCGTTGTTTTTTGCATCCTGGAACGCCTCGGCTATCGTTAGCAGAGCCATGCTTCCGCTGCCGTTATCATCGGCACCGTTATTGATCATATCTCCGCTATCGTCCGGTGCTGTGATGCCGATGTGATCGTAGTGCCCCATTAAAACAACAACTTCATCTTTTAGCATAGGGTCACTTCCCTCAATATAGGAGATCACGTTCTCTCCCTGAACCTCAACTGTTCCGGAATACGGAGTGTAATTGAGATGGTATCCTGTGGGTTCGGGTGTAAACTCCGTAATATTGTCCGCAAGCTCTTTTCTAAGCGTGTAGAGTTCCCGTGTTGAGTTCAGGCCGAGTATGTCTGCAGCGAGCTGCTGACTCACTTGCGTATAGGATTTTGGAAAGCCACTCTGGGACTCAGAGTTATCCAGATATTTCAGACGCATGCCGGTTGGCTGACTAATAAGCTGAGCATTCATTTCAGCTGCCCTGGTAAACTGGCTGTTTTCATCAGCGGAAACAACAAGCACACCGCCGACATCCACCTGGTTGAAGAGATTAAGGATTCGTGCATTGTTGCTTATTTGAGGATTAATAAGCGTATCGCCATCCACTACCGTGGGGTAGTCAGCAAACAGAAGAACCCATTTCCCCTGCATTTGCTCTGCGTCAATATGATTTACGCCGTGCTGATTATCATTAATTCCAAAACCACCGAAAATGATTTCACTATTGACCGGGTCAGTACCACCAAACAGGCGGATAAACTCACCCGGAGAACCATTAGAAACTACTGATCTATTCTGCGAAAGGGTATCTCCGCTTTCAACCGTAAAAACGTTGTAAACCAGACTGTCGGTTTGTTCTGCGTTCATGATGAAAGGCTGCAGATAGGTTCCATTAACGCCCTTTGGCGTAATGCCAAGCTCGCGATACTGGTTGATAAGATACTGTGCCGCCATCGTCTCACCTTCAGTACCGGTATTGCGTCCCATGAGAGAATCACTGGCAAATATCTCAAGGTGAGATCGCAGGTAGTCGGGCGTGATTAGATTGCTGTATGGAATATAGTCGTCAAATGAAGGCGTTTCCCGTTCAGCAAGTTCGCCTGAACCTGCACAACCGGTTAGCAGTAAAAGGGTAGCGAAACTTATCAGGTAAAAAAATCGAGTCATGTTAATGAGTTTTCTTCTTTAGCAGTTTTAGTTCCGAGGATTTCTTCCACGGGTTTTAGATCGATATAAAAATCAGTCGGGTCGTCATTTTCTATAAACAGGTTAATCTCCTGCTCTTTAAGCATTTCAAGGACCGCCAGGAATGTAACCACAATAATAATACGTGTGCCTATTTCGCATCCGAGGTCCCGGAATGAGATTCGTCCGCGCTTCTGAAGCGTGGCTCTTAAAAAATCAGTCTGATCCTCAATGGTTGTTTCAACTTTCTCAACCCTGTGGTATACATTCTGCTTTTTAATATCGGCTAGCACTTTACGAAACGCACCCATAAGGTCAAAAATTGTGACATTCTGCAGAGCTTCTCCGGTAGCCTGCTTTTCCACGTTATCCGCTTCATGATATCCGCGAAAATATTTCTGGCGCGTCTCTTCATCTATAATGGTAAGCTTTCCCGCCATCTCTTTGTAGCGCTTATACTCAAGCAGCTTTTGAATAAGTTCATACCGGGGATCGAACTCATCCAGCTCCTCATCGTCCTCGTCGTCCGTGGGGAGCATCATCCGGGCCTTTATGGACATAAGCATGCTGGCCATGTAGATAAATTCACTGGCCACATCGAGATCGAGTTCTTCCATGAGCCGGATATACTCTAAGAACTCACGGGTGATATGAGAGATAGGAATGTCGTAGATATCAAGCTCATCTCTTTTTATAAAGAAGAGCAGGAGATCGAGCGGACCCTCAAAATTTTTTAGCTGTACTTTATACATAGTTGCAAACAGGTTATACAAAGATCGCAATTTAGGCACCCAATTGGAAACCGGAATTGATTTTTTGGGATTTGTTTTGCTTATTTAAATTGCATGTACAATATAAATCCCTCCTGCCATGAACAACTTTCACAGCTCTGTAAACTCTTTCTCCCGAACACTTTCCTCTTTTTTTGATGAAAAACTCAGCCGGTTTAATCTCGCAACATCATATATAGAACTGATGATATTGATGAAAGAGAACGATTCGGTTACTCAAAAAGAGATCGCGGATCACCTTTCCCTGGCCCCGTCAACAATTACACGTTTTGTTGATAAGCTTAAAAAAGAGGGGTATCTCACAAAAAAACGGGATGGCCGGAATGTGACTATTCAACTCACTGAGACGGGCGTTCAGACGTCATCGGAGATGGAGGCAGAATATCGGTCGGCGGTTGGTGAAATACGAGAGCTTATGGGTGATAAGTATATTGAGACGGTTGGCAAACTATTGGACTATGGCAGCGAAGAGCTGGAGAAAGGAACTGCGGCCGATTCCTGAGCTAAAAAGGCGTCATCCCATGCAACTAATTTGTCCCAAAGACGGTGCAAGACTAAATTAAAATTGGCGCGGCTAACAATCCTCTCTTGAGAGGGGAAAAGCGAAAACGAAACGGCGAAGCCGGATGAGTTTGGCGAGGGGGTGTGTTTCGGGACTCTGATCGTGAACCACGGCCGTTTTAAGCCCCTTGCCCTCGCGAACACACCCCTGATTTTCGAAAGTCTCGCTTCGCGATCTTTCTCCAACCTGTCCCCTCTAAAAGAGGGGATTTCATAGCTCTTAAAAAGATTATTGTTAGTAATCTGTCACCGGTAGCTTGATACGGGATTTAACTTATTATTTAATGGCAGGCTATAAATTGTGACAATTCTGCGTCAGATTTTTCGAACGACAAACCAAATTCCGGCAATTCCAACTGCAAAACATCCGACACCCAAAAGTGCCGATTCAAAAAAGATTTGCCCCATTCCAAACAAGAAAGCAATTATTGAAACTGCACTTATTGCCGCATATCCCAGGCCCGGCATCAGCGAATAGGTGGTTTCTCCGCGGGTCATAAATCGTTTCCATCCGGGGCCGCCGGGTTTCACGCGGTCAAAGAACGACTGTAGAATTTGCTCATCGTCTGGTTTTGTGAGGAATGTGACGGCCACCCAGATGATGGTTGCAAAAATAGTTGTGAAAATCATTTTTGATGCGAAATCATCAAACCCAACAGCCGGCGCGAGAAAGCTTCCGACGGCCGCTGCCGACATAGCAGAAATTTCGCTCCACGCGTTAATACGCCACCAGAACCATCGCAGCATATACACAAGGCCGGTACCGGCGCCAATTGACAGGATGGCTTCCCAGCCGCCGCGAACCGTATCAAATAAGAGGGAAACGATCACTGCGGCAACCATCATCAGCAACGTAGTCCATCGTGATACCAGTACATAGTGTTTCTGAGCCGCAGCCTTTGATTCAAACTCAGACTCGGGTTTTAAAAACGGCTTATAGAAGTCGTTTACAACATATGATGCTCCCCAGTTCAGGTGAGTGGAAACGGTTGATACAAATGCCGCAAGAAATGCAACGGCGAGGAGGCCGAGAAGCCCCGCGGGGAGGAGTTTAAGCATTAACATGGGGTAGCCTTTTTCAGGGTCGTCGAGCCCGGGATAGACCACCAGTGCGACAAGAGCCACCAGAATCCACGGCCAGGGACGAAGCGCGAAATGGGCGACGTTGAACAGCAGTGTACCGCCAACGGCATTGGTTTCATCTTTAGCTGAAAACATTCGCTGTGCAATGTAACCACCACCGCCCGGTTCCGATCCCGGGTACCACGAGGCCCACCACATCATGCCAACCCAAACGAGTGCTGTTGCAATGGCAATGTCCGGGCTGTTCAGCGGATTGATGGAAAGCATCGAGTGGCCTTCGCCGTAGATCGTGATCAATTCTGCCTGGAGAGCATCAAGCCCGCCAACATAGTCTACCGCGTACCAGGCAAGCATGATGGTGCCGACCATGGCTATTATGAACTGAATAAAGTCGGTGATGATAACGCCCCAAAGTCCTGAAAATGCGATATAAATGCCGATCATGACGTATATCACAATAATAACTTCCCACTGGCCGGCGCCGGTGAGTACCATCAGAATTTTTGACATCCCGACGGTGACCCAGCCGAGAATAATGCAGTTAATGGGAAACGCCAGGTAGAGTGAGCGGAACCCGCGGAGAATTCGAGCCGGTTTGCCCGTATATCGGATAGAGATGAATTCCACGTCTGTAATGACATCAGCCCGCTTCCAGAGTTTAGCGTACAAAAACACGGTGATCAGGCCGGAAAACATGAAGTTCCACCAGATCCAGTTACCGGCAATTCCTTCCGTGGCAATAATGCCTGTAACGGCGAGCGGCGTGTCAGCGGCAAACGTTGTGGCGACCATTGAGACGCCAATCAGCCACCAGGGGAGATTTTTACCACCCGTAAAATAATCTTCCAGATCTTCCTGTCCCCGCTTCTGGGAATAGTAGCCTACAATTATCATGATAGCGACGTAGGCGGCAATAACAGTATAATCGAGCCAGTTGAACGGCATACAGGATTGGGACGTTTGGGTTGAGCGCCTGAATCAGGCTATTGAATTTGTTAGATTGTACATTAAAGAGATATCCGACGCTTGGAATATAGAAGTAGATTTTATGAATGCAAATATGGAACCGCTTCCGTTTCAATGTTTGGTTGAATCCGGTAAAACTGCTCAACGAAACGCATGTTCCATTTTATGTGATTAGATATACAAAGTTGAACTTATGTGACCAACTATGGCAATTAAAAAATATAACATTGGCCTGACCCAGTGGGGTCTGAAAGAGTGGAAAGGTAAATTTTATACGGACGATGCGGCCCAGAGTCAGTTTCTGAAGCAGTACGCCACCGTGTTTAACAGTGTTGAAGGAAATACAACGTTCTATCGGACACCATCACCTGAAACCGTTAAAAAGTGGGGCGATGATGTTCCTGACGACTTTAAATTCTGTTTTAAGTTTCCGCAGGGCATTACGCATTATAAGCGCCTGAAAGAGGTGAATCGGGACGTTCTGGAGTTTCTGGATCTGTTTGAGCCGATTCGTGAAAAGCTCGGGCCGTTTCATATTCAGCTCAGCTCTCAGTTTTCATACAATGAATTTGCCAAACTCGAGACCCTGCTGGAGTACCTGCCTCCGCACTATCACTACGCGGTGGAGGTTCGCCATATGGACTTTTATGACCGGGGCCGTCAGGAACGGCAGTACTTTGAACTGCTGAAAGCAAATTCCATTGACAGGGTTACATTCGACACTCGGAAACTGCACGCAATAAATGGCGGTGATGCAAGCATTCAGGCGGCCCAGAAGAAAAAACCGAAAACGCCCATTCGGTTTGATGCAAGTGCGTCACGTCCGTTTGTTCGGTTCGTTGGTGGTAATGAAATCGTACAGAATGAAACGTATCTGAAGGAGTGGGCAATAATTGCGGCAGACTGGATTAAAGAGGGACTGCATCCGTATATTTTTATTCATGCGCCAAACACGCTTTACGCACCGCCGCTTGCACGGCATTTTCATAAGTTGCTGTCAGGTTTTGTTGATCTTGACCCCATGCCCGCATCACCTAAAGAGAGACAAAATGAACAGCTGGGACTTTTTTGATATAGAATAGAGATGTGTGTCTAAACCTGAGTTCGATTATAAAAAACGAACACAGAAGTGGTTCTACTGGAAAGTTTGTGGGTAAGTAGATGAGGTTGTTTGTTCAGCGACCTGGCAGAGTGGCCGCGCGTGCCAGTTTTATCATTACAAATTTTCTTTGCAGTTTGCGTGGGCTCCTGCAAGAGTCGCGATTGCCTGCTCTTATTTTTTTGTAGTAACAAATATCCTCTCCAATTCACAACACTGGCAGGAACTTCGCTCCTCTAACCTAAGCTCGATTCATAAAAAAGTAAAAGTAAACTCCCACTAAGTAAATGGGGAATCAGGGGGATGTTCATCAGTATTTTGAAAAAACCCAATGAACATCCCTCTTTTTTTCCGAGGGAATCCATTCGGTAAAGGGGACTTTCAATAACTCGGTTTATTAATCTTAATCAGGTTTTAAAGTAAAAGAAAATGGCCGTCGGCATGATAATGCTCGTCTTTAACCCTCTGGTATAAGAGTTCAAATACAGACGCGTGGTGTTAACTAATCTGTGATTTGTGAAAGACGGTGGTTTGGATTGCCACGTTCTATTGGCGAATCAATTTCATACATTATGAGCCGGGATTTCCGGGTTTGTGATTAGAAAGCGCGTAGCCCGGCATATCAGAACAGACAAAATGAACCTTTAGGATTGTATTTCAATATGATGAAAAGTCAGAAAGATCTCTTTTTAATGCACGGTAATCACCACTATCTGAACTGTTCGTATTTGTCGCCTCTTTTGAAACGGGTGGAGCAGGCGGGCATTGAAGGTGTCAGGGGAAAGTCAAGGCCGTGGGAAACAACACCGGATAGATTTTTCCACGACAGTGAGACGGTGCGATCGCTTTTCGCAAAACTCATACATGCTGAAAAACCGGAACAGATTGCCATCATGCCGGCCGTATCGTACGGGATGGGAACGGTGGTCAACAACCTGCCGAAAACACCCGGCAAAGAGATTGTCATTGCTGACGAACAGTTCCCAAGCAACGTGTATCCCTGGGAGGCATACGCTAAACGGACGGGCAATACCATCAAACGAGTGGCGGCACCGGACGGCAACGGGCGCGGAGCGAGTTGGAACGAGGCTATCCTTGATGCGATCAACGAACAAACACTGCTGGTGGCCCTGGGTAATATTCACTGGACCGATGGGACATTGTTTAAAATCCGGGAGATTTCTGAAAAAGTACATGCTGTTGGCGGATATTTTGTGATTGATGGCACCCAGTCTGTTGGCGCGCTCCCGCTGAACGTACAAGAGGTGAAGCTGGATGCTTTGATTTGCGCGGGCTACAAATGGCTGATGGGTCCATATGGTATTTCACTCGGTTATTTTGGCCCTCGGCTCACCGGTGGTATTCCTCTTGAAGAAGGGTGGATTGTAAGGAAAAACAGTGAAGATTTTACTGCGTTGATTGATTACGAGGAGGATTATCAACCCGGCGCAAAGCGGTATGATATGGGGCAGCGAAGTAACTTTATCACACTGCCTATGATGCGCGAAGCACTGGCACAGGTTAATGAATGGGGCGTCGAAAATATCCAGGATTACATCCGGAATCTTACCCGTAAGCTGATCCCCGATTTGCAGCAGGCGGGATACAGAATTGAGGATGAAGAATTCCGAGCTACACACATGTTTGGGGCAAGAGTTCCAGATGGAGTTGAGATGAGCAGGGTGAGAGAAGCACTTCAGAGTAAGAATATACACGTGTCGGTTCGCGGATCTGCAATTCGTATCTCTCCGCATCTCTACAATGACGATGCGGATATAGAGGCGCTATCCGGTTGCCTGCTGTCTGCAGTGGAAGCGAAGCATCGTTAAATAATAATCTACTCAGAACTAAAAAAGGTCCTTGCACAGAGCAGCGTTTGATCAATAGATTAAATTTTATCAGCTCTTTGATGGAAGTGAAAACCTCCGTAAAAAACCGTACCTTTACAGGCTTAACCGAATTCAAAAAGAGTTATGTCTAAAGTTGAAACAGCCGCATCACCTGCACAGATTGTAAAAGAAGCGCAGTCGCGGAGAACATTTGCAATTATTTCCCACCCGGATGCCGGGAAGACCACACTTACTGAAAAGTTGCTGCTTTATGGTGGCGCTATTCACGAGGCGGGATCCATACGCCAGCGAAAAGCAAGCCGTCATGCCGCCTCAGACTGGATGTCGATCGAAAAAGAGCGGGGAATATCTGTAACATCCTCAGTCCTCAGGTTTGAAAAAGACGGCATACGATACAATTTGCTGGATACACCCGGTCACAAAGATTTTTCTGAAGATACACTGCGGACACTGGTTGCCGCAGACTCCGGCCTGATGGTGATTGACGTTGCAAAAGGCGTGGAGGAACAGACTGAAAAACTGTTTGAAGTGTGTAAAATGCGCCGGGTTCCGGTCATAACGTTTGTAAACAAGTGTGACCGTCCCGGTATGGATCCGCTCGAGATTCTCAGCAATATCGAAAACAAGCTTGGGATTGAAGCGATCCCGGCAAGCTGGCCGATCGGATACGGACAAAAATTTCAGGGTATCTACGATCTGATCGGCAAAGAGATGCACCTCTACGTAAAAGAGAAGCATGGCGCGAAAAAGGCGACCACTGAAGTGTATGGTCTTGAAGAGGGGCTTGAAAAATGCACGCTCTCTGATGCTGAAAAAGCAGATCTGGAAGAAGAGATTATGCTTATCGAAGACATGTTCAGCAATATGAACCAGGATGCCTTTAAAGTGGGAGAAGCATCTCCGGTATTTTTTGGATCCGCACTGCACAGTTTCGGGCTGGATGTATTTCTGAACTATTTTGAAAATCTGGCGCCCACGCCGCAGGAGTATACAGATGAAACCGGAACGAATCGCAGGCTGGACCAGCCGTTCAGCGGTTTTATTTTCAAGCTGCAGGCTAACATGAATCCCGATCACAGGGATTGCGCCGCATTTATCCGTATCACATCAGGTAAGTTCGAGCGCGGCCTGGAGGTTACGCACGCCTCTACCGGCAAAAAAGTAAAAATGTCGACCCCTCATACGCTGATGGGAGACGAGAGACACATTATGGAGGAAGCGTATCCGGGAGATATTGTGTCACTGTTCAGCCCCGGTTTCTTCAGGATCGGCTCAACTATTCATACCGACGATCCGGTCAGTTTTAACGTGATACCGTTGTTTACGCCTGAACATTTCATGAAGGTATCCACCAAGGATCCGTTCAAACGGAAACAGTTGCGGGAAGGTCTGAAACAGCTCTCTGAAGAGGGTGTGGTTCACGTGTTTGAAGTTCCGAATGGTGTGGGTAATGAGCTTCTGCTTGGGACCGTTGGCGTGCTTCAGTTTGAGGTTGTTCAACACCGCATGAATGCTGAATATGGCGTAGAACTGCATCAGCAGGGCGTGACGTACCACTCGGCACGATGGCTGTCGACTAAAACTGCAGATGAGGTGATCAAAAAACTTGAATCGAGCTACTCAACGCATATCACGCGGGATATGGAAGAGAACCCGATTGTACTATTTGACAGCGCCTACGCACTTAGCCAGGCCGAAGAAAAAGTCGGCGCGGAGAATCTGTACAAGTACAAGCAGGATTAAGAAAGACATGGCATGTCTGGTCGGGGACTCAAAACTGTGAATTGGGACATGGTATGTCTCTTCTCCAATCCTCACTCACAGCAACAGCCTATTTTACGAATTAGACTATAATTCTACATCCGTTGCTCAGACATACCATGTCTGAACCCCGACTTCCTGCCATGACCAAGACATGGTATGTCTCTTCTTCACCCCCTCGCTCCCGGCATTAGTCCATTTGAAAGATTGAACTATATTCTCATCCGTTGTTCAGACATACCATGTCTGAACCCCGGCTCCATCCCCTCAACCAAGACATGGTATGTCTCTTCTTCACCCCCTCGCTCCCGGCATTAGTCTATTTTTTGAATTAGACTATAATTCTACATCCGTTGTTCAGACATACCATGTCTAAATCCCGACTCCCTGCCAT
>Ga0136596_1000545_pt1 | contig 18873 bp, 38 predicted proteins | sample AntRauTorcE11897_FD_101387 | JGI IMG/M metagenome (GOLD analysis project Ga0136596, IMG submission 101387) | Saline lake microbial communities from Rauer Islands, Antarctica - Metagenome Torckler E11 #897 | ecosystem: Environmental > Aquatic > Non-marine Saline and Alkaline > Saline | place... | reverse complement strand
TCAATATGGGTAAGCTCTTTGCAACTACCCTCTACAATTTCTTTGCTCAGAGAGTCTTTGAGGATTTTCATACCTATCTGAGTATAACTTGGATGATAACTCACTGTCCAGATGTCTTTATGATCCCCCGTTTGTTTTGTCTTTCCGTCTGATCGACTTTCGAGGATGTAACAATACTTGTCTGGCTTGATTCTGAAATCTGGTGATACGTAGATCATATATGGTATTCCTCTGTTTAAAGAAAAAGCCTCAGAGCGAGGCTTGATGATTCTATACTTTATAATTGTCAAGTAGTTCGCGCTTGGTAGTTACCTTAACAAGTTTCAGATTATTGTTCCAGTCTTTTTCTACCCGAAACACGATGCCTTCAAAAAGTATTTCATCATTGATGTTGATTTCGTAGTAGGTTTCTTTGGCTTCGTCATTGGAAGTGATGGAAACACAATTTGAATTCAGCCAGTGTAGATCATGACCACGATCAATTGCATCATTATATGACTCAATTGGATCACTGTTGTTTTTAATTGCGTAACTTACAACAGACCCGAAAGTGAACATGGAGGAGAAGCTGTATAAACGAGACTCTTTTTTAAGCCCTACCACATCATTATACTTAAACACTGGAAGATTGGTAAGTGTACATTTGCGAGGCTTGATGATGTCGTATGCTGGATAGCTATCAACGATTTCTGGAATGTATCGGCTCATAATATAATCTCCTAATTGGTGGTAATCTCTCACTACAAGGATATTATCTCATACTGAATCATTGTCGTCAATCAGTATTTTGGCTATTGCTTATAATAATCCTCTCTACATTCTGGATCAAAAGTCTTAGACCTTTTTTGGCGATTTTGCATTCGTATTGTCAAGGTCTTGTTTTCTTGAGCCATAATACGCAATGCATATAATATAAACACTGCACCAAATAAAAAACCAATTATTAATCCTATGATTAAATTCATAATCCACCCCTCAGTCGTTAGAACTATAATCAATCAGTTCAGGATTTTTAAGAAGTTGAACATATTCTTCGTGCAACTCCCTACCCATTTCAACCAACAATGTTGCCATTGTCATACTAATTTCATTGTGTTCTGCAAACTTAGCAACACTAAGGTAGTTGTTAAAGTAATCTAAAAACATTTCACGTAGAAATTGGTTAGAGTTTTTCATATCTAATCTCCTAATTGGTGGTAATCTCTCACTACAAGGATATTATCTCATACTGAGTTTATGATTACAAGGCGTGATTGATAATACCTTCACCACCCTTTGTTAACTTCCAACCTAAATTAGTCTGGTATGCAAAATCAGCATCTTCGATACCATCACACCACCATTTAGGAGACTTTGTAAGAGGCCGACCATTTTTCTTGATTGATTTTAAATCGGGGATAATTTCTTTAAAATTACATGATTTACATAAAAGATAAAATTCGTGTCCTGTATCCATTATCATATCTCCTAGTGGGGTAATCTTCTTTCACTACAAATACATTGTATCATAGTGAAAGAAGATTACAACATTAATTATAGCCTTTGGTTTCATATATAGCCATAAGCCCTTCTAAGGAAGCAATTTTGTTTTCTGCTTCTATTCTCAACCCACTCTCTTTAGAGAAATTGATAGGATCGTTTTCGATTGCATTGATCATTTCTATACAATCTTGTGAAGTACCCAAATCAATTAGTTTAACAGATGATGCTTTCATTCATACAACCTTTTTATTATTTGATGAAAACTTTCTTTGCGTAGTCCAGTTCAATGCCGTTTATTCTAGCACCTTTCAACTCAATAGACAAAACATCTTGACTGCCAATATAGAATTGTTTCAAATCAGATACAATGCTACTAGGTACAGCATTAACATAACAACCTACTTCTGTTGTGTACTCAATGTCATGACCACCACCATACGTTTGAAAGACACTGATCATTGCTACATGGGTAGCTGTATATGATTGACCACCCTTGTAGTTGATTTTTAACTTCTTTGCGTATTCTGCTTTAAATACTCTCATTTTCAATTTCCTTTATAATTTATACTTCGTACACTTTTATAATACAAAATCTTCCGTCATAGAGGTCTATCGCCCCTAATTCATTGGTAAGAAACCTTAATGACAATTGATCTTTAGTTACGGACGGACCACAAACACCTGTTATGATTTCTCTATAAAATCCTGTAGTAACTGTAGAAATGTAGATAAAATTTATACACATTGTTCATACTATCATACAAAATTATAAACATGGAATTCGATTGACCAATTAAATTCCATAAAAGCCAGAATTTCCTCTACAATTTCCCAATCCCCACCAGCTAAACCACAACCAATTTTAGGAAGACAGATCATTACTTTACCTTCTAATCTGTTCTCCATGGAATAGTTATCTATGGCGTATGTTAAAGAGCTTACAAGTGCGCCATAGTTTAGATGTCTAGTTGTTCTACTAGTGGCAAACTGAGTATACAAATTAAACATCATCACATCATTAACGATAACAGAACTACACAAGCCCAAACGCTCAAGATGATCAATATGATAATCCTGATCAGCTTTGTATAGGGCAGGGATTCGACTACGCACCTGTAGAGCTACACCAGCCCCCATAATGCTCATACAGTTACAACCATGCATGAAGATATCGTATTCACCACTCAAGGCCGCATTAACCACATCACCTTTATGATATACTATTCTATTAATCGGTGGGGCTTTCATTATTTTCCCTTGGTGTTTGGACTGTTTTGATGTTTATTTTAGTACCCTTTTCACTGAGCCGATTAAGAGCATCAATCAGCTCAATCAGATCACCAATATCATTCTGTCCATCAAAATCATCAATTGTAATATTCTCCCCCATGGAAACTTGGTTTTGTTTTTTGGTGTTAATTTGAAGGCATAGTTTCAATAAACGTGCAATAGTTGATTTATCAGCATTGGCTGATCCTGAGATAGTTACATCAATATCATTACTCATTAGTGATCACCATTTTAAAAGTTGATTCAATATTATACACAATACCATCAAACAAAAGATAATTAAAGTCTTCATGGATGCAGTTACAAATTTCAATCTGATCATCCAATTTTTCTAAACATTCTTCTTTTGTATTTCCAAAAACAACCAGACACCCACCATCATCAAAGTATGAAATCCCCTCACCCTCAATTTCTTCTTTTTCACTTTCCCTCGAAAAGAAAATTCCAACCCGCTTATTAGAAAGATCAAGGGAATGTTTTGGTTCTTCCACCAATCTTAAAGACTTAGCAGCTAAACGAACAGGGTAATCATTTTCTTCAAATCGTACATATACAGCAGGGGCTTTTACTTTTTCAACTACACCAGTCATTCCATAAACACCACATTCTGACGTTACGATAACTCTCTGACCAACTTTTGCATGACTAAAATACATATTATGTAATCCTCTTTGCTTCTGTCATAAACCATTCTTTAGCTTTTTGTGTGATTACCCTAGAGCATTGCTTCCAATCCAATTCTGATTCTTCAAGCTCATCCTTACTTTCTTTGATCACATCTTCATTGATCCATTTCAGAAATTTTCCCATGTTGCTCATTTCTACGTCAATATCAAGATCAGTTACACCTTGATTAAAGCGAGGAATGGTAGCAAATTTCTCTGCAAAGTCCAACACATCAGGACTGACTTCAACCTTTGCACTAGCAGCCTTTTTAGACTTGTTGACATTATGCGCTTGGGTCTTAGCCTTGAACATACGATCCTTATAGTCATCCCAACTATCTGTATCAGGATACACTACAACACCCTCACCCGGAGCCTCAACACCAAATGTAGTGTTGATGTATGGGTCGATTTCTTCAAACTGTGCAACCAGAGCGTTAATGGTATTCTCAACAGACTCAAGATGCTCTTTGTTTCCACTGAATGAGATGTTCATTTCAGCCATTGTAGGAATTACGTAAACGTCAGGACAATTATTAATACCTAAAAAATTAAGATATTCATTGAGCATATTAGGATCAGAGTCAACCTTTTCATGACCATCAGGGGAGATAACCCGTAGACAAATCACGAAGAAAGCCTTTTTGTTAATCTGAGTTACAGCATCATTCTTATGAATGCTTTGTCCAGCCCATTCCCCATAAAGAACCCAAGTTACGCCATCCATAAGATTATCAACAGGGTCAATATCAAGATTATCGAGCCAACGCGCAAAACCAGCATTATCATTCTCAAGAGTGAGAACGTTTTTACGCGATTGTGCATAGACACCTTTATTGGTAATCACGATAGATGCATTGGTTCCATGCAACTTAGGCTTCACAAAGAAACGCTGTTCTGAATGATAATGTTTGTTAGCCATTTTGACTTTATTGTGTAGAGACTCCACTGATCCAAAACTAATATGTTCCATAATAAAATTCCTTATTAATTATAAATTTTTTGAATTTCTGATTTTGGTACACCTTTGCCTACAACCCATTTTAGTGTAGCAAAATCTCTGTATCTATTAAATGCATATTCAGTCATTAGCTCACCTGAACTAAACTTTACACTACTATTAACACATAAAGCTATACAATTTATCGTAGCTTCAACGCCATTTCTGTTAACGTCTTCTATCGCAACAAGGTAAACGCCTTTGGTTATTTCATCTCCAATATTAATATATTCTTCTTTTTCTTTTTCCTGAAATACTTGACTAAGGTCTTTGTATCTGCTTAGTTCAATGTCTTTATAGTTTCCGTCTTTTACCCAACAAACATAAATATCATCGTTACGGACAACGTTTTTAATTTCAATAACCTCATCAAAAACGTTGATGAATTTTTTGTTTATTTTTTCTTCAAGTTGCTCAAATGTTTGTAATTTCATTTACACTCCAAATCTGATTAAATTCGAAAATCAATTGTTTACTTGAACATATATGACACAAACAGTCTAAATGAAATAGTGTGTTATTTCAAGCCCCACCAGCTTTTATAATTCAAAATAAAGGAATTATCAAAACTCGATTGCCAGCCACAACGGCATTGAAATTGTTTGCCGTTGAATACCGTTCTAGGCATACCATAACGACAATCAACACTCCCGCAATATGGAGTATAGTTTTCCTGTATCATCAAATTATCACGCACAATGCTCATAAATTGATTCCTTACAGACTCAGGTATAGTTTAGTGGCGTCTTCAAAGAAAGGAACTAGGTCTTCTGCAAAGACGTTTTCGATGGTTTTGCGAACGGTGTAATTGTGACCGTGAATATAACCGAACTCAAGATCGTATAGATCGTTTTCGTTGAGGATGATTTTGAAGTAGTTGGCAGGCTTGCTATCGACAGTGGTTTTCATATGCTTCATGGAAATACCACCAAGCTTGGTGTTGTGAGCTACGAGGTTCTTAGCTCCAATCATTTTTATGGAACGATTACCACCAAACTGTGAAAGGATGGTCTTCGCTACTGTCATGTGGTCGCTCATAATATAATCTCCTATGTTTTTCTCAATTTCTACATACATTATAAGGTATTTTCTTTCTAGGGTCAAGTCTTATTTTCTTTATATCATAACTTACAAAGTTTCGGACTTGGTAACTCGCGTATAAATGTTGTTTTTCTTAGAATAGTCTCTGATTTTTTTGCTGTAGTCTGTATTATTAAAGATCGCGCTACACTTTACAATGAAAACGGCTTCGTCTATAGAAAATGTTTTTGATTTGTTAAACAACCCTCCGACCAAAACCTTATCAACATCTTTCATTGTGTAGAGAACTTTACGTGGTAAAATAAAACCCGCATTAACAACTTCTGAATAAATCATAATTTAATCTCCTAGTTTGTTTGTCTTCTCTCTCACTACACAATCATTATAGCGCATAGTGAGAGGGGATTACAAACTCAATATCAATCTACCCAACGATGAATGTTAACCTCAACACCAGTCCCTTCAAGTTCTTCACGAAGAACCTTAACAGCAGCTTCCGCTCTAGCTTCATAGAAACCCATGCATTGAGTATTAACTGTTTGCCTTGGCAACACAACCACATATTCTTTCTGTCCACGACTTTCCCAAGTTCTATTTTCGCTGATAAAGCCAGCCTCAAGAAATTCTTGCTTGATCTTACGCTTACGACCAAATCCTAGTAGGACAACGGCAAAACCACAAGTCCCGAAATCTAAGTGACCTGCATTTCTTCGTGCGAAATCTTGCTCATACTCTAGTACAGCGTTTGAAACTTTTGAACCAATAACTGCGAATTGAATCTTGTCCATGTCTAATCTCCTAATTGGTTGTTTCCTCAGTACAAAGCTATTATCTCATATTATTAAGGCTGTGTAAAGGACTCTTGAAATTCTTTCTGATATCTTTTATCAAATTCTGGGTACTCATCACAAAGTTCACCAAGTTGTTCCTCATACTTCATAATTCGCTCCCCTGTAGGTATTTCTCAATTTCTACAATCAGTATAAAGGAAATGCGTTCTGGTGTCAATCCCTTTTGTTTGGTTTTATGTAGTTAGCTATACACTGAATGTGTAGATGTGATATTGGAACGTCACACAATTTCAATGACTTATTATGATCAATTTTTCTAAGCCATTCAACATTACCAAATAAACCGTCTCCAATCCCATTTACATTAGAAATACTGGTAACGCTAACATTGCCAACCACCGATATAGAGTCCAAAGATTCTGGTATTATAGTTCTCTTGCAAATGTCACACGAAATGATTTTTTCAATTGTCATTTACTTAATCCCTTTCAAGTATATTAATCAGTTTTCTAAAATCTTTGCACCCCATTCCATCATACCCATTTTCGATATAAACAAAATGTTTATCGTGCATTGAAATAGACCCTAATATATTGTCGTCTATGATAGCATAATTGTCAATATAAAAGTTATCACCATATTTTTCAGCAAATTCATTAAACCAATCATCAATTTCTAATGCTTTACATTCTAATGTGGTGGTGGTGGTTCTCCACAAATCACAATCAGGAAATAAAAAATCAGCTAATGTAGACCCACCAGATTGAACCATTTTTGATTTGAACCATTCAACATCATCATACAACTTCCTTTTTTTAGATGTGATCACAACGAAGCATAGATATTTGATGCAGATAGAATCGAGAAATTCAACAATCACGGGATCATAGTCTTCCAAAGTCCCTCCCTCAAGTTTTGAGGATTGTACCCTACAAGTAGCCAAAACACCATCATCAAGAAATATTATTCTTGCAGGCTTCTTATTTAATTTGACTTTTTTCATCTTTTATACTCATAAGGAATTTGTGATTTTTTTGTATTTTTGAACTAGGTTATTAATCCTTTTCCTCAGTACGAAAAAACTCAGGATATGCTTTCTTAAAAACCGTTTTCGATACGCCTGTAATTCTGCGTTCGCCCTTGATTACTTTCTCAATTAGAATTGCTTCGTCCCTTGTAACCCCTTCCAGAACTAAAGTCATATTACGGTTAAAAATCCGCTCTCTGTCTTTGTTGTTAATGGCAGCTTCAATTCTAGAAATAGAATTACCAATGTTCATATACGCTATACCAGATGGATTATTTGATGATTTGTACTTTGGTATAGTAATATCCGATAAATCACGATTATACAGAGAATCAATGAACCATTTTAACGCTCTGGTTTCATAGGCTTTAAGAAGCTTTGTTTTTTCTTCAATCGTTTCTTTCTCAGCTACCCGATCAAATACCTCTGGTAGTGTTAGACTTTTATCAACGTACATCTTATATCCTTTAAATTTAATTATGTTTCAATGTGTAACTATTTATAATATTTTAAAGGTCGTATGATCATCTGATCCTAAGTCAAAAGAAATTTCTTGTTTCTCAAGCTCTGCGTAATAGGATGCAATATCTTTTCCAATCACAGCATTCAGGTTATTGTACACCTGTCTGTTATACATATCATAGTATTCTAATACATGATCACCCATATCATAGTATTCATTGATGAATTTAGCTATCGCACCAGAACGAGATATACCCATATAACAGTGAATGATAAAGTCTTGTTGGTCGCCTTGTGCCTTAATAAAATTTACAAGATTCTTTGCATCATACTTATCAACACCTACATTATCATCAGGAAAATTCAATGCAATAAACTTCTCTGGTGGGATTCCAGCAAATGCTAAATATTGCTCAATTTCTTTTTGTTCATAAATTGTATCACTGATAGAAATTAGAGAGTGGTTGGATTGGATATTCCCAACATCAGGCATCAAAAGGTTTTTAAATTCAAAGCGGTTAATGAATGAAACTGAGTTACTTTTCTTTCTCATTATTACGATCCAAATACTTTTGTTGATTCGAACAGAATTGTTCTTTAAGGTCTTCTCTATAGTAACAGATCACCCCGTTGGCTTCAAGCATAAATCGCTTCATATCCTCAAGAAATTGTCTAAAACTCAATGTTTGTTGATATTCAATCGCAACAAACACGTTTTCCTCATTCACAAAAGATTCAACGTTCTTCTCTGTAATGACATAGAAATCGAAATTATATGGTTGGACAGGGTTAGGAAGTTCAGGATGAGAAAAATTCTTATCAAATGTTACGTTTGTTGGTGAAGACGCACACGCTGTAAGGAAAATGACAAAGAACATAGTTAAAATTATTTTGGACACTGTGACGACTCCCCTGTAATACATGATATATCATTCATAAAGTTATTGAACGATGATTCTATCTTCATTGCAGCTTCATCAGGTTCATTCCTGAGCATTTCAAAATTTTGTTGTAGGTCTTGTAGTTCTCTAACTTTTGATAGATACTGTGAGGATATTTTTGAATTGACTTTTCGAAGGTCTTGTGTGCGTTTTTTCTCGTCTTGAATCCTATTATTGACAGATGTTAACTCGCCTTCCAGATCGTCTACCTTCTGTTCAGCTACAGCTAATTCCTGTAATGTTTCTCTGTAATCGTACACGAACCACACCACACCTGATACCACACTGGCAATTACAGCAGCAATAATCCAAAACTTGACGCCAGTCATCATTGTTGGTATTGCTTTAATGAATGATAAAATTGCCATAGATCACCTTACTTGATAAATGTCATAGAACCTGTATCGCGGTTTTTCATCAACAAACGCTTCTCTTTATGATAGTTGGTCTTGACGAAGTTTTCTAATTCAGAATCTTCAACGTAATTCTTCCATCGTGCGTATGGTTGCTTACCCTTACCACGGCTACACTTCACATAGGTATCACCATCGACCTCTACACATGGGTAGCCAGCGAAGTTGCTTTTTTTGAATAGTGGAGCACCATCTGGATTAGCTACCCCATCAGTGGTATTTGCGGGAGCCTCAGACTCATATACATTATTAGATTCTTCCTGCTTACTCTGTTTATATTCTTTAAATTCTTTCATGTTCTAGCCTTACCGTTTGATGGAAATATTTCTACATACAAATCTGCTAAATCCCCACCCTCAACGTTAGCATAAGTCTTAGCAATAGCAGAAGCATAATATTCAATGCTATGGGCAAGCTTGCCTTTGTTTTCTTTCTGTTTTCGAATGATAACGTCATGGAGTGTTTTAACAGCGTCTTCAAAATCTTTTGAATACAACTTTCTTTTAAAGAATCCAGCGATTTGATCATACCACAAGCGTTCATCAACACTTTGTTCTGCATATTGCTTAAAGGTTTTCATTGTTATTATACCCCTGAATATTCGTCTTCTATTTGGTCATAAAATTCTTCATTGATACCGCCATCACCAATGGGCAATGATAAGAATGTTAGCACTGCATTAGCATAAGGTTTATGATGGGGTTTTAATTTAAAAAACATTATCTTTGTGCCATCCCCATGATCAAACACATTATAAAATGAGATAAAGTAATTCACCAATAGACGAATATTCGAACTATCATCTGATTCCTCATGGGAAATCATTTTTTTGATAGTTCGAATTTTTTTCAAGTCCTCATCAAACTCATGTTCGCTAAGACAGTATGGATTATCATACGCCTTCATAGCGAACATTTTAAAAGTTTTCTCAGTTAGGCGTATTGGTGTTTGCATCATTTCTTAGGTGGACGACCACGACGCTTGGGTTTATTAGTTAGCCCCTCTTTATCTTCGCCTTTTTCTTCTTTGCTTTCACTTTCTGGCTTGGGCTGTTCACTATTATCATCCCTTACTGGTTGAACTTGTGATTTGTTTTTATCAGTAAAGTCAGATTCCAAAACATCAAGATTAGAAACCTCTTTAAACAGTTCTTCAAGTTTCTCATCAAGTCTTTTATAACTCGATAATACTTCACCAGTTTCTTCAACTACCCAACCTTTAGAAGTTGCGATAACTTTCTTTTTGTGGGTTGGCTTCTTAGCCCAAATTGGTAATAGACTCATTTCATTCCCTCTTATAGTTTAGTTCAATTGTATTTATAGTATACTTATTCGCACTCAATAACTTCAAGATCGTATTGTTTGCCTTCTATAATCATACGAATAGTTCCCGGCTTAGGGTTTGATCTTCCTTTAGGGAGTACAGTAATAATACGAACAGAGTTTGTTTGGAAATCTACAGCAGCAACATAGGCTTGTTGGAATTTTTTTGAAAAGAAAATAAACTCACCATTGATAGGTTTCATTTTCACAAGCTTATCATATACACGCTTATGAAAATCTTTCCAATCAGCTTCTAGCATATCGGGGCGGCGGTCATATTCTTGAGCAGCGGCATGAATGGTAGCTTGGAAACTCCATTCTTTGTATATGAATTTGAAGAAAAGGTTTGAATCACCAGCAATACTTTTTTCTTCTGATTTAGACCGTCCACCTTTTCCACGGGCATTGGCGAACCGATCCATTTGTTGAGATTCGATAAGGATGGATTTGATGTTTTTCATTTTAGTGATAACTCTTTGTAGATAGATGTTACCACTATTTAGATAATTTTATGAGAAGTAGATGCGCTTGATTGTAGGGTAGATGCGCTTGATGACTTCAACATCAAACTCACCATCAAAACTTTCATCAAAAAGATTAATGATGGATTCAACATCTTTAATGTTATCATCACTAAGAATGGCGTAAGCTTCATGATCGTATTCATTAATTGAATTGTTTTCTGCACAACAAGTCCCTGCTGGATCATTGTCGTAAAGTAGTTCAGTAAGTTCGAAAAACTTAACTTCTTTGCTGCTCATTCTAAAACTCCTAATTTGTGATAGGGTATTTCCTCAGTACAAAGGTATTATCTCATACAGAGAGATGAATTACAAGGATTAATCCAACAAATTAATTTCATATTTCAGGGTAGTTCCGTTGGGATCAACCCATGTACGATATCCAGTAACATGATCAAATTTTTCTTTGATAGATTTTGAATCAGTTAAATGATACACAGTGTTTTCTTCGTTGGCTACCTTGTTCACATTAGCTTCGATGGCACGAATAGATGAGTTCCATGCATGTTTGGTTTCAAGATAAACACCGTTCTTTATGATTTCAAAGTTTTTCCGTTTCATTCTCAATCTCCTAATTGGTTAATCCCTCAGTACAAGGATATTATCTCATACTGAGGGGAAAACTACAACCTCTTTTTAGTATTCCATACCCGTAACGTCCTCAACTACCTTGTATCGAGACGTTCTCATTTTGCTGTTGTTATAGTCCACTGGTACAGCTACAACATCCTTTGGATCAACTTCACATTTGACTATAACATCCCCATGGAAAGAGCCTAGATAGTGTTTAGCAGCTACGTGAAGGCCAGCACTGCATGTTTGCTCAGGGTCTTCATTAACCATGTTGCGAGGCATTGTAGGCTCTGCACCAACACTGTTATCAAACGTCCCTGTATGACAATCTGTAAAATCAGAACGAACCCGCTTCCATGCATAGAAGTTCCCTTCGCTGTTAATTTCAATGTCGTTATGGACAAGAAAATCGTACAGAGAGTTAACCGCTCGATAGCTTGGGTTTTCCATCAGCTTCTCAAGAAAGTTAATCAATGCCTGACCACCTTCAATACCACGCATCATTACCATGTTGATAATACGATTCGTGAGACTATTGTGTACTGCGTTCCCATCATAATAAATGGTTTCAGTCTTCACATCAACCGTCAGTTTACCTTGGCTGAATTTTTCGATAGCAGATTTTGGATCAGCCATGGTATAGATTTCATCAGCACTGATAGCCACCTCATCTTCATCAGACATATCAATATTACGAATGATAGCCCATGCGTTACGGAAATTCTCGCTACCCTTTGCAATTTCAACGCTTTGTGTTTCATTGGTGAATTTACTAGTTTTGGTTACAGTGATCGACTTTGCTGTAGCGATCAGGTTCCAATCGTAGTTATCAACCGAGAATTCATCATCTTCTACATCTATTAATAGTTCTTCTAATACATAAGGTTCCATACGATCAGCAGCAACATCAATACTATATCGCTCATTGAATTGCTTAATAACTTCTGGAACATCAACCCAATGCACAAATCCATTAGGTTCAAGAATATTATCATCTACAATACGTCCTTTATCCCCATTCGGAAGATCAAACGTAAACAATTCTTCATCATCCAAACTTAGCACTTTGTCAAGTTCAGCACGTTTAAAGACCTCTCTAAATGTATCTTCAAGATCATGAATGAAATCATGAATGGTGTCGTATTTCTTTGTGTCATAAACTTCCTCAAATGAACACAAGAAATCAAAATCAACAAACGCATCATCCCCAAAGATACAATCATATAACATATCATCTGGCATCACCAACAAATCCATTTTCGTATAGATGGAATCGTATGGGGAATGAAGCATAACCCAATCATATTCTTTCATAATACGACCAACAGTTCGGGCACTTACTCCAAAAAGTTCACCAGTTCGTGTTTTGTTCCCATTCTGTTGAAATGCTTCAACAATATCAAATTTTATATCTGCGCTAATACCTACACTCATATGCTACTTTCCCTTTATGCTACTTTCATTTGTTGACGATTTCTTTCGTTAATCATTTCCACGTAGTCTAACACCACCCCTTTATCTTCGTCAACACCAAATACCAATGGATAACGATTTTTTACTGAGTTGTATGCATCATTCATTTTCATGATTATATCATCATGAAACACGACATTGGAATCCCTAGCCTCTGAAAAGGCACTAAAATCTATAAAGTTTGCCAGAGAGTTCAAACAGTTTTCAGTGGGCCAGTTATCATTTCTAAATGTTTTGACTTGCTCAATAACATAATCAATCATAGGTTTTGTGAATTCAACATCCGATTCATACAGGAAATTGAGAGTTTGTCGATTGTTATACCCCAAAGCTGGACTAAGCATAATCAGACAATTAAACAACTCATCATGATCATTTGTCTTGTATAAAGAATGAAGTTTAGTCCACGCCAGATTTTTAAGAATCTGATCATAGTTATTGTTAAGTTCTGTTTCAGCTAGTTCTCCCAAACTAGGTAATCCAGAACGTTGTATTTTTCCAGCATTTTTCCCGTTGGTCATAACAACCACCTTAATACCAAAATCACTCATCAAATGAAAAAGCCTGTCTTCGGTTAAAAGCCGTGTAGAGCCATTAACATTAATTTGATACAACCTATTACCGTGAAGACCAGTTGGTTTTTCAACCCATACAGAATTGCTATGATTAAGTTTGTCAAGATTTACTAGAACCTGTTTGTCTGTAATTTTATACATACTATCTTTTTTATTATATGTACATAGTACAGCTTTGGTTTCATTCTTCTTAGAAACTTTCCTACCAGATGTTAAACGCTTTTTCTTTTCAAAAAAGTTTGGTTCAATTGCTTTGACTTCATCAACTAACTCAGAAATGTGACGGAAGTTGATATTACCATAAAGAGCATCCCTAACGTTTTTGTATACCTTTGGACCAACCGGAGTAGTGAAAAATAACACTCGCTCACCCTCAACGTCCGTATTGTTCATATAGAACCGAATAGCAGTAGAGAGTCCTTTGAAATCCTCTTCATTTTTGGCATAAAAACAATCAAAGCTTTTTTGTCCTGCCTTCATCAATTCATAAAACGTGTTATTGGTTAGGGTAAATATAGTATTCTTTCGAATACAAGTCTTATTTTTCATTCTGGCGTGATGGGTATTACCAACATGCCCCTTGTAATGATAAATTAACTTGTCTGCTTCCTCACCAAAAATGTGATCAAACGCTTTCTTAAAAGCCCTGTCATTGATAATGTCTGAAATAGCACGACCTTTGTAATAGTAATTGAAAGCAAACAAATCCGTAGGTTCTGAGAATTCACCAAACGTATTAATGGCTTCGATTGGTGATCTGCATTTATCAAGGCTATGATTAAGTTCAGCTACCTTTGACTGAAATACATCAATCAGTTTTTTGTATAGATTCAGCTTGGTTGTTGTATCCTGCGACAGACCTTCACGCGAAGGCATGAATGATAGTTCACCAATATCAAAGTTAACAACGATGCAGCGATTGCTCCGTTCAGTCACATTTTTGATGAACGAAACAGTAGCTTTATCAAAGTTATGATAGATTGCCTCGTCATCTTCACCAGTATTGTAGGCATCTTCGTTTACCAGCACATCTTGTGCCAAGTAGTAATAGTCGATGTTACGAACAGGATAAACTACTCCACCCATATTAGCATAGATAGTTGCGGTTTCGTGTTGTACAAACGGATGACCATTACTGATAACCAACACACCATCTGTGTTGAGTTCTTCAACTTCTCTATCAGAGAGAAATGATGTTATTTCAACATTATTTTCTGGCTTGACCTTGAACAGTGAAATAACAAACTGTGCTTCACGGCGAAATTCTTCAAAGTCATTCGCTGATACAGAGAAACTAACCTTTACACCATTGCCCTGATCAGTTTCATGTTCGCTGTTAAATGTTGTTTGGGGTTGTCCGTCCTCACCAATAAAACATACGTAATGACGCTCTACACCGTCTTTCCTAGCTACAACAGTCATAGACTTGGTGTATGCCATAGGTGATTTTGAACCTAGCCCCAAATGACCGATAGACTCATTACTTTCACGCTTTGATGATGCAAAGTAGGTAGTGTAGATACCACCTTCCATATACCGTGATGCTTCATTACCATCAGAATCATACAGAACCTTTTCTTCACCCCGAATATCATAGTCGTCAAGACCTACGCCAAAATCTTCAACAGAAAACCATGGCTCAAATATTGTTGGAAAGTGGATGTAGAATGGCACTTCACGCTTACCTGCATCCACATGGGCATCATGTGCGTTACATGAAAGTTCACGAATGATGGCGCGGGCCTTGTGTTCGTAAATCTGACTACTGAAAATTTCAAATGTTTCAGCAGATGTTTCCATTTTAAATGATGTGGTGTTGTTGACACTGGAAACAAGCTTATTACTAGAGTGTAGTGGTTTCATTTCTGATCCTTTAGAATCCCATTTTAAGTTCAAAGAAGGCGTTTGTAGCCATAAAGTTCATACTACCAACTCTCACAGAGGCAGTCAATTTATCTGTTAGTTTTAGGTTAAGTTTTACAAAAGGATTTACAAAAGGAAGAACTTCAAAAGACACAAATTTCTCGTATCCAGTGGCAAGTCCAGCATCAAATCCATATTCAATAATTTCATGAGCGGTTGAAAATTCAATCCCACTCATAACCGATGTTTCATAGAAACTGTTTTTACCAGTGGCAATGAAGTAGCCAATATTTTCATTTACATTAACACGAAAACCAAAAAGATTGTTGGTTTCATTCCACTCAACAAATTTACCATCATCCTCATCAATATAACCATCACTAAGGTAGTGTGAGGTGTAAAAGTTGTATGAGATTGAATAGGTCCAATCATCTAAGTTATCTGGTGTGAATATATTTTCGGCTAGGGTTGGTGCGGAAAATGCAGAAACGAGTAAAGTAATAGCGAGTAATTTTTTCATAATATAGCATCTCATCAATCTAAGTAGTTTATTTCTCTTACGTACTCATTATCTCATAATAGACAATGATAGTAAATCAATTTACAGGTATTTTTTAAGTTCTTTCATCAGGTTAGTCTTACCATCAGTGTGAAGAATGATGTTACCACCTGCGGCTTTGAAGGGTTTGGTGCTTTTCTCTCGATCATCAATCAGGACAGTATCAGCGTTAGCAAAGTTTGCTTTTTCTTTACTGGTGGTTGTGTAGTTGAAGGGAGCATTGATACCATGCTTTTTCAACCATACTTTCTTTTGTTTAACGATTTTGGCTGTGTTGTTCTTTCCAGCACTGGTCATGATTTCAACATCGTATCCATCAGAAATCAATTTCTTCAAATCTGCAACAGTTTTGTTAAACGCGGGAAGGTTGGCGAAAAAGTTTGGAGTGTTTTCGATCAAGTCTTTGTATGCATCATACTTATCTCTAGGCAGAGCATCGAATTTCTCATAGGAAATAGGAAAGGTAGCATTAAAGCCTGCTACCCAATCCGCTAAAACCCCATCCATATCAAAGTAAATTTTCAAAATAACCTCTTTCTAGTTAGTTAATCTCTCATTACAAGGACATTGTAGCATGGTTTGTGTCCCTTGTATATCAATTTTGCCAAGTTTTTATGTTTGGAGTGTAGTATTTAATTTTCAGAAGCAATCGTTGCCCAATATCCATTAAGTCCATTGGTTTACGTCCTTTCTTCTTAACCTGAATATAGTTAGCATCTGAAATATAAGAACCACCTCTTTCAGATTCTTGCTTCTCAGTATCAACACCAACTTTGTTGAAGGCAAACCAAATATCACCATCCAGATACTTTGAAACTTTTATATCAGAATCAACCAACTTGCGCATGGTTAAACTTGCGCCTTCATGAGTGTCTAGCAAGATTTCCTCTGGTACAACTCGACTACGGCCACGATTTTGTTGTAGTGCAATGTTAACATCATTGATTACCCATACAAGGTGGATATTTTCTTTATCATACCCAAGCTCACGCGCATTACGTGTGACTTTCTCTAGTTTCCCCATATCACTTAGCGTTACGTCAAAGATTAGGTTAGGCTTACGATCAGAGGGGGCAGCAAGAGCGCCAGTAAAGATACGGCGTTCATTTGCTTTAGTGATACCGTATACATCGGATAGTAGTTCATGCAGCTTAGACACGTTCTCAGACTGTCTTAGATCAAACTTTTTGATGTCTTGTCCTGTTTCTTCCTTAACACGTTTGGCAAACTTTTCTGAACCAATGGCTAGTTTTTTAAGTGCGTCAACATCCAATGTATTACCTTCAATTCCCAAAAGGTTAGAAAGTACAAATCCCTTGCCTGAGCCTGCGCCACCAGCAAGAATAACAATCTGACCAAATTTAGGATAAGCTTTACCGCCAAATGTAATCAACTTCTCGCTAATAATCTCACTCATGTAATCTTTAAATTTTATCATATGTCCAATACCCTTACTTTGTTTTTGTCTTATTATTTATGAAATCTTTAAACGTAGGTATAGGGGTTTCCTCAATTAAATACCCTTCATAATATTGAATTTCTTGACATTCATGCAAACCGCCTTGTATAAGCTGTTCAACATCCAATTCTCTAGCTCTCCCCCTGTTAAGTGCAGATACCTTGAATGTTTCATTGGGCTGGATATGTTCACCATCAAAACCAGATGTATAACCTTCTTTTGCGAAGCTTTCAAGGTTCTTAATGATATTGCGAGAAAACTCCCATAACTGAACAGAGATAAAGTTTCTACGCGCTCTGATACGAATCCAGCCAGCTTTAAGTATTTTGCTCAAGATATTATCTCTAGCATCACCTTCTTGACCTATACGCTCTCCATACTTTTCGTGTTCTGATTCAATGTACTCTTTGCTAATGTTAAAACGTATTGGACTACTAATGACCACATCAATATGTTTTTGTGATCCTGTATCTATAACTTTGCCCTTGGGCGATACCCAAAACCCTGTCTTGTTAAGAAACTTTTTATTGGATGGTTTGTTATACTTGGATAAACGAGCTAATAATTCCTCTTTTGAAGATGCCATGTTGATATGTACCTATATGAAAAAGGCCAATAAATATTGGCCTTTTTGGTAATTACTCAGTTATTTATAAGCGGGGATTCTTAACTTCAACAGCCCATCGAGAGCCTACAGCACTTGGCTTTGATTTACTGTCAACAACCTTAATAGCGTTAACAGAAGAATTTTTGAAGTTGCGGGCTTTGGAACGTGCGTCAAAGAACATTTTCATAATATATCACCTTTTTGGTTTTTCAATTTTGGGAGTATTCCCAATCAACACAACCATTTTCTCATGCGAGGGGTTGTAAGTCAATCCCCATTACATATAAAATCCAAGTTTTTGCATTATAACAGATGTTTCAGCCCTTTCGTTTCCTGTCACATAATCTAACAAATGTTCAGCTTCATCGTCAATCAGTTCTTCGTATGCATCTTCACGGCTAATACCATAGTGATTGGCAATGGTGTCTAAAATCATATTACGAGTTTCGTTTGATGCGGAATCTAAAAACTTCTTATTGATGATATTGTTGTCGGTCATAAAAATCTCAAATTGGTTAAAGTTATTATAATGTAGTTTACATTCTAAAACCAGCCGCCTGAATTTCTTTTCTGGCGATGTATTGGTGGATTGATCCATCGGAATGTAGTGCTGTCATATTACCCAATACATCAAATGCAAATGCATCCATGGTATGTTTCTTGCTGCGGATTTGGGTAACTCCCTCCAAACGAATCAAGTCGTGATTGTAGCGAACCCTAGCATATACTTGTGTGAAATATCCATCTTCCTTGGCTGTTTTGACAAAATCAATTATTTGATTATTGGTAGCCATTCTTAATCTCCTAAT
>Ga0136596_1000539_pt1 | contig 19026 bp, 18 predicted proteins | sample AntRauTorcE11897_FD_101387 | JGI IMG/M metagenome (GOLD analysis project Ga0136596, IMG submission 101387) | Saline lake microbial communities from Rauer Islands, Antarctica - Metagenome Torckler E11 #897 | ecosystem: Environmental > Aquatic > Non-marine Saline and Alkaline > Saline | place... | reverse complement strand
CTTTAAAATAAGTCCCTTTTTCTCGTCCTCTATAAATTGTTTGATGAGTGAGAACAATATAGAAATAATCATTATAGAGAAAGGCAGTCCCGTAATGATAATGATTGATTGTAGTGTATTTAAAGCTTCTGTACCACCTAATAATAGAGCGGCTGCAGCGATAAAACCTTCCATACAAGCCCAGAAGACTCTTTGAGACTTAGGAGAGTGTAGTTTACCACCACTGGTTAAATTATCAACAACTAAACTTCCTGAGTCACTTGAAGTCACAAAGAACAGTACAATTGAAACCAGTGCCATGATACTTAGTATTGTGATGATTATGTTGTTTGATACAACATTATTAATCATTACAAAAAGACTTGTGGACAAGTCATTATCAATGGCATTAGTCATCACGTTATCAAATTTGTCGTTTAAATATAGGCCAGTAGATCCTAATATAGTCATAACAAATGTAATAATGATGGTTGGAACAATGGTGACACCTAAGATGATTTCCCGTATGGTTCTACCTCTAGAAATTCTAGCAATGAATAAACCAACAAATGGACTCCAAGAAAACCACCAAGCCCAGTAAAAGATTGTCCAGCCACTTTGCCAAACAATATTGACTTGTTCATCCGCAACAAATGTACTGAGTTTAAAGAGATTGATTAAGTAATAAAAGAAAGAAAAAATATAATCTTTAAATATAAACATGGTTGGTCCTAATAATAATATAAATAAGAGTAGTAGTGCTGATAGGCGAATGTTGGTTTCACTCAACACTTTTATTCCTTTAGAAATTCCACTAACAACAGATAATGTGGCCATAAAGGTAATGACAATTATTAATAGTATTTGGATATTAGCAGAAATTGGAATGTTAAAAACAGAGTTAAAACCTGCATTAATCTGTCTTGCCCCGATTCCAAGTGATGTAGATAATCCAAATAAAACACTTAATACAGCAATTGTATCAATAATATCTCCCCATATACCATATATTTTGTCTTTAATAATAGGATAGAAAAGACTTCTAATGGTTACTGGTAAACCCTTGTTAAAAGAAAAGTATCCAATACCGATGGCAACAAGTGAATATACAGCCCAAGGATGGAAGCCCCAATGTAAGAACATGACAGACAAAGGTGAATAACTGGTATTATCCAAACCAGCGGGTAAGTTTAAGTGATAGATTGGTTCTGCAATTCCATAAAAAAAGATACCAATTCCTATACCAGCACTAAATAGCATTGAATACCAGGCAAACCTTTTAAATTTAGGTTTTGTATCTCCTTTATAACCGATTCTAATTTTACCGTATTTTGATAAAGCTAGTATGATTAATGAAACAAAAGTGACATTAATAACAATCATAAACCAAGTATTAAATTTAGTGGTAACCCAAGTTTTTGCTTGATTAAACATATTAGCTGTAAAGTCAGGAAATAAGACGGTAATGAGTATGAATGAAAAGACAAATATAGCGGACACTACTGACACAAATACATTTAAGTCTAATCCATATTTAACAAAGTTCCTTTTATGTAATCTTACTGTTTCTTTTGTTTGTTCGATAATATCATCTCCTTTAAAATAAATAAGACCCTAACTCATGGATAGAGTTAGAGTCTTATGTTCTAGTAAACATCTTTGGTTCATTAACACATTGATTGTGTTCCTAAACAAGTCCCAGTTCTAAATAAGATTTTCGGACATACTTTCAAGAGAAAATAACTCAATACTTATATATCTTAATTCTCAAGTAAAAAATATATCATACTTTATAAAAAATCTCAAGACCGAGAATAATGTAAACGGTTCAAAAAAATAAAAAGTGGTATAAAACCAACTTTCTATTTATTTCTTATCTTATGAACTTCACCAGAGATTAATGTTATTAATTGACCGCCATTATCAATTATTAGATTACCATCATCGTTTATTTTTATACATCGTCCAGAATGAATAGATTGCTTATCTTCGTATGTAATATCTTGATTATTCAATAAATGATATTGGTTACAATAATCAATGATAAATTGTTTGTTTTCTTTTAGAAGGTGTATATTGTTATTGAATACTCTTATAATATCTTTTAGAAAATCTAATTGACTATAAGTCTTAAGGCTTATTTTTTTTAAAGATGTGACTTGATTGATGATATCATCTGGGAAATCATTATTATTTAAATTGATACCAACCCCGACAATCATAGCTTCCAATTTATTTTGATAAATAGATTCAATTAAAATCCCGGATATTTTTTTGCTTTTAAAATAAATGTCATTTGGCCATTTTATATAGAGTTCATTAGTATATTGGCTGACAACCTTATGTAAGACCATAGCCATGAGTAGAGGAAGTAATAATAGTTTTTTCTGTTCAAGTTTTTCTTTTAATAATATTGAAAAAGTTAAACTATCTTGATCTGAAAACCATTGATTAATATGTCTTCCTTTCCCTTTGGTTTGGTTTTTAGTTGTTATAACATCTAAATGATTTAAAGTATTATAATGATCCTTTATATATTGATTCGTTGAGTCTATAGACTCTAAATGTATGATATTCATGCTTTAGCCAAAGTATGATAATAGTAATCCTGCAGCAATGGCACTACCTATGACGCCAGCGACATTAGGTCCCATAGCATGCATTAATAGATAATTATTTGGATTGGCAAGCTTACCTTCTTTCATGGCAACTCTTGCAGCCATTGGGACAGCAGAAACACCTGCAGCACCAATGATTGGATTGATTTTTTCTTTGCTGAAAAGGTTCATTAATTTAGCACCTAAAATACCAAAGATAGTTGCGACAATAAAGGCAAATAAACCAAGACCAATAATCATTAGTGTTTCGGCTTTTAAGAAGTTTGTTGCTTGTGTCGTTGCTCCAATACTTATTCCTAATAGTATGGTCACAGTATAAAGAATTGTTTTACCACTGGCAGAAATAAGATTTGGAACAACACCAGATTCTTTAATTAAGTTACCAAGCATAAGCATTCCAATAATTGGTGCACTTGATGGTATTAAAACAATGGTAATAACAGCCACAATAAGTGGGAAAAGTATTTTTTCTTTTTTAGATACTTCTCTTAATTGTGTCATTTCTATCATACGTTCTTTTTTAGAAGTAAATGCTTTTACAAGTGGTGGTTGTATGATTGGCACTAAGGCCATATATGAATATGCTGCAATTGAAATTGCACCTAATAAGTGTGGTGCTAACTGACTTGATAAAAGAATTGCCGTTGGCCCATCTGCCCCACCGATAATACCAATAGAAGCAGCTTCAGGTCCAGTAAAGTTAAATAAAATAGCCCCTAAAAAAGTTATAAAAATACCGATTTGTGCAGCGGCACCTAATAGCATTGATTTTGGTCTGGCTAAAAGTGGTCCGAAATCAGTCGTTGCGCCAATGCCTAAGAATATTAAACTTGGATATATCCCAAAACTAACCCCATAGTATAGATAACCAAAAAGGCCAGTGTACTTTGTAATTTCCTGACCATTATCAACAATGGTTTCTTTCACAAAAAGATTGGTTCCTGGTATGTTGACAAGTAACATGGCAAAACCAATTGGAATCAATAAATAGGGTTCAAATTTCTTAAAGATTGCTAGGTACAATAAGGTCAATGCAATGATGATCATAACGATGTATTTCCAACCATCTGTTCCTAAAAAACTGTATAAACCGCTAGATTCAAAAAGTTTATTTAAAATATCAATCATATTATTCCACCTTTATAAGTGGTTGGTCACTATCAACACTGTCGCCTTCTTTAACAAGCACATCAATGATTTTATAATCTTTTTCAGCGGTGATATCATTTTCCATTTTCATTGCTTCTAATATTAGAATTGATTCACCTTTATTAATGGTTTGTCCTGGTTTAACAAGAACGCGTTGGACAGTTCCTTGCATGGGTGATTTAATGGTTTTACCAGAAACAGATTTGCTTTCATTAGTTTTGTTTGTGTTATTTGTATTAGATTCAGATTGGATAGACTGTTTATTTTCTTCGACTGATTCTAATTCAACTTCATATAATTTACCGTTAACTTTTACTTTATATATTTTCATTAATCGATCTCCCTAATTGATTTTAAATATGGTTCTTTTCCAGTTTCTTCTCTATAATCGATAGAAGCTACAAGCGCAGCAACCATCATGTCTTCATCTTTAATTGTGTTTGTTGGTGAATAAATTTCTTCATCATTAAATTTAATTTTTTGTGGACTAAGCCTTTTGAGTGGTGTAATTATAAGTATAATTAAGGTTATCAGTAATATAACTAAAACAATACTCAATAAAGAAAAACCGAGTCCATCTGTAAATGTAAATAGCATCATGATTGATCACCTGTATGTAAGGTGAATTCTACAACTTCATCTTTTAATCCTTTTAAATATTTTAAGGCAACAGATTCAAATAAAGCTAGAGATAAAACATCTTCCTCACTTCTAGCGATGTCTTTATATTTTTCCTTCAAGTTTTCAAATTGTGGTTCTAAATCATCAGCTGGTCGATGATTTAACACTTCATCATCCCCGATGATACTTTTTCTAAAATCAGGATCTATTTCACCAGGTGCTTTTCCGTATTTTCCTCTTAAATAAGCTTTGATTTCGTCAGGTACCAATTTATATCGTTCTTTTGAAAGGATATTCATAATGGCTTGTGTACCAACCATTTGTGACATTGGTGTTACAAGTGGTGGATAACCTAAATCTTTCCTAACACGAGGAACTTCCTCTAAGACTTCTTCATATCGATCTAAAGCTTTTTGGTCTTTTAATTGGTTTAAAAGATTAGAAATCATCCCACCAGGTATTTGACTGTGTAAGGTTTTAGGATTTGGTGTTAAAGCTTTTGGGTTTAAAATTCCATTTTCAATATATTTGTCCTTGATTTTAGATAAGATATCTTTAGCATTCTCCATGTGTTCAAAATTAAGATTTGCATCATCTCCAACTAGGGTAGCAATGGCTTCGGTTGCGACTTGGCTTGTACCACCAGAAAGTGGTGATAAAGCAGTATCAACAATATCCACACCGGCTTCGATGACTTTATAATAAGTCACTGGTGCTAGACCAGAAGTAGCATGAGTATGGAAATTAATAGGAACTTTTATGTTTTCTTTTAAGGCTTTAATTAATTTATATGCTACATCAGGCATTAAAATACCCGACATATCTTTAACACATATAGAATCAGCACCCATATCTTGTGCCTTATTGGCTAAGTCAACATAGTAGTCAACATTGTGAACTGGGCTTGTTGTATAAGCTAAGGCGATTTGTAAATGCCCTTTATATTTCTTAGTGGCTTTAGCTGCTGTTTCTAAATTTCTTAAATCATTCAAAGCATCAAAGATTCTTATAATATCGATACCATTTTGTAAAGATTTTTCTACAAATTTTTCAACAATGTCATCTGGATAATGCTTATAACCTAATATATTCTGTCCCCTAAATAACATTTGTAGCTTTGTATTTTTAGTGTTTGCTTTTATTTGTCTTAAACGTTCCCAAGGGTCTTCGTTTAAGTATCTTAAGCATGCATCGAACGTCGCACCACCCCAAACTTCTAAAGCAAAGTAGCCTGCTTTATCAAGTTCTGGTAACACTTTTAATATTTCTTCCGTGGTTAAACGTGTTGCCAGAAGTGATTGATGTCCATCTCGTAAAGCTGTTTCAACAAATTTTACGCTCATAATATTTCCTTTCATATTTTATTAATAAAAAAACCTGATACAATCGCTGATTGAATCAGGTTATATAAAGCATCCTAAAGCAATCAACTGATTGACCCATATACCGTGATGATTATAACACTTTTAGAAATATATTCAAACAAAAAACTTGAAGTTTTATATGAACGGTTATTCATGTTTTTTAAAACAGGGATTGATATGATATATTTGTTAATTATATGGCAAAAAATCTATATATAAAATACTATTGAAATTAGAAAAGAATCTTGAAAAAAATTCAAGATTCTTTATATTCCTTATATAATTTGATTGGATGCGACCAATAAAGGATCCCATACTGGTGAGAATGGTGGAGCATAAGCAAAATCAGATTGAGAAAACTCTTCAGCTGTCATAGCTTTCATAATGGCAAGTGCCATAATGTTGATTCTATCTGAAACACCTTTTTCACCATACATTTGTGCACCTTTTATGATATGGGTTTTTGGATCGTAGACAAGTCTAATAAATATTTTCTTAGCACCAGGGTAATAACCTGATTGGTTCTTAGCAGTTATATCAACATAATCATAATCAAAATTATGTTTTTTAGCTTCAGCAATGCCAAGACCTGTTTTTGCAAAAGTATAGTCACCTACTTTTAAGATATTAGAGCCAATAATGCCTTTAAATAAAATATTGTTTCCAACTATATTTTCCGCAACGATTTTTCCTGTTTTATTGGCGTGTGTTCCCAGTGGCACAAAGGCTTTTTTACCGGTGATTAAATGATCATAAGCCACACAATCTCCAGCTGCATATATATCCTTTATAGAAGTTTCTTGTTTTTTATTGGTTATGATTGCGCCGTTTTCAAGCATATTCATACCAGTTTCTTTTAAAAATTTAGTATTTGGTCTAACACCAATAGACTCAATCACCATATCTACGGGAATTGTTCTTTTGTTGGTTGTAACAATGGTTTTATCCTTATCTAAATCATAAGATTCTAGACTTTCATTAAGATAGATATTAACGCCTATGTTTTCTAATATTTCTTTGGCTTTTTTCCCCATGATTTCATCATAGACAACTAATAATTGTTTGGCCATTTCAATGATATGTACCTTGATACCTAAACGAACAAAGTTTTCTGCCATTTCAAGGCCAATGTATCCACCACCTATAATAGCAACTTCTTTAACACCGTCAAGATTTTTTTTGATACGTCTTGCATCTTCTAATTGGTTTAAGAAGAAGAGGTTGGCTTTTTTTGTGCCAGGAATATTGGTTTGATTAGGACTTGTTCCTGTCGCAATAAGCAATTTGTCGTAGTCATCTTGAATGATTTTTCCTGTTTCTAAGTCTTTTATTTCTATTATATTTTTCTTTGGCATCACTTTAATGACTTGGTGTTTAAGAAAAACGTGTATGCCTCTTTTTTCAAACTCTTCCTTGGTTCTTGCGACTAAAGATTTTTCTTCTTCAATCACACCACCTATATAATATGGCATACCACAAGCACCATAAGATAAATCTTCGCCCATTTCATAGACATGGATGACAGCACTTTTATCTAAACGTTTTAATTTAGAAGCAGCTGACATACCCGCTGCGACACCACCTATAATAATTGTCTTCATCATATCACCTCAATTATTATCTTATCACGAAATCGCCTTAATTTTTAGTTAATTACTTTATTTCATTCAGATTATGTAAATTTTATTTTTTTACTCTTTCTATTCTTTAAAATGAGCATGAATATTGATATACTATAATAAAGACGGAAAATAATTAAGAAGGTTAATACAAATGGTTATAAAAGATTATCAGTTATTAAAGCGTTTAGAAGATATTAGAGATGAGTTAAGAGAAAAACAATTAAATCAGGGTGAAGCTAAGTTGATTTGTAGTGATGAGGCTTTAAAAGACATGGCCAAACATAAACCATTAAGAATTAATGATTTTTTAGCCATTTCTGGATTAGACCGTGATTTTATTGACTTGTATTCTCATCTTTTTTTAGATGTGATTCAATCTTATGTTTACCAACAAAATAAATCTATAAAAGCATCTAAACAAGCTTTAAAAGTCCTTGATCGTTATAAAGACCGTTTATCTAATATTTCGAGAACCAATCCGAATTTATATATGGGTAGAATTATTCAGAAAAAACATTTTGATTTAATGCAGACTGATTCAACCGACGATTTAAATGATTTGCTTTCTGGTAAAAAGAAAAAGTTAAAGTTTAAAGATGATGAAACTGTCAGAAGATTATTGACTGCCTTATACCGTGAAGTTAATAAAGCATATAAGGATACAGGGACTTACGATTTATACATTGCTTATCCATATGTCGAAGGTGTTTATAAAAAAGATAATTTTACCATTAAGGCACCCTTGGCTTATTTACCAGTCACTATAAAAAGAAATAAGAAAACATTTATTTTAGCAGTGGATGAGGATAAAGATATTGTCATCAATAGAGATTTGGTCTTGGCTGTTTCTAAGATGAATCACGCTAAATTTGATGAATCAATGCCAGAAGTATATGATTTAAGCTGGTCTACCATTAAAGACACTATTATTCCTTATTACAAATTGCATGGCTTAAATATTAAAGAAAATCGTTTAGACTCACTAGTTCCATTTAATAATCTTGTCAAAGAAGACTTTGTTAAGCAGAAGAAAGATATCTTTCATATTTCTTCATATATGGTTTTGGGTCGTTTTCAACTATATTCTTCTATGATTCAAAAAGACATGGCAGAGATATTAGAAACAGAAAGATACAATGACCTACTAGAAGGTTTAATTGATGAACAACATGTATATGCAGAAGGATTGCCTTTAAATACAAATGTTTCGCGTGAAGCTGTAGATGAAGCAAAACTAACTTATATTAATGATATTAATTTTGCACAAGAAAAAGTTATAGAATTAATTGATCAAGAGAAAAAAGTTGTAATATGGGGACCACCTGGAACAGGAAAGAGTCAAACCATTACTAATCTAATCGCACATCAAGTTTTAAAAGGTGAGAATGTTTTGGTTGTCAGTGAGAAAAGAGTTGCTTTAGATGTTATATATTCACGTTTAGGAGATGCTTCTAAATACACAATGTTTTTAGATGATGCTTCGAACAAGGGTAAGTTCTATGAACAACTTAATGCTTATTTATCAGGCAATCAACCACAACGATATCATAATAATGATCTTTACCAATTAGAAGAAGAAATTAATCAATTAACCTTACACTTTGATCGTGCCATAAAATTAATGTACCAAGATAAAAAAGATGATATTAAAATTTTCAAACTCTATCATCGGTATTTAAAGGATAAAGATGTATTGATCGACTTTACCCCAAAGAGAATCTACAAGATTTTAAGTCATGCTTTAAATAAACCTAGATTTTCTGATATTGATCAGTTAGAGAAAATCTTTGATAAAGATCAGAAACTACTTGAGTTTATTGAGTTTCACACATTTAATATGCGTTATTCATGGTTTAAAAAAATCAATACTAAACTAACAAGAAGTTCTCAGTTAGAGTTCAAAGTTTTTGTCGATCATTTACAAGAATTTTATGAACGCTATGATAAGGCGTGGGTTTTCAAAAAACGCAAAATAAGCAGAAGTTTTTTAAATCGTTTTAAAATGCATTTAAAATTTATCTCTACCAAGTCTTCTATTGATAAAAGATTACTCAAAGCATTTATTAATGACCAGGATTTAGCTACTTATTTATTAAGCAATATTAAAAAGATTAATAAAATTAAAAGTAATTATTTTAAACTTAATGATAAATCTTTAATGTTTTTAGATATATTCATTAGTCACCCTGACCTATCATATCAAAATAGACAATATATTTTTGATGCTTATTACACTGGCTTCTTAGAATACTTTAAAGCCGTGAATCAAAAACACTTATACATCATCGATAAGTATCAAGAGAAGATGGATGAATTAAATAAGTTGATGAAAGAGAAAAAAGATGTCACAAAAGAATCTTTTATTATGCAACTATATAAGAATGCACTTGCTTTTTCTAATACAAAAAGAATTATGGATATACGTCGTGTTTTAGAAAGTCAAAGATTACCTTCTATAAAATCATTTTTTGATATTTTCCATTTGGAATTATTTTCAAATATTAAAATTTGGTTATTAACACCTGAAGTGGTTTCAACGATTGTTCCTTTAAATCAAAATATGTTTGATTTGGTTATATTTGATGAAGCATCACAGATGTATGTTGAAAAAGGTATACCGTCTATCTTTAGAGCACGTAAAGCTGTTATTGCAGGAGACCCAAAACAATTGAGGCCTTCAAGTTTAGGTATGGGTCGAATTGATGAAAACGATGAGTTTTACGAAGATGAAATTTTAAAGAATATATCATATGATGCTAAAAGTTTATTGGATTTGGCACGATATAAGTATAAGGAAGCATTATTAAATTATCACTATAGAAGTTATTACCAAGAGTTGATTGAGTTTTCTAATCATGCCTTTTATGACGGAAAGTTAATTATTTCACCTAATGTCAATCAACCTAAAGAACCACCAATTTCATATATTTATGTAAAAGATGCGACTTTCCAAAATAGAAAAAACATTGATGAAGCTAAAGAAATTATTAACTTATTAAAAAAAGTCTTAAGAGATAAAAAAGACGATGAATCGATTGGGATTATTACCTTCAATTCAACTCAAAGAGATTTGATAATGAATGAGATAGATGAATTATTGTTTAAACGTAGTGTCCATCAAAAGCGATTAGAAAAAGAATTGTTTAGACAAAATGATAGTGAAGATCAAAGTTTATTTGTTAAGAACATCGAAAATGTTCAAGGTGATGAAAGAGATATTATTATTTTCTCAATGGGATATGGTAAAGATGTGGATGGTATTGTTAAGAGAAGGTTTGGTTGGCTTAACCATGAAGGTGGGCAAAACCGCTTGAATGTGGCAATTACCAGGGCTAAGAGAAAAATATTCTTTGTGTCTTCTTTATATCCCGAAGAGTTAAAAGTTGATGATTTAACAGGCCAAGGTCCTAAATTATTGAAAGACTTTATGCGTTATTGTTATTACATATCAAACAAGAAAACTGATCTTGCAAAAGAAATATTAAATCAATTGTTTAAAGATGAAGTAGAAACACAAGCGTTTATTATGAATCATATGATAAATGAAATAGAAGGAAAATTAAAAAGATTAAAGTATGATATTCATCATCAAATTGGTATAGGCCAATTTAAGTTAGACCTTGCTTTATATGACCCAGAGTCTTCTTCATATAAATTAGGTATTATTTGTGATTTAACCAATGAAGATGATTCTAATTCTAGAAAAGAATTATTCCATCAAGAGAAATTCTTAAATGCTAGAGGATGGGCAGTTTTTAGAGTCTTCCATATGCAATGGTATGAAGATCCAGCAAAAGTGATTAAAGAAATTAAACAAAAATTAAAAAATTTATAATAAATACTATTATAAGAATATATTTATGATATGATGAAACTATATAAAAAAGGAGGATAAATTATGAAAAAAGCGATTATTTATTACTCTAAGACTGGAAATACAGAATCAGTCGCAAAGAAGTTTGAAAAATATGATTTATTAGAAATTAAGGCAAGTTCAGATGATCCTAATCAAAAGAAAGTTGAATTAACTAATGCGCCCGATATAAAAGGGTACGAACACATTGTTTTGGCCTCACCTGTTCATGGATTTCAATTGTGTAAAGTGATGACTGCTTATTTAAATCAAGTTGATTCTTTAGAAGGAATTACCATTGATACCTTTGTAACCCATCATTTTAGATTTTCTTGGTTGGGCGGCTTACAAGCCTTAAAACAAATGCGCAAGCTTATTGAATCTAAGGGTGGAGACGTTAGATATCACACCTCAATTAATTGGAAATCTCATAAAAGAGATATAGATATTGAGGAAATGGTAGAATTATATTAATAGATTTAACAATGAATTGAGGTGCATTGCACCTCATTTTATCTTATATTAATTATCATTTATTAGAAAGAGGTCAATATGTCTTGGATAAAAGAAATAAAAAAAGAAGAGGACGCTGAATTAAGGAAAATATATGATTCTGCAGAAAAAAGAACGGGTGAAGAGACTGCCAATGTTTTAAAAGTCCATAGTCTTAAACCAAAAACCTTAGAAGCACATATGACACTTTATGAAACCATCATGTTTGGAGAAAGCGAATTAAGTCGCAAACAAAGAGAAATGATAGGTGTTGTTGTTTCAAGTGCAAATGCTTGTCCATATTGTGTATCTCATCACGGCCAAGCCATGTTTCATGTGTCTAGAGATAAAGATTTAATGGAAAGAGTAGCTAAAGATTATAAAGTGGCAGATCTTAATAAACAAGATTTAGCCATCTGTAAATATAGTGTAAAATTGACTGAAACATCATATAAAATTATTGAAGATGATATCAATTTATTAAGATCTGTAGGTTTAAGTGACCGGGCAATATTTGATGTAAACCAAATCGCTGCATATTTTAATTATGTTAATAGAATTGTTGATGGTTTGGGCGTTGAATTAGAATGAATCTATTAAAATAAAATGGTTTGATGCTTATAGCACCAAACCATTTTATTTTATTTTATTTTAATTTAGATTTAGAATAATCATAAGGTTTAGATGTGCCGACTAACACATCTTCAATACGTTCTAATATAAGCCAATCATCCATATTTGACTGGTGTTCAAAATGCAAAGTATCTATTTTTGTTAATTCTTTAAACTCAACAAGTATTATACATTTTTTATGCCAACGTTTCTTTTGTTTATTGGATAAGTTTAGTTTAACTTGATTGCTATCAATTACATTTTTGATTTCATCATCAGCTAACTTTGTGTAGTTTTTTACATCACTGACAATTGCTTTATAGTGAATTTCTTTTGAACCCTTTTCCATAAAGAACAATGTTTCACCGATTTCTACACGGCTATGGGGTATTTTTCTTCCGGCTGCGCCTCTTATAACCATTGATTTTGATTTGTTAATGATATTTTCTAGCTCTTTTTCTTTATTGTCTAAATAAACTAAGTGGACCATAATTACCTCCAAATGATTGATTTATAAATGTATTTTACCATAATAATAAAAGTAAGTTAATAGTAAATCTGTAATGAGTACATTTATATATATGACAGATTATCAAAAATTTATATAATCTGTTTTTGTCTTTAAATAACCTTGTGTTATCTTTATCTCTGTTGTAAAATACAAATGAATATAATTATATAAGGATGGTGTTTATGAAAATTATAGGAATTGCTGGAGGTACCGCTTCAGGAAAAACTACAATTGCCAATAAACTTGGTGATTTGTCAAAAAAATACGGTAAAGTTAATATCATTAGGTTGGATGATTATTATTTAGACCATCCTGAGTTAGTATTAGAAGAAAGAAAAAAGATTAACTATGATCATCCCAATGCATTTGATGTAGAATTATTAACACAACATATTGAGGCATTAAAAAACGAAGAAGTTATAGAAGTGCCAGAATATGATTTTGTGACACATGCAAGAAAGTCATCAGTCACAGAAGTGAAACCATCCAAAGTATTAATTATTGAAGGCATCTTGGTTTTAGCCATTGAAGAAATATGCGATTTATTGGATATTAAAATCTTTGTGGATACACCAGATGATATTCGCTTTATTAGAAGATTAAACCGTGATGTGTATGAAAGAAACAGAACTTTAAATAATGTTGTAGATCAATATTTAGCGACTGTTAGGCCTATGCATAAGGTGTTTGTAGAACCATCTAAATCAAGAGCTGATTTAATTATTCCAGAAGGTGGACGTAATTCAATTGCTATTGAAATGGTATTCAAAACAATCATTGATTTATTAAATAAATAAGTTTATATAGTTTTTAGTTACAAGGAGTGATCTTTAATGAAAAGGATTGTTCAGTTTTATAAGACAAGTATGCTAAATGAAAACATATTTGATTATTTACTAAAAATAGATTTGGGATGAGTAAAGTTATGGTGTACTATAAAATTGTAGATGGTCTTTAACATATAAACACATTAAAAGGAATCTCTCCTTTTAATTTAATAAGAACTGATAGGTGTAAGCTTATCAGTTCTTTGTTTTTATATATAATCACTTATAATAAATGCATTAATTATTGTTTTTTTACTCACAATTATCATGAACTTAAATATCAAATAAGTCGTGATTTTCATTGACTTACAAAAGCGTTTACATTGGTAATATCTTGATGATTAATTGCTTAAAGCCCTAAATTATGAGATAATAAGAGAGGTTCTATATGAATTGATTTAAGAAAAGGGGTTCTAATTATGTCAATTATTAAACCGTTTTATATGAATGATAATAGTGTTTTAGTCAACTTAAGTGTTAATCTTTGTAAGACTAATATTGAAGTTTTAGAGAGTGATGGATTTAAGACTGTTATTGAAAAATTCATGGATACAATATCTAAAAAATCTGATCGTTCTTTATTTAGACTTATATCGATTATACCTTCATCGGATGAATTGATTGAGCTATATAAACTTTTATTGGTATTATCATTTGATGAGTTAGTAGAAACCAAACAAGAGTTTAAAAAATATGCAGAATACCGTAAAGATCTTTTATTCTTTACCGATAGACTTTACGCCTATTGGCGTGGCTTTGAACGTTATGGTATTATCCAAAGACAAATATCAGATATGAATACAGATAATTCTATATTAATTGATACAACCACGGCTTTTTGGAAAAACATCCTATGGTTGTATAGGAATTTATTAAATAAATTAAGAGTTAGACCAATTAATATTTATAGACAAACACCTGGTGGATTTAATGCTGGCTTTATTGTTTCGCCTTCACATAATAATCTACCAAAGGCTTATAAAAATCTATATGATATAGATGTGATTAATGCAGTGGCCATAAGAACACCTTTTATCGGACATTCAAAATCGAATTCTAGATCTGGTGTTTTTCAAGAAATAGATCACAATCAAGTTAAAGATTTAGATTTAACCAAGAGACATTGGTTATGTTTTCCGATTAAAGTAGGTGACTTATTGGCTTATGTATATTTCCATAGATCTTTGTTGCACCACGGTATTTCTTTAAGTAATTTATTTGAACCAGCATTTGAAGAGTACTTTAATCAAGATAAGCCTAATTTAATCTATGTATATGGTTCATCAGAAACTAAAGATGATAAAACATTATACATTGATAAAGAAAATGATATCTATTTAGGTTATGTATCAAGAATCAATGAGAATGATTATTTTGGTTATATGAAGAAAATGATTTTAACCTTACATAATTTTTATAAAATTAAACACAATCAATTACCAATCCATGGCGCCATGATTAATATTATCTTAAATAACAACAAAGAAACCAATGTTGTGATTATTGGTGATAGTGGTGCTGGTAAGTCTGAGACTATTGAAGCTTTAAGGTTTATCTCAGATAATAAGATTAAAGAAATGAATATTGTTTTTGATGATATGGGCGTCTTTTATGAAAGAGACAATCAAATCTTTGCGAAAGGAACTGAAATTGGAGCCTTTATTAGATTGGATGATTTAGATACAGGTTATGCTTATAAAGAATTAGACAGGGCCATATTTTTAAATCCTGAAAGAAATAATGCTAGGATTATCTTGCCAATTGCTGATTATGAGTTTATTTCAAGGGAACATAAAATAGATTATGTTTTCTATGCAAACAATTATGAAGATTCTGATCAGTCGCATCGTTTCTTTGAAAATGCAGAAGATGCATTAGATATTTTTAGAGAAGGTAAAAGAAAAGCCAAAGGTACTACTGCAGAAATGGGTATTGTTACAAGTTATTTTGCCAATCCTTTTGGACCAGTCCAATTAAAAGATGAAACAGATATCATTTTAAAAAGAATGTTTGAAAGACTTTTTGATAATGATATTATTGTTGGAGAACTTTATACCAAATTAGCTGTAACTGGACAAGAAACTAAAGGAGTAAATGCAGCGGCTAAAGCCTTGCTGAAATTAATAGATTAATAAAATAATTAATAATCACGACTAAATTAGTTAAACTAATAGGGTCGTGATTTATTTTTTTTATTGAAGATATGAGTGTTTTAAGATAAAATATAGGATGAAGTGATATAGAAAGAGGACTATAATGAAAGAAATTGAAAAGAATAAAATTGCTTGGTCTTTACTGTCTAAAGACCATTATAATCATTTTAAGGGACTTTTAACAGAGAGAAACTCCTTGTTAAATGAAAACATCACAAGAGAATTAGGAAGTATTGAAGGAAAATCGCTTATTCATCTTCAATGTAATACAGGAGCTGATACTATTTCTCTAGCAAGACTTGGATTATCAAAAGCAGTAGGTGTTGATTTATCAGATGATAATGTCTTTTATGCTAATAAGCTTAAAGGTGATTTTAAATTAGACAATACATCATTTATTGCATCTGATGTTTTAGAACTAACAAAAGTTCATCAAGAAAAATATGATATAGTTTTCACATCTGAAGGTGTCTTAGGTTGGTTGCCTGATTTAGATAAATGGGCTAGAGTTGTAAAGGGTTTATTAAAAGACGATGGTTATTTTTATATATATGATTCACATCCGTTCTTACATATTTTTGATGAAGAGTCTTTAGCAAAAGGTAAGTTAGAACCTATTTATGATTATTTTAATGCACCAGCTGATATGGCTTATGATATTGGTGGATATGCATGTAAAACCAAACAATCTGAAAACTATTGGTGGAACCATTCTTTATCTGACATTATGAATGCATTAATCAAACAAGGTTTAGAGATAGAATATCTTCATGAATATGATACCTTGTTCTGGAACAATGGCAATATGGAAGAAGTACAACCAGGTTTATTTAGATATCCTAAATTAAAGAATAAGTTTCCGATGTCTTATTCAATTAAAGCGATAAATAAAGTTGATAAATGATAATAAAAACTGTTTAAGACTTAAAAATCCTAAACAGTTTTTTTTAATATTCATATTTAAAGAACTTATTTGAAAGTAATGTGAAGATGATAAATATTCCACCCAATAGTATAAGCATTAGTATACTGATATTGGGACTGGTTGAAATACTGACTTCTTTTAACAGGATGATGCCTTGAGTTAGAGGAAATACTTTAGAAATGGATTGGATACTATTAGGGAGTATTTCAAAAGGGATGGTAGCGCCTGATAGTAAAAACATTGGGAAGTATAAAATAATGGCTAGTAGTGAAGCGGTGTTGACATTATTAGAAACACTAGCGATTAACATACCGATTGAAAATATAGAAAGTAATAATAGTATATAGATTCCTATGAATGCAAGTGGACTACCAATCATTGAATAACCAAAGAAAATAAATGCAACTGCCAAAACTAAAGCAGCTGAAATAATAGCAATAGTTGCTTGAACAAAGACTTGTACAAAAAGAAGAATGAGTGGTGATGTAGGGGTAACTTGGTATCTTCTTAAAATACGTTTGTCTCTATAGTTAGCTATAGCAAGTGGTAAGCCCATAAGTCCGGATGCACATAAACCAATGGTGATGACCCCAGGAACAGCTTGTTGGAACATGGTGATGTTAGATGTATCACTGATGGTTTTATCTCCGTATAAAGCTCCTAATAAGAAAATTAAGCCAACAGGAATGACTACACCAAATAGCACACCTGAGATTTCTCTAATGACAAGTTTTAGTTCTATAAAATAAAGAGTAGAAAGTTTACGCATGGTGATCCTCCTTTAAAAGTTTTAAATAAGCTTCCTCTAGTGAAGAAGTATTATACTTTGTTTTAAGATTTTCTGAAGTTCCCTGGAAAACAAGGATACCATCATTAATAATCAGTAGTTTGTCACAGAGTTGTTCAACTTCATCCATATAGTGTGATGTTAAAAATATTGTAAGGCCTTTTTCTTTTAAGTCTTTTAAGACATCCCATACATCTCTTCTAGCCTGTGGATCTAATCCTGTGGTTAATTCATCTAAGAAAACAATTTCTGGTTTGTTTAATAAAGCCAATAAAACAGCTAATTTTTGTTTTTCTCCGCCACTTAATGACTGAACTTTTTGTTTTTCCTTATCTCCAAGACCGAATTTTTTAAGTAAATCATGATAGTTATCAGTTTTAGTGTAAAGGACATTTGTCATTTGACAAATTTCACTTACAGTGATGTAGTCTGGGTAAAAACTATGTTGGAACTGAACACCAATTCTATTGTATTCCTTTTTGGGAAAATCAATAGGATTATGGTTATATAGCCTTATAGAACCTTGATCAACGTTTTTAATGCCTAGAACTAAATCCAAAGTTGTTGTTTTACCTGCGCCGTTAGGACCAAGTAAACCAATGGTTTCACCTTTCTTTATGGTGAACGATAAATCTTTGATAACTTGTTTTGTTGCATAGCTTTTTTGAATATTTTTGACTTCTAAAATATTATTCATACAATCATCCTTTCGTATTTTTAACTAATTATATCTCATTTTAAAAAATTTTTTTTGATTTGAAATGCTTAGTTAAATTAAAAAAATATTGACATTTCACTGAATGTCAATATATACAAAAATCTAATTATATTTAATTTTTGGCGTAAATACTGTTTATTATTATCTAATTAAGTGATAAAATATTAAATAGAAAACAGAAAAATAATAAAACTAAGTAAAAAAGGGAGTGATTAACTCCCAACATTTACATTACTGACTAATTTTTCTGTTTCGTTTAGTAATTCTTTTAATACATCTCTTGTTTTTGAATAAGGAAATTGATTAAAAACATTATTTGCATCTTCACCTGACGTTTCAGATGAGTACCAACTAAGAAGTTTATTAATGACATAATATAACATTTCATAGTTTTCACTCATGTAAAAAGTCTTTAGATGTTTTAGGTAACCTCTGATGTAAGGATCATAGGTTAAATTTTTAATGGTTTTCTCAACACCTTCTAATTCAATTAAAAAATAAGAATATGGCATATTAATCTTCCTTTCTACACACCGTTATAGGCTAATTCTGGATATTCTTCATCATCAAAATCAATTGCGATGACTTGATTAGGTTCATTTGACATAGTTGAAGTACTCATTGGTCTTGCAAAACTTAAACCCACTAAAACAACTAATAATAAGATTGTAGCTACGATATTTTTTTTCATAAAACGCTCCTTTAAATTTTTTTAGTTTCTTGATAGTTCTAGTATATTGGATATTTATGAAAAAAAACAGCGCACATTTGGCGTAGTTTTACAGGAGGTAGTAT
>Ga0136596_1000538_pt1 | contig 19057 bp, 19 predicted proteins | sample AntRauTorcE11897_FD_101387 | JGI IMG/M metagenome (GOLD analysis project Ga0136596, IMG submission 101387) | Saline lake microbial communities from Rauer Islands, Antarctica - Metagenome Torckler E11 #897 | ecosystem: Environmental > Aquatic > Non-marine Saline and Alkaline > Saline | place... | reverse complement strand
TGTCGACTACGGTCACCTACTATGTGATTAACAAAACCACAGACAACTTTGAGGTGGCTACCACTAAAGGTGGCGCGGCTGTCAACATCACGGCGGATTACAGCGTAGCTAATTACACTGCCAAGGGTATCAACTACGGCGACTACTGCTCGATCAGCGGCTTCTACAACCAATCCAACACAGGCAACTACTGCCAGATCAGCGGCAACTCCAACTCCTCCAACAGCGGTTGGTGGTGCCAGATCAGCGGTGACAACAACTCCTCCAACACAGGCAGCTACTGCTCGATCAGCGGCAACTCCAACAACTCCAACACAGGCAGCTACTGCTCGATCAGCGGCTCCGCCAACTACTCCAACTCCGGCGACTACTGCTCGATCAGCGGCACCGGCAACCACTCCAACTCCGGCAACTACTGCCAGTTCAGCGGTCTAGGCAACCACTCCAACTCCGGCAACTACTGCCAGATCAGCGGTCTAGACAACAACTCCAACTCCGGCCGCTTCTGCTCGATCAGCGGCATCGGCAACCACTCCAACACCGGCGACTACTGCCAGATCAGCGGCTACAACGCAGGCAGCAACACCCTCGATTACGCTCGTGTCCACGGGGGTGGAACGAACGCTCGTATCATTGACGTTGTTGCTAAGACCAACACCACAGATGCTACACCAAAAACCCTCACCCTCGGTGGCTTGGGAGAAGGTGCCAACAACCGTATCAACATCGCCACTGACACTGCATGGCTCTTCACGGTCAACGTGATCGCTAAGGCAGCAGATAGCGCGAACGTGAAGATATGGACTCGCCGTGGTCTAATCGCCAATGATGGAGGAACAACCACTATCTCAGCCCTAGACACCATCGGGACTGACAGTGTGATTGGGACGCTTGGTGCTTCGATTGCCATTACAGCAGACGATACGAACGATGCGCTGAAGGTAGAAGCCACAGGTGTCGCAGCCACGACCATTGACTGGGTTGCCCGGATTGACATCACGCAGGTCGGCTAATAATTTTCTTGCGCACCTTCCCACCGCCCATAGCGTTGAGCCGTATGCAAAAACAATTACATTTCATCTGCGGCCTACCACGCGCCGGCTCTACACTTTTGGCCAACATCATGGCGCAAAATCCACAAATCCACACCACCCCCACTTCCGGGTGTCATGACGTGCTCTTCGGTATCAAGAACAACTGGAACAAGCTCATCGAGCACCAGGCGAGCAAAGAGCTATCCGACAGCAGCAACCTGCGTAATGTCCTACACGCTGCTCTCCACGCCTACCACGGCACCGACCGCCCTATCGTCATCGACAAGGGTCGCGGCTGGACATCCATGCTGGAGATGCTGGAGTTCATCACCGGTGAAGAGGCTAAGGTCCTCGTCCCTGTCCGAGACATTACGCACATCCTTGCGAGCCTCGAGAAGGTCCACCGCAAGAGTATCGCCACCAATCAGCATCAAGGTAGCTACGAGGACGGCCAGACAACGCAGGGGCGCGCACAGCAGCATCTCCGCAACACAGCCGTGCTAGGTCTCGCCTACGACCGACTGAAGGATGCCATGCAGCGCGGCTACGAGAACCGCCTGGGCCTGATCGAGTTTGAAGACCTCACTCACAACCCAGCCGAGACGATGGCTAAAGTCTACGAGTTCCTAGGTGTAGAGCCATTCGACCACGACTTTGAGAACGTCGAGCAATACACGCACGAGGACGATTCCGTTCACGGTGGGCTCGATCTGCACACCATTCGCCAGAAGGTGAAACCAGTCCGCGATGATTCTGTTTCCATCCTCGGTCCTGATCTGGTAAAACAATACGCAGGAACTGAGTTCTGGAGAGCTCAACCGAATCAACAACCAAACTAATAAACCATGCCACTCCTCACGCCAAATACACCACCAGCTCCTCCGGCCCCTCAAGTACCGTCAGCCGAGCAACTTGAACGCCAGGCAGTGCAGCAAGTCAGACAGATCAAGAATAAGACTTTGCGCCTAGTCGACCAGCTCTCTAGCCAATGGGCTGAAGCTTTTGACGCCCTATGGGTATCCCAGCACGACGGTGACGTAGCCGCTCGTCTTGCCGCCCTCGGGACTGACGCAGAAGAGCTCATGACCCGCAACACTGCGCTCGTGACCTTCATGCTCACTCAGTTGACAGGCGAAGACCAAGATAAGGTCGACTTTATCAACGCGAAGCTCGCGACCATCCCGGCCTTCACAGTCGCCAATGACGGGTCTGTGACTCTGGACTGATAATGTCACAATCCCCGGCCTAAAGGTGCGGGGGTTCCTCGTCAAAATTCAAGATGAAGATCTATTGCGTGAGCATCCGCAGCCGACTACCCAGACGCCAGAGCATTATGAGTCAAGACTGGGGACACCCAGTAGAGTTCTTCGACGCCTTCACCCCACAAGTGCGTCGCCCTAGTATGGTTGAATACGCGAGCTGCTGCACCAAGTCACACTTCGCGATCATCAGTAAGCACTACGCCGAGTATGGTTCCGAGCCCTTACTGATCATCGAGGACGACGCGGTGATAGTGGAGCGGGAGAAATACGACGAGCTTCTAGCCAGTCCACCAGAGGGGTGGACCAACCTGGGTCACGAGCCATGCTGTAAGCCGCCGTTCTTCCTACGCACCCACGCGATGCTCTCCGGTGGATTAACAGAGCTCCCGGAGCTCACCCATGATCAAAGCAGCACCGAACTTGGGTATCACGCTGAGTTCCCTGTGGTTCGGCTGCTGGACGACGTGATTGTTGATTTCAAAGCGTTCGTGAGTGACCGGGACCGTTGTAGGCAGGTGCCAATCCTGAAGCGCCGAGCCCGGCAGAACAAAGAGGATTGCGAAAAGTCGGGCTAAAAGTTAATCTACCGACCTAATGAACCGCCTACTTATCATGGGACTGCAGAAGTCCGCCAACGAGCTATCGGCCAATCTGTTGGATCTGGTGAAGGGATTTGAGAGCTTCAACCCGAACGCCTACCCAGATCACAAGCAGAAGTCGATCGGATACGGAACCCGCGCACTCGAGGGGGAGACCAGTATCACCAAGGAGCAGGCGGCCGCGCGGCTCAGACAGGAGCTGGCTAAGGCTAGGTCTCACGTGAGCGACTACAGCTCGAAGTACAAATACAATTTCAAACCGCACGAGATGGACGCCCTCACCTCGTTTGCTTACAACATCGGCAACATCAACGAGCTGACTGACGGCGGCACCCGCGACCGAGCGACGATCGCCAAGAAGATGCTCGAGTACAACAAGGCCAGCGGTAAGACTGCTGGCGGCCTTGTAAAGCGTAGGGCTCAGGAGCAGGCGGTGTTCACCGGTGGCTGGGCTAAGCCTGAGGCCCCCGCAGCCCAACCAGCTGCGGCCCCAACTGCTAATTCTGCTCCAAGCGCAGCTGCCCCTGGCCCTACTCGCGTTCAGACCTATATCGACAACGGAAAGACCAACGTGCTCCCGATGCCTACCAATGCGATGGAGGGAGTCGTCGCGGAGCCGGCAGCTCAAGCCCCGCCCAATTTGCTAGCGAAGAAAGCTAACCTAAATGCCCTCGCTGCGCGCATGTGGCGTGACCTCAAAGAGATAGGCGGAGCCGCTAAAAAATCATTCACTGAACCGGACAAGTCGCACGGCTTTACCAAGGCGGCACCAAAGAAGAAGCCAGTTGTGCCTTCGCCACCTACAAAGCCTGAAGCCGTGGCCTCCAACGCCGGGGTCAATAAAGAGGCGGGCGTGACCGATGAAGACCCCTATGACGCGATGATGGACGAGGGGCGTATGCTCCAACTGGCACAAGCTGCGGACGGGCAACAGAAAGCCACCTCGGCTCTCACGGCTGACGACATCCGCGAGTCCCTCCAAACCCACGGGCATCCAAAGATGACAGTGGGGGCTGGTACTGCGATGACACTCCGTGGCTTGCGCGAGAACACCAGCGACATCGACGCCACAGTTCCGCTGGACGTGTTCACCGAGATACACGAACTCTCCGGCAAGCCGGAGCTATCTGACTACAACGGCGCAAAGCTCTTCAACATCCCCGGGACGGATATCGATCTTCATTACGATCCCGAGGCAGAGGACGGCGAAGAGATGGATGGCGTCAACGGATTGGTGGGAACACCTGCCCAGCTACTCAAGTTTTATAAAAGCCTCGACCGCGACAAAGATCAGCAGTGGATCAAGGCGTTGGCCTCCAACGCTGACGCCCCACCGCAAAAAGCGGCAGCCCCGCAGAACCTTCTGGCTAAATCATCGGCGCACCATAACACGCGTAACCCCGAGAGGAGTCGCTACCTACTGGGCCGGACAACCCGGCTACTCGCCATGGCCGGGTTGTCCAAATCAGCGACCGACAAGGATGAGCCGGCATACACCACTACGCAGCGCGAGGGTGACAAGTGGGTCGTGAAGGATCACAATGCTGATGCTACCACCTACTCCGGCCCCACACCCGAGCACGCTACGGGTAAGGAATACGACAAGCAGAACCGTAAGGAGGACATCGACAAGGATGATAGCGCCATGGGTGCCATCGCCGTGAAGAAGCCTGACAAGGCCGTCTACCGCCCTGACGGGATGCTCGGGGAGCAGCAGGGCTACGTCAGCAAGCTCGCAGCGTGTGGCCTACGCAAGGCGGCCAGCAAGCAGCAAGACCTCAGCTACTGGGGCGATGTGACCGCGGCGGTCGAGAAGAAAGTTGAGGACGGTCAAGACCCTACGAAAGTTGGTGTGATTGGAGCCTGCGGGCACAGCATCCGCAAAGCTAATCCGGGACACGACACCGTCGAGATCGGTAAGAAGTGCTTCACCTGCTTGAAGGCCGACAGTCTGACTAAGTCATCCGCCACCTCCTGGGGTGTGTGCTCCGGTCTGCGCCTGGAGAAGTCGGCCGCCAAGGTTGACCAGCTCCAGAAGGCTGCGGCTGCAGTGGCTCCTGCGGTCGTAGGCGCGGAAGTGAGCACGTGGCCGGCGGTGCTAGCTAGCACCGCCGGCGGAGCGGCTACCACAGCCGCCGCGCACAAGGGCGTGGCGTTCGGAGCGGACCAGCTCGCCAGGAGGCGCGTAGGAGGCTTCTTCCAGAAGCGGCTGGCCGACTACTACGGCGCGATGTCGCGCGCCGGTGTCGAAGCGGGCCTATCCCCGGGTAACGACATCATGCCGCGCTACCGCCGCGCCATCGGCGGTGTCTTCCCCACCCTGTCCGGGATGGCGGACTACGAGTTTAGCCGCGGCCTGGCGGTGGAGGCGCGCGAGGCTGCTATGGCGCAAGGCCACCAGGTGCCGTCAGCGGCTGGGCTCGCCTCAAGGCAAATAGACATAAAGATGGATTCCCCGCTGTCCAGGAACCTGGTCCACGGCGCCACGGACCCGCGGAGCCGCCTCGCCAACTGGCTCAAGCAGCGGAGGGGGCTGGACGCGCAGAAGTTCGGCGGTAGGTCGACGGCCCTGGCCCACACCCTCATGGGAGGTATCCTGCACGGGCCGGTGGGTATGGCCGCAGGCCTCGCCACCGGGGCGTTCGACGCCGGCATGGTCGGCCTGGCGAACCGCAAAAAGCTCAACACGATCCGCTACCTGAAAGGGAACCTGGCCCGCGCAGGCTTTAAAGGTAGTACCCCAAGTGCGGTGTCCAAGGGCATCGGACTCGTCGATCCTTTCTCGCGCGAAGTCCACGATTTCGGGGTGGACGCGCGGCGCTTGTCGGACGCGGCTGAGCGCGTGGGCACCGGCCAGGTCAAGGACGTGTTCCGGAAAGCCACGCACGGCGCGGACTCGACCCTGTGGAAGTCGATGAAAGCGGACATCCCTCAGCTCAATCATAGCGGCAAGTATCTCCGCGCCATCCCGCGCTACGGCAAGTTCTTCAAGACCGCATCCCTCTCGTCACACCTCCGCCAGGCGCGCAACGAAACGCACACACATCCTACCTCGGCGCAGGCCCACGAAGGCAACTACGCCAAGGGAGAGTTCGCCTACAAAGGACTCACGATCAAGATTGAGAACCCCAAGGGCACTGAGCGCCGCGGATACGATAAAAATGGCAATGTCACTTGGAAGCGTCTCATGCAGGCTGACTATGGCTACTTCAAGAACACGAAAGCGATCGACGGCGACGCTGTGGATGTGTTCGTTGGTCCCGACACCGATAGCGACCTCGTGGTGGCGATTGACCAATACCGGGGTGACACCTTCGACGAGACCAAGTTCATCGTGGGCGTCACCACGCAGGAGCAGGGCGAGAAGCTATACCTCCGTCACTATCCCAAGGGCTGGAAGCTCGGCCCGGTCAGCACGACCACAGTGCCGCAGCTAAAAAAATGGCTCAAGGACGGGAACACCAAGGCTCCGTTCAAGGGGCAGATGGTGAAGGCGGCCGACTGGCGTGATATGTTCAGCGCGCAATGATGCCCTTAATGGTGTCATAATAAGGTGCTAAGAAGAGCACCTATTATTATGAAACCAATAACACAGCAAGAGCTGCTGAAGCAGCACCCATCCCCAGATGAGGGATTGGACATTAAGAGTATCGAGATCCCTATGGGAGAAACGATAGCCAATCGCCCAGTCGACATGAGTCAGTTGATGACTCACGCGCTGGGTTCGCTCGGCGAGAAGAAAGAACGCGGCTACAGTGATGTGGCCGAGCTCGTAGATTCGATTCAATATTTGACCTCCACGTTCGGAGGTAAGGTATCAATTGGTACCTCGGCTAAACTCACCGTTCAAGCGGTGATCGTGGCCCACGTTTCCGTCGCGGGCAACTACGCCTTGGACGGTCTCTACAGAGTCCAGTATGGCCTCGCCAATGAGAAGTGTCGTATCTACATCACTCAGAGAGGCGAGGTCGTTTCAGTCCTCGAAGGTGAAACCGCTGAGGAAGCCGCTACCAAGCTGGCGACCTGGGCAGCTGCCGCTCTCGAGGTAACCCCTAACCCCAACGACCTATGAGCAACAAAAACAAACCGCGCGGATTCCGCCTGCGTTTCGTTGATACGCTGATAGCCAGCCTGTTCGTCGTGGGTGCCACGCTGGTCTTGTCTGGTTTCCAGGCTACCAGCTTGTTCACCCTCGCGAGCGTCGCCATCGTTGCGTCGATGGGAGTAGTCCTCTCTAAGTCCTTCTCGCCTAGAGTGAATGTCTGGGCCGCCATGAGGGCCGCTACAGTTGTCATACTGGTGGCGACCACAAACATCATGGTTACGTGAATCCCCAAAGGTTGCATACGCCGGTCTCCTTCGGGAGGCCAACGCAAGAACATCACCGGACCAACTGCTGAAGCAGCGTGCAATGATGCCCTTAATGGTGTCATAATAAGGTGCTAAGAAGAGCACCTATTATTATGAAACCAATAACACAGCAAGAGCTGAGGAATCATACGCAGAGAAAGCGTAATCAATCCGACGTCTGAGCGTCGTTAAACCGGGTTATCCACCCGGCGCTACTTCGGTAGTGAGAAGCTAGGCTCAGAGCGTTGACCTCCAATAAAAGAATGGATGAGGTCAGGCCTATGAATAAACATAAGGACAACCAGATAGATGTGGAGCCTACCACGGTAAAAGGCAAAGTTAATATCGCAACTCACAACGGTCCGTTTCACGCGGACGACGCGATGGCAGTCGCGATCCTCCTGTCCGTCATCAGCAAGGGCGACCCCCTCACTATGCCAGGGAGCGAGGCCGCGATCATCCGCACTCGCGACCCTGACGTCATCGGCAAGGCCGACTTTGTGGTCGACGTTGGTGGCGTTCACGCATCACAAGTGGACAGGTTCGACCACCACCAAAAGGGTGGCGCTGGTGCACGCTGGGACACGGAAGTGCCCTATGCGGCTACTGGGCTGGTGTGGGACAAGTATGGCGCCACGTGCGTCGCTTGGATCGCCTCATCGCTCATGAAAGCGGCCGTTGACCAATACGGCGAAGGGGTTGGCGGGCTCGTGCACCAGATCGCTGCGAAGGTCGACGAGGAACTAATCTCGCCGATTGACGCTGCCGATACGGGGCACGCCTCCTACGGCGGACACTCGATCTCCCGCTCCATTGCGGCTCTTAATCCGAACTGGATGGAGCCCGAGAAGAGCCCGGATGAGTGCTTCGGCTTCGCGGTCGAGGAGTGCTGCAAGGCCCTGGAGCGGAGCATCCTCAACGCTACGGCGGAAGAGGTTGCGAAGATCGGTGTCAAAAAGGCCATGTCGGCCTCGCCGGGTAGTATCGTTGTGCTCGACCAGTTCCTGCCTTGGCAGGAAACGGTCTGCGAGGACGACGCCGCGCGCCTCGTCGTGTTCCCGTCTCACGACGGGGACTGGATGGTCCAGGTCGTGCCCGTATCGCCCCACAGCTTTGAAGCGCGGCTGCCCCTCCCCGAAGGATGGGCTGGCTTGCGGGACAAAGAGCTCGATGCCGAAACCGGCATCGACGGCTGCGTCTTCTGCCACCCCGGCGCCTTCATCTGCGGTCACAAGACCAAAGATGGGGCGATCGCAATGGCGAAGCTCGTTGTGGGCGACTTAGCTGTCGTATAACCTTAACCCCGAGGAACGCCGGTCTCCTTCGGGAGGCCGGCGGCTCTTCCTCTTTACTTCCCACAACCTGTAGGATAAACTTTTGCCGTGCCGCTAGATCCCGAATCATTAGGAACTGGACTGGGTCCGCTACTGGCGGATGTCATTCCCCTCCTCCCGTCTGGAGCTCGCCGTGCTGGCTCAGCCAAAGTGATGGCCGCCAGGACGGACGATGACCCGTCGTTTTTGATCAAGCACCCGATGAAGACGCAGCTGGCCGCTCTAGGGCTAGGTGCCGTCGGTGGGGCACTCACGCGGAACGAGTCCACCCCGGTGACGCTGGCTGCACTACTCGGACCCATTGGCCTGGTTCAACTGCTCCGCCGTATGGAGCTCAAGCGCATCCAAGGTAACTACGACGAGAAGGACCGCAAGCGCCTCCGGGACATCGACGAGGAAGAGCTGTTCCACGCGGGCGCCTCAGGCCTCGGCGGTAGTTCCCAGCTCGGTGCCGTGAATGCCTACGAGACGATGCGGAAGCGTAAGTATCAGAATCTTGGATCTTTGGCGGAAGCCGGTGATGCCCTCCAGCTCGCTTCTGCGAGCTTCGGCCCCGCTGGCTACCTTGGTGCCGTCCCCGTCACTTCCGCGATCGACAAGAGGGACGCCGCGCGCATGCTGGACAAAGCAGCAGACTTCGCTGACCAGCGGAACTCCCCGACCATTCCGCTCTACCTTCTCGCAGGCCTACTAGGATCGGCAGGCCTGGGCGGCTCCCAGGTGTGGGCTAAGAAAGAGATGGGCAACACCAAGCCGCTCGGTCGCAAGAACTGGGACAAGCTGATCGGTGACATCTCCGGAGGCTCCCCACTACTCCAGGAGACGACTGGAGCAGGCAACGCATTTTTTTACAAACCACAGACTGAGATGGAGGCGATCCGTCACCTGCAGTCAGCCAGCGGTGGATCATTCGACCCGGAGCGCACACGCAAGGTGCAGAAGCTCCTCCGTCACGGCACCATCGTAGCCGACAGCGATGCCGGGGCTCCTACGATTGCCCACGAGGCAGGCCACGCCAAGATCGAGAACACTCCAGGTGTCCTCCGAGCCCTACAGCGCCACGTGTATCCTCACAGCGGCTGGATCGCTCCCATGTCCGGTGTAGGTTCCCTGGCCGCAGGCTTGGCCAGCGGTGGCGCTCTGAAGGGTGCTCTCCTGGGGACTGGCATCGGCGCCATCACTGGGGCTGGTACGCTCGGCCCCGAAGCGGGAGCCTCCTACCGCGCGATCAATCACCTTGGAGGGGCTGAGAGTAAGAAGGATCTCGCTTCAGCCTTGTCTACTTACTTGGCGTTTGGTGTCTTACCATCTACACTCGCAGGCGCAGCAGGCGGTTGGATCTCTGGTCGCCGAAAAAAGGATGACGACGGGAAGGAGATCGAGAAGGAGGCAAACCTCCGGAATATCGCCAAGGCGCTCAACACCATCAAGACGCAGAAGATGTCAGGTAACCTGGCCGACGAGTTGACCAAGGGGATGTTCGGTCGCACTTCCACAGCTGTCCGCCGAGGCTTCTACAACAACAAACAGGTGCGCGAGCTTGGCATCAACGCCAGAACACCATACAATCGCGTCACCGAGCTATTGAAGCAGCTCGATACCAAACCAGCACCGCCCCCTATGATGCCGCTCGCACCGCCCCCAATCCAGCAGACATTCGATTTTCTGAAGCAATCGCGTTATGGGGGAGCAGCGAGGGCGCTCGGCCTCGTTCGCAACCTGTTTAATTCTGCGGGTCTTTCTCAGTCTCCCTTGTTCGGGAAGTAGGTAGGTGACCTCGCCCGTAAAGGCGGCGTCACAATTCGCACTGTGGCGGACGATCTGGAGGAAGTACCGGGAGGCCGTATAGGGAAGCTGATGCTCAACCAGCCCAGCTTCTCACATCCAAGAAAGTGGCTTCCCATAAAGGAGCTGCGCCGCACATCCGACGAGGATGCGTGCTGGGTTGCAAGGCCCAGATAAATGCAATTCTGGCACCCAGAGTGTCATAAGTAGTTGATAACAGGCGCTCTTATTCTATAGCCCCTGAAGAACACCAAACAAACACCAAACATATATTATGAAAAAAAGCACAATACTAAAACAAATGGGAAACCTCTTCGGAGGTGGATTAATCGTTACCGGACGCACTACTTGCGTCGCAGGTGAACTGACTGTGAAAGGCGGCGCCATCGCTGGCGGTGCCATGATCAAAGCAGGCAAAGCGATCGAAGATAACGGTAACAATGTGAAGGCCGGCTACACGGACAAAGCCACGTTGGCCGCGGAGGCGGAACTACTCGCTGAGGCTTGGGCCAATGCGACCCAAGCTTCAGCGGAATTCGATGAGATCTGCGAGCACGAGGAAGCCCACAAGGCTAACCTCGTCGCCGTTCAGATCCGCGCGCAAAACTTCGCCGAGGCTAAGGCCGCAGCGCAGGCTCACGTTGAAAAAGCGGCCGCCGAGCTGAAGAAGGTTGAGGCCTCCTTCGGAGCAACCGCTCCGGCTCCCCACGAGGGGCAGCCGCCGGCAATGGTGCCGGCTACCGCTTAAACCATCTGTGGGTTCTGCGGGGTGGCTTCGGTCACCCCGTGGTTCCCACTTTTTACTTGGCTCAACTTAGACCGTAATAGATCATACGCGCACCATGGAAGGGGAACAAATAGCTGACGCGCAAATCAACATCCAAGCGATGCTTGGCGCGCAGCGCTTCCTCAACGCGAAGAACCACGGAACAGGAGTGATCACACCGGCTGTAAAAGTCAGTAATTGGTCAGCTAGCTTAGCCGACAGACACAACCGGGCGCTGGACGCTGACGAGTTACAGTCCTACTACCTAGAGCTTCTCCAGCGAGCTGACAATCTGGTAAAGATCATAGACTCCAACGTGGGGCCGACAAGTGACTTCCCAATCCGAATCAAGACCGACAGGAAAGAGACCTCCCAACTGCTAAACCGACACCTGAACGCACTCCGTTCGGCTGTCGGTTTACTTCTGGAGTTGTGAGCTTGCCTGTGGTTCAAACATCTGCCAGAATACCGCCATGTCCGACACGCCCACTTCCACCCTCTCTGTACGCCTAAGCAACATACTCAATGTGCAGCGGGAGCTTCAAGGCCTCGCGAAAGAGGCGTTCATGGCCGCGCCCCCAATGCCTCAAGGCGGAGGCGGCGGAATGCCACCCCAAGGCGGAATGCCACCCCAAGGCGGAATGCCACCCCAAGGCGGAATGCCTCCAGTAGACCCAGCCACTGGTATGCCGATCGACCCTAACACCGGAATGCCAATGGATCCCGCTATGATGCAGGGCGGCGGCGGAATGCCTCCAGTAGACCCAGCGACCGGCATGCCCATTGATCCAGCCACTGGTATGCCGATCGACCCTAACACCGGAATGCCAATGGATCCCGCTATGATGCAGGGCGGCGGCGGAATGCCACCTCAAGGTGGTGGCGAGGTTCTTACCCCTGAGATGCTCGAGGAGCTGATCGGCGTGATCGAAGGTCTCGCTGAAGCCAACGAGCAGCAGGAAGCTGCGATGGGCCAGCAGGTAGAGCAGATTGAGGAACTGACGCAAGCTTTTGAAAGCCTCTCCCAGCAGGTAGGCCAAATCGGTCAAATGCTGGGTGGCGGCTAACCCCCACCCTAATGATTCGCATCCGAACGCAGGACGGCTCCACGCAGGTCGTCGATAAGAAAGAAGCAGTTGAGATCCTCTCGGACGACGGCCGTCTCGGTATGGTGATCATCACCACGCGTAGGGACACAATCCACGTCCTGATCCCGGGAGACCCGCTCTTTACCGGCTACTGCAAGACCCACGGCATGCTCCCCGCTAAGGTCAACCGTCACTCGGACATGGCGGTCGAAGACTTCTAAGCCATGCCTAGCTTATCAGGCGAGGTCGAAGAGGCGGCGCCCAAAGCACCTCAGGGATTGACTTTAAGTGTCAGTCAGGTAACCCTGATGACGTGAAACGCTTATTCTTCATACTACCCCTGGTGGCCATTCTACTCCCCGGCTGTAAGCTCCGCCCAGAGAAAGTCCCAGGCAATCCCGACGTCACCGCGGCGGCTAGACAGAAGTCAGCGCAGCAGCCGGTAGGTGACGCACGCAAGCTGACCGGCGAGGCGGACTTCCACCGCGACGCCGCGCGCGCCCAGCTAGATGCCGCTCTGGCTCTCCTAGCGCGCTATGAGGGGGAAGAGTATTCTCAGCTGCGCGCACTGATCACCCGGCTACGCGAGCAGGGATCGGCTTCCAAGTCAGAACTGGAAGAACTGACCAACCGGGTCTACGACCAAGCTGAACACATCACCGGATTGCTAACCCGCATCAAGCGCGCCGTCGCCGAGCTCGACAAGGAGCGTGTCCTGCGTAAGGCAGCCGACGTGAAGCTCGTAGAGGCCACGGCCCGTATTGCCGCTAAAGAGACCGAGGCGGACCAGCTGCGCCAGCAGTTCATCGACCAGACCAAGAACGCGGCTAAGTTCGAGAAGAACGCCAGAGACAACCATGATGCGGCTGTGCAGGCCGCGGCCGCCGCTGACAAGGCGAAGGGAGCAAAGGCTGTGATTACGAAAATTCTTATTGGTGTCGGCGTCGCTCTTTTGATAAGCATCGGCTTCAACCTCGTCCAACTTCGTGGGCGATTTCCCATCTGATAACCAGAACCACAACACTACAATGAAATTATCGAAACTACCCGTCATCTCCTATGCTCGCCGTTACTGGTGGGTTATCCTGATCCTCTACATCGCCTACGTGGCCGCACGCAGCAATAGCCTGTTCGCCGTCCTCGATGTGTTCGTCTATCTGCCTCTGGCCTTCGCTGCCTGGGTTGCTCTGCCTTTACTGTGGCGTAACATCTTCAACCGTCACACGACCGACGCCTACATCGACGATAAAGGTTACACCAACGACTTCAATGCACTGGACGCCAAGACCAAGGTCGAGATCGTCGTCAAGCAGATGAACGGATACCTGATTGGCGCTGCCATCATCGTCCACGCCCTTCTGTCCAACCTCTTCCCTGGAGGCTAATAATATGAAGATCGCAGCAGCATGTATCTGTATCGTCGCGGTAGCTTCTTTCCCGAAGCAGCCCAAGGTTCCTGAGAGTCAGCCGCGTCCCGCCCGCAACCTGACGTTCCAGGAGCAGCGGTGGTATGATGCAAAGATCCGCCCCCAATGGGAGACCCGGGTCGATGCTGCTGTTGATCGTTACCTAAGCACCAAGGATCGATACGCTGAGATCGAGCACCTACGCAAATCGCCGTCGGTGCCGTCCCGTGTGATCTTCGTCCTGCACGGACGTGAGTCTACTTGGAACTTCGGTAAACACCTCCACGAAGGATCCTCGCTGCGTGCTCGCACGCGGTGGGTTCCTAAGGGTAGGCCTCACGCCGGCTCACCCCCGTTCACCTGGAAAGAGAGCGCCGAGGATGCGCTCTACAAGCTGAAGGACATGGAGAACTGGAGCTGGAGTAATGTCCACGACATGCTTCAGAACATCGAGAAGTATAACGGGCTCGGATATCAAAAGTATCACAAAGACGTGCCATCGCCCTACCTTTGGTCGGGGACCACCATCTACTCTCGGGGTAAGTATGTTGCTGACGGACGCTTCTCGCGCCTTGCTGTTGATAAGCAAATTGGGACCGCTGCAATACTCAAGCGGATGGTCGAGCGCGGAGTCCAGTAATAAGTTTATACTAACTTTCTGCGTGTAGCTACCCACAATCATCTTGTTGTAGGCGTAACTGTATGCGACGATTTTCTGCGTAACTTACAGATTGTATGTCCAACCTCCCCGAATCAATCCACGAGCAGGATCACCGTATCAAGCTAGCGCAGCTAGACGATGAAGTCTCCGGCCTCAAAACAGACGTAGGCATTCTTCAGGCTGACGTAAAAACACTAGGCGCAGGTCAAGTCGCGTTGCAGATATCTCAGGACAAAGGGTTCGACGAGATCAAAAGTATCATCACCCAACGGTCGGAGGCCCCCCCAAAAATCAGCTTCGCTATGCTACTCACCTTCCTGAGCTTCTTCGGGTTCGTGCTCGTCTCCGGGGTGGGCGCATTTTGGGCGGCAGTATTGCTACTTTACGCCCCACTCAAGGAAGACCTCTCAAACTACAAGCTGCTTGAGGATCGCCGGTTCAACCGTCTAAATACTCGACTCGATAGGTTCGACGAACAACGCGTCAAAGACGCTGAGTTCCGCGGTTATGTGAAGGGTAAGATCGTAGGCAAGCTGCCGCATCCAACTGAGTGATTGCCAAAAGCCCCCTCAACCGATAGCATATCGCCATGGAAAAGCGCACCAACGATCAGATTGTCAACCTCTGGGGACTTCAGTGGGGTAACTTCATGGACGTTATCATCAGCAGCATTCCCGCTGGCGCCGGTGATGCCACGCTAGAATTTCAACACAGCACCGATGCTGCCTGGGTCGCTGACCCGAACTTCGACGGCACACCAACCGGCGGCGTGATCGTTCAACGAGTTAAGTGTCTCTCAGCCAAGACGCGAATCCGCTTTCAGAACCCGGACGCTGGTTTCTACCACATCACCCTAGTTTGGGATGAGGTCGGGCACTTCTAAGTCTCAGGCTTAGCGTTCTTGATAACGTGCTCTAGTCCAGCTAGGATACGGATAATGTCCCAGCGATCTTGCGCCGCTGACTTACCAAACTCCGTGAGATACAACTTGGTGACCCTTCGGTCACGCTCCGGGAACCGCTCTACGACATACCCTTTTTTCTCCAGGCTGTTCTTGGCCATGTTGATAGTGGAGTAGCTGGCGCCTGTAGCCTTAACTAAGTCACTCAACAGACTACCGGCCCCGTAGCGGTTGGCTAGTGTGAGCAGGACCAGGTCAGCGCAGCTGAACATTCCCGACTGGCGGATGTCTGCCAGCGCGGCGTGATGGTCCTCATTCATGCTTACAATTTTTTACCTAAAACGACCCGCGCGTCAAGTCTTGCCGTTTGCGATCGTTGTGTCTATCCTTCCAGCATGCGCGCCATCGACTTTGCTGTCTCCCAGTCACTCCCAGAAGACATGCGTCGTCACACGTATGATCTCGGCAAGCACGGCATGGCCGAGCTGATGGCTGAAGCGGCATCCAAGCACCCGGAGGAATACCCGAAGATTGTGCAGCGCCTGGGTGACATCGGCCGCCGCGCCGCATGGCTGCAGGGCTACACCACCGGCCCCTCTGACACGCGCCAGGTGATCGACACCAAGAAGTATTACGCACATATGGATGCTGAACTCGATGCTCTGCGTAAGGAGAAGGACCTCACCCCCGCTGAGTTCGATGAGCGTCGCAGTGAGATATTCACCAGATATTCCGATCTGATTGAGAAAGACACCATGACCGCAGCCATGAAGGGCGGCAACGCGTTTGCTCATGCCGCCAACTCCGGCGCTCGCGGTAACGCTTCCCACATCAAGGCGATCCTCTCCACCCCTGGTGTCTTCCAAGACTCTAATGGTAAAACGATACCGATGTTCGTCCGCAACAGCTTCGGTGACGGCGTCCGTCCCGCTGAAACCCTCGCCGGCACCTACGGGGCTCGGACGTCGGTGGTTTCCACGAAGAAGGCTACAGCCAAAGGTGGTGACCTACTCAAGATCATGACCCAGTCGGCCGTGAACTACAACGTAACCGAAAAGGACTGCGGCGTAACCAATGGCCTAGCCAAGGACCCGAACGACGACCACCTCACCGGGCGTGTCCTGGGTCGCGACGTAGGAGATATCCCGACCGGCACAGTTATCGATCGCCAAGTCCTAAGTCGCCTTCGCCGCGCCGGTAAGCCGGTAGTGGTTCGGAGCGCGATGACCTGCCGAGCTGAGCACGGGCTATGCGCCAAGTGCGTTGGTGTCCAAGCTGACGGCAAGTTACCCAACGTAGGGGAGAGCGTAGGTGTCACCGCAGCCGCCGCTATTGGTGAGCCGATCGTACAGGGCGCGCTCAACGTAAAACATTGTATTATTTCCGATACCTTGGTTCGCATGGCTGATTTTACGCTACGGCCTATTCAACACATTCAACCCGGGGAGTTGGTGATGGGGGCCGACGTAGAAGGTAACATGTTTCCTGTGACGGTAATGGCGCTGCACGATCAGGGTTTACAGCCAGTGCAACAATACACCTACCGCATGGGACAGACGAAGGAGCGTATAGCGGTCACGTGCACCGACGACCATGAAATTCTGCAGACCACTAACTACACAAACTGCAAGGAAGAAGAGTTGAACTACAGCCCACGCAAGTTGCGGGCTGGGAGAGGGCCGGGTAAGCCTGCGGCGGTATTACCCAGATCTTACGCAGCAGCTTCCGGGACATCAGAGCCTTTGGCGGTGGCCGTCGGATACTACATGGGGGATGGCATTCGATGGCAGTCTAACCCGTCCGCTGGAGATCACCACGCGATTACTGTGTCATGCGCTTGCGCCGCTACGGAGCGTGATCTCCAGACGCACCTAGCCGCGTCTGGGTTACACCTTAAGAAGAGTCAACGGTCGCATGACTGGCGCGTAGCTTTGCGTAAATATGGCGGTAAAAAGACAAACCCCTTCAAGCGCACCATCAAGCGTCTAGGATTATCCGCCCTCTACTGCCACGAGAAGCAGCTACCGGACGAGGTGTGGACATGGGATGACTCGTCTACCCTTGACCTCATAGCAGGCTTCATCGCGGCCGATGGATCTGTTTATAGGACGACGCAGACGGTCGGCGTGTCACTCTCATCGACATCCCGCGCCATGCTTGAGGGATTCCGTGAACTACTGAGGGTGCGCTTTTGTGTCTACGTGACCCCGACAAGTAAAACAAACTCAGCGGGGCAAAACAATTACACGCACGACATGTGGGCGTGCACGATTGTCCGCAGAGACCAAGTCTCCCGCCTAGCCAAGTTGCTCGCCAACCGCATACCAGGTGATAAAGGGGATAAGCTGGAACGCTACTTGAAGGAGGCGAGGCCGTCGCACTACGGGGATCAGCCATTCTACAAAGCAAAAAGAGAATCCATCACCGACGCGGGCGTTCAGCAGTGCTGGGATATTACCGTCGATCACCCGGATGAGCTGTTCGTTCTGGCCAACTCTCTGGTCGTCAAAAACACCGGAGGTATGGTCAAGGGGCAGAAGTCATTCGCCGGCTTGGGCTACATCACTCAGTTCCTTTCGATCCCCGAGGAGTTCAAGGACCGAGCCACTGTCGCAGAAAAAGGCGGCACCGTGGACAAGGTGGAAGACGCCCCACAAGGCGGTACGTTCATTCACATCGACGGTGAGAAGCACTTCGCTCTCCCAGGCTTCAAGCCGCTGGTCAAGGTAGGCCAGAAGGTGGAGATCGGCGACCCGCTCTCCGATGGTCTAATCAACCCAGCTGACATCGTCCGCCTCCGCGGCCTCGGCGAGGGCCGGAAGTATTACGCCTCCCGTCTGTCGCAGATGCTGCGTGACTCAGGGCAGAACCCCGACGCACGCAACGTCGAGATCCTCGCCAGAGCGGCGCTCGACAACTACCAGATCGAAGACCCGGATGAAGATTCCCCGTGGCTACCGGACGACATGGTGCGTGAGTCTGAGCTGCTCCGCGGCTATAAGCCCCCTGTCGATACAGCTGAGGTCCCGCTCCAGAAGTCCACCGGCAAATACCTCCAGTCCCCTGCGCTGCACTACACCGTAGGCACCAAGCTTTCACCGAGCATGATCAGCGACCTAGAGCGCGCAGGTATCGATCGAGTCCCGGTATCCTCTACTGAGCCATGGTTCCGCCCTGAGATGAAGCGCCTCCGGGTGGCTGCTCATGGTTCCGACGACTGGCTCGCATCCATGGGTACATCATATCTCTCCACGCAGATGCGTAAGGCGCTTGAGCGTGGGGACGAGACCAACGTCGCCGAGAACTACCACTACGGTCCTCGCCTAGCCTTCGGTGCCGACGCTGGATCCGGTGGTTTCGGGGAGAACATTGAGCAGACAGGTAAGTTTTGAGTGTTGATTCGATCAAGCTGTTACCCTACTATACCGCCATACCCTCATCCGCAGAGCTGCGGAAATAGTCTTTCATCCACAAAACGACATGAACAACCGCAGTATTACCCCATTCGCCGCCCTCGAATCTGAAATGCAGAAAGAGGCCTTCTTACAGTCAGCCGTAGACGGCGCATGGAACAAAGCCATTAAACCGATGGGTAACGCGTTTGGTCGCGCCGCTAAAGGTGTCGGCAACGCAGCAGCCGGTACCCTCAGCGCGGGGGCTAACGCTATCGCTACACCATTCGCTACGGCCTATGGCTACTCTAAGGGCGGGCTCAATGCATTAGCTAACGGCGAAGGACTAGGCGGCGTTGCCAAAGGAGCTATCGACGGCGGCTGGAACGCAGGCGCTAGTTCGCTAGGTCGTGTCGCCTCCGGCCTGAAGCAACAAGCCACAGGCTTCGGCAACGCGGTAGGCGGCACCGCCGAAGGAC
>Ga0136596_1000526_pt1 | contig 19238 bp, 17 predicted proteins | sample AntRauTorcE11897_FD_101387 | JGI IMG/M metagenome (GOLD analysis project Ga0136596, IMG submission 101387) | Saline lake microbial communities from Rauer Islands, Antarctica - Metagenome Torckler E11 #897 | ecosystem: Environmental > Aquatic > Non-marine Saline and Alkaline > Saline | place... | reverse complement strand
GAAAATATTGAAAAATCAATGGCGAATGTATTCTCCAAATTGTTTAGAGGGGAAGATGGTAAACCCCGGAGTCTTGATGTACAGCTTGGGAAAGAATATGGAAAAGATGTAGAGTTCAATAATTATTTAAAAAACGTAAAAAAGTAAAAGGAGACTAAAGGTCGGTGGACGATTTATTTGAAACTTTAAAATATAATGTAGAGATTGACCAGGAGTCTTTAGCTAGTCAATTAGAAAATGTTAAAAACCAGATAGACCTCACCATGGGGTCTCTGGCTTTTAATACCGATCAAACCCCACAAGCCACGGATGTAACTTCTCTTTCTGGTGGTATCTATGCGGCTACTGATGTACAAGGTGCTTTATCCAATCCTAATTTAAATGTGGAAGCTAATCCTATTTTAAATACAATGGGGGCTTCTCTTGATAGCTCTGCACAAAATATTAGATTAGGGTCTTCTCGTTTTAATGAAGATATGAGAACCATGGGCTTGCTGGCCTCTCCCCCAAATCGCCCCTCTTATGCATCTGCTGTACCAAACTCGCTCCCTGATTCCTTTTTTGGCAATCTCCTAGGTATAGCTAAAATAGGTTATGATAGAGATGAAAGCCTTATGAGCTTAAGTGACTGAGAAAGGGGAGTAGCACAAAATTTATCAAACAGCACAGGACAATTTGCAACAAACAATTCCTTTGCTGTTGGCGGAGCAGTCTTAGGCTCTGTTGGCGGTTTCTGGGGAGCCGTTTCCGGGTATACCATCGGCAGCTTAGCCGACATGACTGCTGGAACGCTTCTTTCTTATGCAAAAGAAAGAGAAAGTCTTTCTACCGGAATGCGGGGAATGGCAGCTTTAAATGGTCTTGGAAGTATTAGCCAAGCTGAGGCAAGAAACATGGCCACAATTATGCAAGAAGGAGCATACTCTTTTCAGAACAGAGCCATAGGTAAAGATATAGAAAGACTGCAAGAAAACGTATTAGGATTTGATGCGGCCGGCGGATTCAGCCAAGTCACCAGCTCAGAAGAAATGTCTCAAGTATTAGAGGGCGTTGTTGAAAACACAAGACAGTTTGCTAATACATTTAAAATGAAACAAGAAGAAGCTGTTCAAGTTATGGCAGAACTCCAAAAGTCGTTGGTTGTTTCCATGGACTCACTTGGTGGGTTTGCGTCACGTATGGGATATGTAGGTGATGTAACGGGAATGAGCGCATCGGATGCAACTGACTTCGGAATGCAGGGAGTACAAATGCTTAGAGGTACTGGAATTAGCGCTTCCCAAAGATTTGACATGGCAATAGAATCGAGAATGCAGGCCGAACAACTTAGGTTTGCTGACCCAATAACCAGACAACTAGTAAATGATGCTGGTGGAACTGACGCGTTTGCTCTCCGCCAATTAGAAAGTACTAATAGGTGGGCAATGAGCGGGCAAGGAATGCTAAACTCAGCAGCGCTTCTAGGTGGAACAGAAATGGGTGGCAGCTTATCTCAGATTATTGGTGGAGCCGCTAACTATCTTGCAGGGGATCCTAACGCTATTTTAGAACTACAGGCTAATATGGGTACAATGGCTGGAGCAATAGGATTTAATAATTTAAATGCAATGTCTGTAGCCCAAGCTTATAATTTGATGGATATTACTGGAGTAACGGGACCTAACGGAGAAATTTCTAAAGGCGCGCTCGCTGCTAGATATGCAAGTATGACTGGAGTTGGCCAAGATACAGCCTTAGGAGCTGTTAATAATTTTATGACATATGCCCAATCAGATCCAGACGCCCAACAAGTATCACAACTAATTAGAGGAATTAGTGATATAGCAGAAGCTAATAGTACTACAATATTTGAACGGACGGATGCACGCGTGGAAGATTTCTTTGAATGGGCTGCAGTTGGTATGGCAAATCAGGCGGGTTTGACAAACTTATTCACAGCCGCCGTGGATGGATCAAGAGGCCTTAGAACTGACATAACAGATTGGTTCTCCGGAACCCGAACATTGGATGGAATAAATTTATCCGAAGGCGGACGAAGAGCATATAACAGACTTAGAGCAGAAGGTACTTTTTCTGAAGAGTTTACAAATGAAGAGCTAAGTGAAACCCGGTGAAGATTAGCTAATGAAGTTTTCTCTTCAGCTATTGAAGACCCTGGCCCAAGAAATTCAAACTACTTCCATCTTAGAAATAATATTTTTGCCGGAATGGATAGATTAGAAAAAGGGTCAAACAGTCTTGGCTTGTTAAAAAGGTTGAACAGGGGTGATATATCGGGCGAAGACTTTGTTGCCTTAAGAGATAGGTTTAACCCAGGGGTAGATCATAGGAATTTTTTAAATAGTGAAAAAAGTGACCTAGTTCCGGGAGATCCAATGTCGAGTGTAGAGTCTATACTAGCTGAAGAGGGAATAGACTACAACCAGGCTACAGATGACCAACTATCTGGAGCTATACAAAGGTATGCTATTCTTTCAGGGGATGATTCTTTAATAGAAGGATTAACAAATTCTATTGGAGGTAAAAACAAAATTTTAGCAGAGGCTCGAAGTGACCGAACTAAAGAAGCTATTTCTGGTCTGGAAAGTAGCAGGGGTAACCTTGTAAAAGATATAATTAAATCTGCTGATATAGCCAGTGGAACTAATGGGTCTTTTAGCAGCCTATTTAGTGGGGTTTCAGGGATACAGGTCCGACAAGCTATAAAGAGAGGTAACGTATCAGAACTTACGGGGGATGGAAGCGAGCTTAGCACAGCTCAACAAGATTATTTAATACGAGCTAGCGAGCAAGGGGGCTTTGGTAGTTTAGGGACAATAGGCAATGAAATACAAGCATGGGAGGCCTATGGTCAAAATGCGGAGAGAGCTAGCGATATAATTAATAATTTAGGTTTAGGATCTTATTCAAGATATGCAAAAATATTCGCTAATAAAGCGGCATCTCAATCTGATCAGCTTTCTAAATCTAATTTAAATTCAATGAGTGTTATTGATATGTCTAGACAAGGCGGGGGCGCCAAGGGAATACGTAACGCTTTAGCAGCTGCAGGTTTTAGTGAGGGTGATATCACATCTCATATGGATGAGCTTGAAGATGCCAGCTTGACTGATCAACTAGAAATTTTTGAAAAAATCGCAAGCAAAATAGGGAATGATTCTGTATTTAGAGCTGGGGTAGACAAGATGGATAACGTACAAGCGCGAGGCAATCTTTTAGATGCTATGGGTACTAGTGATTCAGTAGAGGGGGTACTTAATAGGGTTGTATCCGATGACGCTTTTAGAATAAAAATAGTAGATAGTGATGGTGTACCAATACCTCCCCATGAAGAGGGTTGGTGGCAAAGGTGACGATAATGAATAAAACAATAATTAATGACAGAACGGGCTTCGAGGTTTATTTAGAAGGAATAAAAGCACAACCAGCTTCTATAACCATCAGAGAGAACGAGGGTGGGTTTCCAACAGCCAACTTATCTTACCCAGCTACCTCAGCAATTTTTAGAATATTGCCCGGAACAGTAGTTCAAATTTTTGGCCCCGACCCGCTGACTAACAAGCAAATATTATTATTTGAGGGACAAATCACAGCTATAAATTATCAAAAAAGTGGCACTTCCAGGTCAGCCGCCTTTAACTGTAAATCTTTTTTAAATGACTGGACTGAAGCTAACACTAGAGCAAAAGACGCGTTTATAATGCCCGACTATCGAGAGGCCATAGGGCAGAGCAGTATTAAATACAAAAATCTTACTGAGACAGACGAAAATAAACGAAGTAGCGAGCCTAACTCATTAGTGTATAAAGATTTAACCAGTACAATAAAAAATAAAATAGGTCAAGAAGTATCTGGTGATTTAGATAACATCTTAAATAACATAGACTTTACTGAGTTCTCTGCATGGGCAGATGAGTTTTCATTACTATTAAACGACACAAAAGTTGCTAGTGGGGATTTACACTTCTTTATACAATTCATGCTTAGAAAGTTTGAGGAGAAATCTCCTTTTTATGGAATCACCGCTAATAGTTATGGCATAGCTGAGTCAATACTGGGGTTACCTAACAAAGGTAAAATTGATCCATTTAAGCGAAGTGCAGTTATGCAAAACACATTTAAAATAATCCAAGAAATGCAACAACCATTTAGTAATAATGGTTTGAACTTGTTTGTGGCAATCAGGCAGATGCTCAAAACTTTTAACTATACGTTAGTCTCGCCGGCCCACTATACAGGCTCTTATAGGTTCTGGTCAAAAGATTATACCACCAAAAAACCGGTTAGGTCTTATTTAATGCCTAATCTTGAAAATTCACCTCCGGCAAAATTCAACTTATTTTTTCCCCACCAAGTAAGCTCAATTTCCTATGCACGAAGTTTTGATAAAGAAGCAACACGAACCATTGGTGAGCTGGATGTTCCAGTCGAGCTGGCCGGAAGTGCGGGAATAGCGGGATCTATAACTGGTGTTGCCGGTATTGTTACCGAACCTAATTTAAATATTACTTCGGATGGTATGTCCAAAAATCAGGTGGGGTTTACTCTCGAAGAAACATATCGTGGGATAAGAGCTAATCATGTGCCCATCAGTGGGTTTTTCTCTGAGGTTGTAAACGATAAAGAAGGCAATTCTAAATCAATAGATGAAAATGAAGCCAACAATACCCTAGAAGAAAGTAAAAGTGCTATGGCACAGCTTACTCTAACAGAACATGTTAGGGAACGTATGAACTCTAGATCTTTAACAATACAGGCAACTTGGAGCCCTTATAGAATGACGGGTATACCCGCAGCTTTTATAGAGGATGGGGATGGACCTTCTATAACAGGAGTTATTAGTGCAATCTCCACAAATATCTCGGCCAGTGGAAGAGTTTCCTCTACAATCACCCTCAGATCGCCTCGAATGGTTCAGTCCAAGGAAGACCTACGCGATAATAGTGATGACGAGCAGCTTATAAATGAATTTAGTCTTGACCCTTATATAGATGTTATTGATTACTTATTCGATAAAGAGTTATATAGTTTTGAAAATATTGGAAAGATAGTTTACACTTATTTGAAAGCTGGGAAGTTAAGTAGCACTAATAATACTTTAAAAGAATACGCGGGAGAGGGGGATAAGGGAGTCTTTACGGATTACGGAGCAGCCTTGGACGCACTGAGGTCACAAGAGTATTCTTCTCCGGAGGATTCTTCTATTATCGATTTTATAAGAAATAAAGATGGTGTGCGAGAAAATTTACTCGGCACAGACTTAGAACTTACCACCGGATCTGCTTATACCCGGGATGTTTATGAGTCTATTTATGCTGTACAGGATTTATACAAATCTTTTGACGACAAAGGATCTTTTATAGATAAGTGGACAAATGAAATAACTCATCGTGAAGTAATAAGTAAAAGAGAATATTTTAATTCGTTGTCGGTTTTTGATCCAGAGTCTGAGGACAATTGTAAGGACGGGATGGAGCTGTTTTTGGGAACCGAAAATTTAGATAATGCAAAAAAAGCTATCAATGATAACCCGGAGAAAACTCCTTTAATGAATCCTGACGACCCTTTAACAGAAGGCCAAATTTCAAGGCTAGTAACAAGCAAAAAGAATTATGAAGAAGATGTAAAAGAGCTAGATGTATATTTAAGCTCTGTTACCACCCAAGATGTTGGTAGGTATAGCCGTTCAAAACTTGTAAGTATTTCTAAATTATCTAAGACCATCCCAGCGGGAGTCAATATCACTGAAGAAGCTTTCCCCATAACCAAGGATACTTTGGAGTGGGCTAAAACATCTTTATTAGCATTAATAAAGGATGTTGATAAAAAATTAAAGGGAATACCACAAGAAGATATTGATTCAGCCATTGAAACTGCAGAGGGGTTTGAATATGAGCTGTTTAAACCTTATAATTTAACTAGGCGACGACATGTATTGGCTGCGATGAAAAAGTACACCAAACACACGCTGAAGTCTGACAACAATAATTCAACTTCTGATATAAGACAAAACTTAACAATACTAAAATAATATGAGCTTACTAGATCCTGAAGATCCAACGTCTGATCCAACATTTGCTTGGTCCGATGTTCCTTATACAGATGAGACAGAAGTAAATACATTTGCCTCTAACTTTTTTCCAATAGCACAAGAAAAAAGCGCACCCGACGCCTTGGCCGAATACATTAACCATTCGTCAATTCCCGCCGGAGCTACAATTATGATTTTGGATGATGAAGCCGGAAGCAAAATAAAATATATTACAAACAAGTTTTTTCTGAGTTCTTTTAGAATGTCTTTCAGTGAAAAGGCACAGCTTACTGAAACCTTTGGAAGTGCTAATGTTTCTTTTTTCAATGATACAATAAAAATTTACAACTTTGGTGGCCGGGCTATTGATTACCCGTCTAATGGTGAGGACCCGGGAAAATCTATGCAGCAAAGTTCTTTAACACGACTTTATAATAAGCATTTGCGGGGCACCCAGCTTGTAAAAAATGATAATATCGCTTTAGTTAAGGTTTTTAATCATATGGTATATGGTTACCCTATTAACTTTAATGTAACTTATACCGCTCAAATGGATAAGGTGGCCTCGTTTTCTTTCCAATTTGTGGTAACTAAGCATACACAAAATTTACCGGGACTTGTTGAAAGTTCCGATCTTGATAAAAATTATTCCACAAATAGCCTTGTTTTTAATGAACAGGACAATTATAGACTGGGAATTATTGCAACTTATGAAGAAGCTTACAAAGAACATTTACTTTTATATAAAGATAAAGACGCTACAGGTACCTGAGATAGGCCATTCAGCGTAACATTCTTACAAAGTGCTTCCACAGTAAACGCAGCTAATAACATCATAAATAGATCATTTCCGGGTGTTTCTGCTGAACAAGAAAACTTTAAAAGCCATATTAGGAAAGGATTATATTCCTTTCTATCTTATATTAACAGCGCTCGCCACTCATTTGTTGGGATTGATAGTACATATTTTGGAGACCAGGAAAGTGAGCTTTTGAAAGATGTTAGTAATGGTGCAATAGACGGAATGTTTAGAGATCAAGCTTCTTTTAATAAAGTCAAAGAATTTTTAATGGGAATTGATCAGTTTAAATCTCGTTTACAAATAATTAAAACTACAATTAGAAGCGGTAACTTAAGATAATGAGTGATAAAAAAGATTATGAATTTGGGCTATGGGAGGATTATAAAAAGAAGGGCAATAAAGCTGCCAAAAAAGAATTAATATCTTCTCTTACTCCACTTATACGTAGCCAGGCAAATAAATATAAAAATAGTGGGCTACCTTACCCTGCCTTAGAATTAGAAGGACGCAAATTAACAGCCCGCGCATTGGACACATATGATCCGGACCAGGGAGCGCAGCTAAATACTTGGGTAACTACTAACCTGCAAAAGCTTAGCCGCTTTACCAACCAGTATCAGAATATTGGATCCATACCGGAACCCAGGGCTCTTTTAATTGGAAAATATAATACTTTATATGCTAACCTTGAAGATGACCTGGGCCGTGAACCAACTATATCTGAACTTGCTGATGCTATGAAAGTTAGTGAAAGTGAAATAGAGCGACTCCAAAATGAACTACGCAGCGATTTACACATGGAGCTTCCATCACCCGAAGAAGACGCAGGTGGGTTTTATATCTATGTAAGGCCAGAAACTAAAGACCCTCAATTACAACAAGCTTTTGATTTTGTTTATCATGATAGCGAAGGTACAGATAAAAAAATTCTTGAGTATACATTTGGCTATGGAGGATCTCCACAACTAACAGCAAGAGATATTAAAAAGAAATTAAAATTAACTGAATCTCAGCTTCGAAGACGCAAGGAAAACCTTGCAAAGAGCATGAAAGAACTAATGTAATATGTCCAATTTAGGAGAAAAACTCTCACCTACAGACTGCGATCCCCAGGCACGTACCGAGCTTTTAAAGGAACGGTTAAAGGATTTTGAAGAAGATGTTATAGACACATTTAATGAGATTGCTTCATTAAGTTTTGGCGCTTTTCTTCCAACCCTGTTTGCTTTGACAGCGCAGTTCACTTCTTCGACAATACTAAATTACGGATCTTTTTTAGGTGCAGCTATTAGTAAAAACACTATTGGAGGTTTAGTCTCAATGGTAGGTTTTGGAATTGCCTCTTTTAATGGATTTAAAATTATGCTCAAATATTTAGCTGCTAAAAGATTGCGAGACGATTTAAATACTCGGATCGCTTTTATGAAAGCTTTGGGTAATGATGTAGACAACCTACTTCAAATACTTATATCATTTAGGGACGTAAATATTAATACAGACGTAGCTCTTCTAGCTGATATTGAAAGATCGCTTAAGCATGTTAAGCTGGCCAGGCGTATTGTTGGTAGAGAAACAACCAAGCTAGAGGTAGAGAACTTTTCAGGATTTAGTGTTACAAACATTCCTGTAAACCCCCAAGCACTAAACCAGGCTTCCTCTCAAATAGACTTTGCAATGGTTGAGCTTTCCGGAGCCCACCTATTAAACGATGATTATACACATAAGCTAAAAAAGCTAAATAAGAAATTTAAACTTACAGTAGTCCCTAAAAACAAGTTTGTAGATGATATTGGAATTGTTAATCCTTTAGGTGTTTTAGAATTTTTTCAAGAAAGCGTTGAAAATATAACTAAAATTTATTCCAATAATGGTACACTCACTGACAAGGGTCAGCAAGTTCTCAGAGAGTATATAATAGATTTTATCCGGACTCCGGGTATTAATCAATTTTTTAGAACGTATGCAGCGGCCCAATTCATGGGTAATTATTTGACCTCTATTGGCTTAAGAATACCTATTGATAGTGTGGTAGCTGGTGACTTTGGTGTTAGTGTTTTAGACAAGTTACTGAGCCCGGAAGCTTCTTTTAAATCAGACGCCCAAGCCGCACTTGATGATGCTTTTGAGTATATTAAAATTAAACCTTATACCCGAATGGCAAATTATCCGGGAGATGATAATCTCACATTATCATATTTAAATTTAAAAATAAGGGGGTCACAGTCTTCCATTCTTTTAATGAATGACCAATTTGAATCTATAAGAGTTAATACAGGGTTCTTAAAAAACTTCTTAATTCCCTCGTATAATAATTTGACAACTGTTCAAAATAAGATGACATGGACACTTGACCAAAATAGATCATATGTCTCCGCTAAAGATAAAGCAGACCTCGCAGCTTCAAAATTAGAATGGATGTCACGCTTATCTCTGGCAAAAACTCTTTTAAATTCAGGCACAGAGCCTTCTATTTATGTAGGGTCACAATCTATTAGCCCATATCAGGTAAATCAACAGTTCAAAAAAAGCAATGAATTATATAATGACTTACAGGATTTAATTCAAGAAAATCAATTTGATGGAAATGGGGAAGTTGTCAACACACAAGCAGAGGAAATTGTAAAGACCGCTAACAAGTATTTGAAATCTTTTATACTAGGCCCTCTAAGCTTGTTCAATCCCAGAAGTCGGCAAAGCGCTATAAAAAATTTACAGAGTATAAAGACTTTAATATCTAAGCAAATAAGTGAAGATAACCAGCAACGTAATAGTGCGGACCTTTTTATAAGGTCAGTAGAAGATAACCCTTTGTTTATGTCAGTGATTAAACCCGCTTGGGATGAATTTATTGAATCATTAAAAGGAGCCCCCCTGGCCGGAAGGTTATGGGAAGAGCTAAATGATGGAAATTTATCTACTTTATTAAAAGGAATTAGGGTTGGAGGTTTGACTATTGACACAACAAAACGTATTTTAAACTGTAAAATTAATTTGAAGGGTGAGGCTGATCAAGCCGCGCTTGATGAATTGATTTCGGTTATAGGAGCAAATAAAGAAGAAAGTAAAAAAATAGCAGAGAAGGCTAGAAACTCTATTAACCGCCTGAACAATGAAAAAACCTTATTAAATATTTTACTACAAGAATAATGAAACGAGATATACAATTAATTTCAGTTAATAATGATGGAGAATATAGTATATCTTGAACCGGAGATGTGCCGGCAGTTTCAGGCAAACAAAGATTAATACAAAATATAACCAAAAGAATCCTAACTAAACGAGGTTCTAACTATTTTGATCCCTCTTGGGGAGAAGACTTTTATTCTTTAATAGGATCAGCAGACTTTGATAGAGAGCAAGAGATAAATGAAATTGTACCTGTCATGGTTAAAAACATACAAGAAGCTATTATCGATGAACAAACATTGCTTACAGATCTGGAAACATCAGAAAGGTTAAAGTCTCTTGACGTTGTTAGCGTCGATATTGATAGCGATTTCTTAGGATGGAAAATAAAATTACGAATTACAACTCAAGATTATTCAGAAACGAACTTTACGGTAATTTAAAATGTCTATAAATTTAACAAACTTACTTATTAGCCAAATTAACTCTTTGGATCCAAGCATTGATACGAGTGTAGGATCAAATTTCAGAGATCTTTTGATAAATCCACTAGCACTTCTTTTAGAGGGTTATCAACAAGACCATGATAAGATTTTAAATAATTTGAGCTTGAGAGACCCCGACTTGTTTACCGAGGAAGAGTTAGATGCTATGGCAGCCAATTTTTTATTAGAACGCAGAACCGGGCAATACCATACAGGTAGTGTTAGAATGTATTTTTCTGAGCCAACCTCTATTAGAATTCCAAGCAATTCAGTATTCCTACATGAAGCTTCCGGGTCTACCTATGAGACTACCCGGGTCACCACAATAACTCGTTCTACTATTGAGTCAAATGTAGGTTTTAATAACCTTTACTATACACCACCTATCAGTGTTAGATCTACGAGCCAAAAAAATTCGGGGGCTTTGTCGGTAAATGTAAAATTAAAAAGTGAATCTTTTAAACAACCCCAGCCTATAAAAGTTGAAGTTATTGGAGAAATCTCAGGTGGATATGAAAAAGAAACCAACGCAAATTTTTATAACAGGATATTAAACTCAGTAAGAACCCAAACCATAGCATCAGAAAATGTTATCAGGGAGAATGTTATAGGCGTTTCTCCGGCCATACAAAATGTTGAAGTTATTGGGGCGGGGCACCCGCTTATGGTTAGGGACTTAGTTACATATCAAGACTTAATTGATAATGTAGTAGAAGATTATAGCCTTGTGACTCAAGACCAGTTTGATGATGGTTATTCTAAAGGACACCGTGCCTTTTATGCTACTTTCCCAATCGAGTATATTACTAGCGACAGAACCTCTATTACGTTGCCAAGTGACCTTAGTATGTGAGATAAAGAGTTCTCTACAGCCGATTATAAGAAAATTTATAGATTTACCGATTCACTCGACGCAGCCCAAGATCCATATGCTCTCATAACCCAGTCTTCTTGGTCTGATTTGGATTTATTGAATTACTTTCTAAATGATGGGCTCAAGTCCAACAACCTGCTTTTAGAGGTAGATGAAATTAGAGCTGAAGGTAACAATTTGGTTCTTGGTAAAACTCCGGTAATACAAGAAGAGGTTGATGTTCGTATCTCTGTAGATGAGGTAGACCAACTTGTTGCTGATATTACATCATTAGAAGAAAAAGGATATAATGAGGAGTCCAAAGAAATTATTCAGTCCATCAAAGGGCAAGTAGGTGATAAGGTTAATCCAGAAGTATACGGAAATTTTTCTCCTATATTACATGGTGATCTAGAGAAGCATACCGGCATACAGATTGATGCCACTATGTCTACAACGGATACTACTAATAACGGAGAGATAAGCTATTTAACCGTTCTCCGTAACACTGAAATTTATATGGCCCACGATGGTTATGGTTTAGGATGAAGAAAACAACCAGACTTTCTTGTAAGGCTAAATTATGATGATTACCAGGATGAAGATCTACGAACATCTGATATAGAGAAGTTTACAGAGCTGTTTGGAGTTGACCCCGAATCTGAGGGGTTAGTGGGCAGTGATATTCTCAGAACTGGGGAGGGCAACGATCAATATTGGTTTTTTAATATTTACTTGGTTGACAATAACATTCTGAGTGAAGAAGTGCAGATGGGCACTAGTAAAGTTTTTGATTCAATCAATGGTATTAATCAATATTTACAAAGATCAAAATATTGGATTGAGCCCGAAACTGATTATGATTTCCGAGTAAAGATTGACAGCAATCTTGCTACAAAAATTTGGGTAAAGCCTTCCGCAGTAAACGACTTTGATTTAAAAATTGATAAGGGTGTTACTTTCCCTGAGTATGTTCCTGCAGCCGGCCAAACTATAACTTCGTCTAATGGAGCTGTTCAAAGTTTGAATGCAGAGTATGGTAACTTTGGGATAGCAGTTGGAAACACAAGGGGTTATGAATGGACTATAAAAGAATTTACGATAAAAAGAGTCCAAGAGATGGTTTTATCACATCTTTTTAAAATGAAGATTGATATTACTAAATGGCCCAATTCTGCATTTACAGTTGATTATATTGGGAGTGGTTATGATCCCAACGATTCAGTTAATGACGAATATAATTTATATATACTAAATACATCTGTAAACCCTGTACGATGGGACCTTCTTAGCTCTAATGCAGCCTCACCCTCTGATACTATTGAAAATAGAAAAACATCAGACGAGCTGCCCCTGATTTCAGATTACATGGACGCAAGCGATGATGTTTATATCTGTGCTATCCCATCTAACCTCAGCTCTCAAGAACATTATCTGGAAAGTACTTATATTTCTCTTTCAAATCCCCAAGCCGGTAAAAAAGCACTGGGCAATGCGGTAGATATTTACTGCCATGATCCTGAAAATATAATTAATACTTCCCAAAACTTAATTGTTACAGATGCTGGAATTACCTTAAGCGATCAGTATGTGCAAGATGTAGTTGAGCTTAGAGAGGCCAACTCTCAGATTGTTTTAGATGAAGCAACCTACGATATTCACAATGTTGCGGTAGGAGAGGCTTTTGGAAGAGACAATGAATATAGTATCACATTTGAAGACCCAGCCGATGAAGGCATGGAGGTTACTGTAGTTTATAGAAAATGGGACGGTGGTACACAGGTTAATGCTTATTTGAATGACCCTGAAAATAGGTACCCGGCAGTATCATTAAAAGAAAAAATTATGCCACCAGCTGTTTTAACTATCGAAGATTTAGAGTATAGCGGTAATTTAAGCGAAGATGGAGTTGCCTTTGAATTAATTAATTTTATAAATACGTTTGAAAGTACAACAATATCAAAAAGTGAAATTATAGGATTTTTGTCCGGTTTAAGTTTAACCAACATATCTTTAGACTTTACTTTAAAAATTAAACAATACTTCTCTAACTTCAATTCTGTAACAACCGAAATTGAGAGCGGGATTTATACCTTGCCTGATGCTGAGGTAACTAAATTCTTTACACAGCCAGAAAATATAATTAATATAGTAAATGTTTAACGATAAAAATTTTGATAGCTCGCCATCCAGTATATGAAATTTATTGGGAACTTTTTTCAATTTACTGCCGGACCCCGGAAAGCAGGGGCTGGAATCGTATTATGAGTCCCTTAACTATGTAAATCAAGGGCTTTACCATAAGCTATCACAAAATGTTCGTATGCCTTATTTTAAAAATAGTGACGGGTATAGCGAATTATTATTTCAGGACATTGTCTCTGTATTCGAGGATGGTTATGACCTGGGCCGGGAAAATACAACCAAAGTTTTTTTAGGTAGCCCAAAAAATATTACTGTTACCGGGGCAGCAGGTAGTCAAGCAGTAGCCTATAAAGTAACTGCCACAAACGCCGAAGGAGAAAGTTTAGCATCCCATGAGGTAAGTGAGCCTTCTCTCAGCTTCCCTATTACTGTTTCTTGGGATAGCGTTGACGGTGCTACAGGTTATAAGGTTTATGGTAGAACAATAAATAACCATCAGCTTTTATACGAGGGAGCAACTGCGTCTTTTACTGATTCTAATGCAGCCTTTATTGATAGTTCACGCCCCCCCAAGACACCCTCGGCTTTAAAAGGTTATAATTTTAGAATTGACTCAGAAGACATAGTTATTGATTTACAGAATATTAAGAGTCAAAATAGTACAGAGTTAATTAAAGATTCTGACTTTACACTAAATAATAACGTACTGTTTTTTCCTCTGGAAACTATTGCAGCTGAAGATGCAATTTCACCCTTTATAAATAATTTTAAATTTATTGAGGGAGTAGCAAAATCTATTTTAATAATAAGTCCTATAATTACAAATTTTTATTGGAGGGCTTTTGGAGACGAAACTGGGGAGTATTTACGTAACTGAACTTATAAGCCTTTTTTAACTAGCTGGGATAATGTGGATGCTGAAATGTATGCAAATCATATAAGATATTTTTCATGGGCTTACTCAGAAGCACTCAGAAAATCTCCTACCTTAAACAACATAAAACATGCATACAGTTTAATACTTGGCTATCCCTTTGCTTATGAAGCTGGTGAGGTTACTGATGTTACTGGAACTGTTATTACAATAGGAGATTTAGTATATGATGTTGGTCCGGGTGTTCCAAACGTGATAACGGGAGACACGGTTAAACAGTTTGATATTCTTTCTACCGGCATTACTGTGGAAGACTGGTACTCAGACTCCGGATTAATAGAAGGGCTGGTTAGCAGTGATATTGAACAAAAACTGGCACTACATTTAGACAGTACACACACATTTAGCCATAGCACTCCTATGATAAACTTTTTCAAGAAAACATTTTTACCTGCAGGTTTGCATTTAGTGTAGACAAAAATTTAATTTTTAAGTATATTAACATATTATGAAAAGAATAGCATCACCTAATGGGGCACCTTTAAACTTTGAGACAACTGTCGAAAAGATTCAAGAGGGCCAAAGAGACAATTTAAAAAAGAGAGTCCAGGAAATTATTTCTAATTATGGAATTAATGTGTCTGTAAATAATGGCTCAGCTGGATCTGATATGCAGGTATTTGCTGTCAATTCAGGAAACGACTTGACGGTAGGAACAGGAACTGCTCTTACTGAGAGTATGGAATATATTAAAATCTCGTCTACACAAACAATTCCAAACCCAAGTAAAAGCACCAATTCGGCATATGCAGTATATATAAAATATAAAGAACAAGGAGTAAATCCTGTAAAAGCTTTAAATGCTTTTGTATATGATAAATTAGGCAGCCAGTCATTAACAAGAAAAACACAATACAATGATTCTTGAGAAATTTTAACCCAAGAATTTTCTTCTACCTTGAGTGGCCTTTTAACAAGTTTAGATCCCGATAGTATACTTTTAGCTATTGTTTGGGATTCTACTGGCTCATACACCCCTCCGGGAAGTCCCTCGACCACCACTTTAAATGGCATTACAATTTGGGATGCTAGAACTGAAAATAGGTTGCTATTTTCTTCAAGCCTTTTAGATGAAGATGTTGTTTTATTTAGGGACAGAGCTTCAATTGGGAGCAGAGCTTTCGCACAGAATATTGAGTTTTCAAATACTCTTTATTTTAATAATATAGAGCCTTCTCAAGGAGGAGCTGGAACTCTACAAACCAATGAATTAACCATGACAAGTGGTAATACAAAAAATTCTAATATAGGGGGCACCTCAGCAGATTTCTTTTATGTTCAAGTTGGTTCTTCTGCTGCTCCGGGTGGTAAAAAACTTTTAATAGGGGACGGTGAACTTTCTAACCCAAGCCGGTTACGAGCTTTGGGTATTGTTCCAAGCAGAGATAAAAATGAACATTACTCTCTGGTAAGTTTAAAATGAAATTGGGGGGGTTTAAATGGTACTCACTCACAAGGAGGCAGCACTGTAACTTTTCAGGCTAACACTTATGCAGGTGACCCGATTGAGTTGGACGATGAGGCTATTGGTAAAAATCTTTATTTCACTTCAAGTGATACCTTTTATAGAATAACTGATCGTTCCGGAAATACAATAACTGTTGACGGTAATTTTACCGTTTCCGATACTTCTAGTGAATCGTTCCCGCTTCGTATTGTAGACTATAATACTAAACAGTATTTACTTACTGCACGTAACGTAGATTCCGGGGAAGTTAAGATTTTATATCTTGATTCTTCTTTTGTAAAAGATCCAGCGATCACAATGAAGCTAGAGTTAGAGCAAACTTATCGAGTGTCTATCCAAGGTTTAAACCAGGGCGGCTCTTCAGCTACCACCTCTACAGCACAAGATTTACTAAACAAGCTTCTTAATATTGCTTCAGATGGAACCTTGGCTACAGAGAGTGATGCACAGGGGTTTAATGTTACAGTAAGCGGATGGGAAGATGCTCATGACATTGAGATTATATATAGCTCTACAGTTGACTTATCTGACATTGCAACACCATTTGAAGCCTTGGGCGGTGACGTTGAGCGATCTGTGCTCACTACAAGAACTAAGCATATATCATCTGGTCGGCCTAAGAGATTTGTAATAGCTGCGAGGCCTAGAATAAATAAGCAGGGCGTGGCTGATCCAATTTTTAAAGAGGTTGTTAGTGGTGGGGGCGGTATGCTTCCTGATGAGGTAGTCTTATTAGAGCAAGAAATAAAAATTAAAGTTATAGAAACAGAAGTAGTAGCCAACGACCCCACAGACTCAAGTAAGCATACTATGGAGTGGTTTGATAGGGATAGGAATCCAATTCTTGTTGATGATTATTTTACAACTGGTCGAGCACTTTCTCTAGTGGATGGTAGTGGAGATAGAATACCCAATACCCGGGAATATAGAGTTAAAAGAAGCGAACGATTACAGGCCGATTTAGGTAACCAGATAGTTTACTTTGATATTGACTCTGTAGAAGAGCCATTACCCTCCAGAGCTGATCCTGAGCCTACTACAGTTCTAAAAAGCGGTATTTCACAAGCAGACAGGAAAATTGGTGAGCGTAAATTAAACTATGACTATGTTATTACTGAAATTCAGTTAGAATTAAAGGCAGTAGATGGAGTTACCTCAAATGATGGGGGGATTATACGAGTCTTTAAAAAAGGTGATGATAATGAAGCTGCACATTCTATAGAAGTTGAATCTCTTCCTGCTGAGGGTACTATTTTAAGTAAAAAATTAGACTTACCTATTTTTGCTTCAGGCGCTCTTAATCAAAATATTTTGGTGGTAGATGCTTATAATCCTGCTCCCGGTGGTAATAATGAGTGAGATGTTTCTGGAACTATAAAAATTCTTGGCGAACCAAAAGTTATTGAAAATTTTTAATTAAGGGAGTTTAATGGGAATTTTTAGAGGCAAACTAGATCAAAACAAGCCTATCCTTGGAGTACAGTGTGCTGTATATACACTTGATGAGGAGCCCCAAAGACTAGATGTAACCATTGCTGACAACAATGGTTATTATTATTTTGGGGGACTTACAGATGGTACATACCAAGTAAGATTTTATGGCCGGGGCTATACCAACGATGACTGGGTTACAATTGTTGTTTTAAATGGAGTAAATGCTAATTCTAATTTTATACAAATTGTACTTGATCAGGAACCTAACAAGGATAATTGGTTTAATGAAATTATTGGATGAACTCTTGATTATGATTCAGAAGAGTTTAATGCCGAGTTTAAAATATGAGCCCCCGAATATTTAATTAGTGAGGGTGATCCACCTTTAACTACCTCCGAAAGCCCGGAAATAAATAGTTTATCTATAACCTCTGATTCCACTTCTTTAAGCGTCGACTATTCTCTTGCTTCAACTCCAGATGAACTATATTATAGTATTGAAGAGGGACAACAAACCTATTCTGATGATTTAGGGTCTCAATCAGAGCCGGCCGATTGAACATCCTGGGATGGTATAGGCCGTCAAATATCTATAACAGGGGAATGGGTAATAAAAGCTCGAGTTGTTGATAAAGAAACTGGCGTTGTTTCAGGTGTTGCAGAGAAAAAAATACGACTAGATTTAACACACCCTGTATGGACTAATACGGAGTTAGTTAGTATTCAGACTGGCGCTGGTGGGATTCGAATGACCTGGGATGCAGCAAATCTTACCTCTACATTTGCTGACAATATTGAATCTTACTCCGGAAACCATGTACTTAGACTAAGGGGAGCTTTTAACAATAACTATGATAACTCTTTTACACTAGGGGAGTTTTCAGAGGGCCGTAAATACTTCCAATATGTATCCCTAGTTGAACAATTCTTATATATTTTTGTGGATGTTGTCAACGAGGCTGATAACGCTTCAAACAATATTGTTGACTTTGATGGTCTTTACAGATTATACTCGATGACTCCCTCTAATCTTGACGACGAGCTTACAATAATTTATGAAGACGAAGCAGCCTATAACCCCCTATATTATCAAGTAATTTACAGTCTGAATAATAGAACCGATATGATTCAGATTTTAACTAAGGCTAATACAAGCATAGTTGAAGTACAATATATTAAACATAATCCGGACTTTGATCCGGGTGGTTTAGAGAGCGGTGGTAATATTGGGAAATTTAGAAACTGGAAAGATGTTGAAAATTTAGAACTCGATGATGAATTAATAACTCTGCCCGAGACCATCCTAAAAGAGAGAGTTCATATATTGAAATTCACTAAAGTCCAAACAACCGGGATAAGAGTTAAATTCTCAAACACGGCTAGCAGTGTATTGGAAGAAGACAATGATGAAACAGGGGTAAAAGGATTTAATGTTGTCGAGAGTCTTGCCGCAGAAACATTCGTAGGCCAGACATTTGAGTTCCGGCGCAACATAAGATTTTTAAATGATTTTGGGCCAGAGCGTATGGTATTTGATCAGCTTGGTATCGTAGGGTACAAAGATATAAGTGTATATGCCTCAGACCCGACTCCCGGTGTTGGAGGAAACCCTGGATATCCAGACCCTACTTTTTATTTAGGGCTTAATGGTGAATTTTTTGTGGGGCATAAAGGGTGGAATGGTATTCAAGATTCTTATGTACATTTTGATCCCAATACAAGAACTTTTGAAGTAAAAGCCGTTTTAAGAATTTTACCTGGAAGTACCGGCTGGGATCAATTTGATGAGTATATAGAAAGCCCTACTTGGGATACATTGGCTGAAAAGCCGCCTCGTTTTGATATTGGTGGCATCTTCCCCGAGCCAGTTGAACCTGAGACTGATGCAAGTGGTCTTTACTTAACTGGGGACTATATAGGGTTTTATAACCACACAAGTGAAAATGCAGACGAACTCCCT
>Ga0136596_1000519_pt1 | contig 19360 bp, 15 predicted proteins | sample AntRauTorcE11897_FD_101387 | JGI IMG/M metagenome (GOLD analysis project Ga0136596, IMG submission 101387) | Saline lake microbial communities from Rauer Islands, Antarctica - Metagenome Torckler E11 #897 | ecosystem: Environmental > Aquatic > Non-marine Saline and Alkaline > Saline | place... | reverse complement strand
GCACTTTTTAAGTCCCTGATAGCAATTTCGTCAGATATTGCTGTTTGCGGTTGTTGATCTAACACATCACAACCTACCGCTGCCACCAATATAATAAGTAGATAATTTTTAAAGTTTTTCATGATCAATAATATTTTCAATTAAAATGAGATGTTTATACCGCCAATGATAGACCGTGCCTGTGGCATGGTATAAAACTCAATACCGCGGGTTAACGCTGTAGCAGCAGTCGCTGTAACTTCAGGATCTAACCCACTGTAGTTAGTGAAAGTCAGTAGATTTTGTCCGGTTACATATATGCGGGCACTTGAGATTCCTACTCCAATTTTGTTAAGAATCTCAACAGGAACAGAATAACCTAAAGTGGCATTCTTGAGCCTCATGTAAGATCCATCTTCAACAAAACGTGAAGGCCGTAAGTTACCGGCATAGTTTGAACTGGTCATTTGGGGAACCATAGTTTGATCTCCCGGTTGCTGCCATCGGTCCAATTGTGAACTTAGATACCCGGTATTACGTGTTCCACCATGCTCTTGGAAAAATCTATTCCAGTTAAGCTGATCGTTTCCGTAACTGTACTGGAAAAAGATGGAGAAATCGAATGCTTTGTAGTTCACCTTATTGGTGATTCCTCCAAAGAAATCGGGATTAGCATTTCCAACGATCTTTCGGTCCACGTTTGGGTTGAATGTTCCGTTTCCGTCAACATCAGTGAAGATTGGTTCACCGGTATCAGGATCTACTCCTGTCTGCTCGTGGAAGTAGAAGGAATACATTGGAATTCCTTCTTCGTAGCGGTAGATATCCCGGTTATAAACATTGAATGGGGCAGCAAGCTTAACAATCTTGTTGCGGTTACCTGCAATATTGAACATCAGGTTCCAGTTCATATCCGTGTTTTGAATGATATCTGCGGCAATCCCAAATTCCATCCCTTTATTTTCTACCTCACCAAAGTTCTGCACAAGCTCGCTGAAGCCTGTAGACATTGGTACGGGTACAGCAAGCAACAGATCTTCTGTTTTCTTGTCGTAGTAGTCATACACAATGTTTAGACGGTCATCGAATAAACCGATATCAATACCGATATCAAGTTGCTTAGTTGTTTCCCATTTAAGGTCAGGGTTGGCAAGCTGATTAGGGCTTGTTCCGGGACTGTCTCCATAACTTTCCCCTCCCCAAAGTCCGCGAGCCTGAAAGTTACCAATACCACTTTGATTACCGGTAATACCGTAACTTGCACGCAGCTTCAATTCAGAAACCTGATCTACAGTGAAGAAATCTTCTTCAGAAACAACCCATCCAAAGGCTGCAGAAGGAAAAGTACCCCACTGATTATTTTCACCGAATCGTGAAGAACCATCTCTACGAACAGTGAAAGTTGCAAGGTACTTGCTATCATATTCATATTTCAATCTTCCAAAGAAAGATGCGATTCCTGAGCTTGTACCAGAAGAAGAAGCTGATTGTACAGCGGCATCCTGAACTCTTCTAAAGTCATTACTCGGAAACTGTTCACCTTCAGCAGTAGTACGTTCAAAATTGGTTTCTTCTACACTGGCACCTGCCAAAGCACTGAAACTGTGGTTAGCTCCAACATCGAACAGGTAACTTAAGGTATTTTCACCGGTCCATGTCCTTACAACAGCTACGGTTGAAAGTGCGCTACCATTTACAGCAGATCCGTTATTTAACAGTGTGTTGTCATATCGGTCTTCTTTGATCTGGTTATAATCTAAACTCCAGCTGGTTCTGAACGTCAAACCGGGCATAAATTCATAATCAGCAAATACGTTACCGATCAGACGATTTACATCCATATTGAAATCTACTTCATTGGCTGCTGCAACGGGGTTTTCAAAAATACTGAACTTAGTATAGTTGCCGTCGCTGTCGTAAACGGGGAGGTTGGTGGGTAGGAAATAAACACCACCAAGAACACCTGTAATATTATCATTGTTACGAGCTCTGTTACGATTCGAAAATGAATAGGTGGTGCTGGTTCCAAAAGTGAGTTTCTCTGAAGCGAGAATATCGAGGTTTAACCGAGCACTATTTCTATTATATGTAGCCGGTTTTACAACTCCATCCTGGCCAAAGGTTGAACCTGAAACCGAATACTTAACTGATTCATTACCACCACTAACGGAAATATCATAGTTTTGAACAATTCCTGTTCTGAAAACCTGGTCTGCCCAGTTAGTATTGGTTGCATTAGCAGGGTTAGCATAAGGTTCAGTTTCTCCATTATTGCTTGCCGACTCATTCATAAGCATTTCAAATTCAGAGCCGCTTACGAGGTCAGGCATATTAACGGGCTCTTCAGCACCCCTGTACATGTTAATAGTTACACGAGGTTCTGTGAATCCGCCACGCTTTGTTGTAATCAAAACAACACCGTTTGCAGCACGAGCTCCATAAATGGAAGTTGCAGAAGCATCTTTCAATATTTCAATGGATTCAATATCTGAAGGAGCAATATCTGCAAGGGCACTGGTAGTTTCGCCACCAAGTCCCAGTCCATAGCTCCCGGTTTGAATGGGAACTCCATCAACTACATATAAAGGATCACTTCCTCCTGAGATTGATGAGGTACCTCGGATCTTTACAAAAATTCCACCACCGGGAGTACCTGAATTGGCACTTACCTGTACACCTGCTGCGCGACCCTGCATAAGCTGGTCGGTACTGGCAGAAGGGGTGTTGGCAATATCTTCAGACGAAATTGAAGAAACAGCACTTGTCAGTGTTTTACGATCTTGTTCACCGTATCCCACTACAACCACATCTTCTAACAACTGTACATCTTCAGCAAGTTGGATATTGATGGTTTCTCGGTTTCCAACTACAACTTCTTGAGTTTGAAAGCTGATCGAGCTGAAAACAAGAACAGCTTCAGTACTTTCAACTGCTATCTCATAGTTTCCGTCAGCATCGGTACTTGTACCATTATTAGTTCCCTTTTCCAAAACGGTTACACCGGGTAAGGGCTCTCCGTCAGAAACTGAAGTTACTGTTCCGTTAATTGACACTTGAGCATATGAAGCGACGGTAATGCCGAACATAAATAAAAAAAGGCATGACAATTGCCATACCTTGCTCAATGCTTTCAATAATTTATTTTTCGAGGTAGATACAGCATAGCCTGTATCCGGTTTGTATCTGTTGATCATATTTGCATTGATTAATTATTGTTGAATAGTTTTAAAAACATAGGAGAGGCTGTACAAAAATGTACTTTTAAACGTTGTAGAGTAATAGTAGATATATCCTTCCTATAACTTTGCCCATAGGCTAATTAATCAAGGCGGGAACTACAAGCTTAATTCTGAAATCTAATTTTAACTTACACAAACGCTAAGATGCTATTATAATGTTACTTATAGGGTATTATAAGGAGGTGTTTTAATTGTAAAAAAATATTAAGCATATGTGCTTTGAAAAAATAAATTAAATCGTGTGCTTAAAGGATGCTGTTATTTACAATAAATAATAAAAATAGCTGGACGCTTGTGAAGATCCGGAAGTTTGTTTGATTTCCAGTCTGAGATATATTGAGAAGTGATCTCTTCAGAGGGAAGTGTTATATCTGTAGCGGTGCAAAGGCGGGTATCAGATGAACAGGTAGAAAGTATATCTCTTAGTAATTCATTATTTCGGTAAGGTGCTTCCATGAAGATCTGAGTACGGTCGTGCCGGCGGGACTCTCCTTCAAGCTGAGAGATCATGGATATGCGCTTGTTTTGATCCATAGGTAAGTAGCCATGAAATGCAAAGCTTTGTCCATTGAATCCTGATGCCATCAACGCTAAAAGAATAGAAGAAGGCCCAACCAAAGGAACGACTTGGATCCCACTTTGATGTGCCATTTTAACCAGTTTTGCACCGGGATCTGCCACGGCCGGAGCTCCGGCTTCTGAAAGAACACCGGCATTTTTTCCTTTTTTCAGGGGTTTAAGGAAAGAGTGAATTTCCTGATCAGGGGTATTTTTGTTTAAGTGATAGAAATCTATTTCGTATTCAGGAATGGTGTCACCAACCCACTGAAGAAATGAAGTAGCGCTGCGAATATTTTCCACCATTAATACATCCAGCTTACGAAGAATGTCTAAAGTGTATTCGGGAATAGTGTTATTTTCTGGTGTATTACCAAGAGTAGTTGGAATAAGATATAAAGTACCCGCCATTAATCGACCATTTCAATTTCAAATTTCTCGTCATTTTCATCAGCCACCTTACGACGGATGTATCTATTTACAAAAAAGCCGGCTATTAAAGTAACTATCAACCCAATGAAAGCCACACCCATATTGAACACGGAAGTACTTTTTTGTATCTGATATGTTGGGTACAAAACGATTTCCTGAAATGCTCCTGGTTTATAACGTATGGGAATATTCGAACTCTCCATTAATTCCTGAGCCATTTGTACCGATAGCGACATTCTTCGCTCTTTTACTTCTCCGTTTACTTCAAACCGGAGATCAATGTATCCATTACTTTGAGCCGCTATTTGCTTGATATCGAAATCAGTAACTTCAGCCAGATAGGTTTCCCCATTTTCGTAGGTATCAATTGCTCCTTTATAAACCATGCCCTGCTGTATTACTAAAAAAAGCAGATAAGCAGGTACGATCCAGTATAGATTTAAAAGTCGGTATTTATTCATCGTTTTTGGCAATTTCATTGATGGTGGTTTCATACAGAGCCGGATCCCATATCAGTCGCTGCTGATAATCTTCCTGCATATGATTAGCCGACATATGAACCCAAAATCCAACCGGAAGCTGATCAAAAAAGACAACCTGTACAGAAGTGTGACCATCATAAATAGAAGTACCGAAATCGATTCCCCCTAAAAGCCCCATTCGGTTGTCATAGATTGCCCCATAATCATCAAAGTTCCGGCCGATCGGTTCTGAACCCATTGGCCACCTCAATTTCTGTTTTATTTGCTGAGAGATCTCTTCCGATATTATTTCATCCGAGACTAAAAGTGCCATCATGTTTGCTAATTCACTGGTAGTAGCCTGAGGGAAATAGGCAAGAGCATCTCGTTCCTGCATAAAGGTGAGGGATAGCCTGTCATCTTCAAATTGAGCTTTAACTTCCCGGTTGAAGTCTGGATCATCTTTAAGCTTTCGGGCAGCTTCGATAGCTTGTTCTGCAAACTTGCTGTAACCAATAGTATCTAAAGTGCTGGTGTCGTTCAGGCTTGGGTTGATCCTCGTATACATTCCACTAAAGGGAAGAGGGAGGGAAGTTTCTGGCATATCCAGTGTGTCTATCAATGCACGGATATTCTGTTCACCCAGTTTAAACCATAAGTAATCAGCGGCAACAAGGTCACTGTTTTCTAGCATAGCTTTTACTATATCATCAAGTGTAGCACTTCTGTCTTCAAATTCCTCGACTAACTTTTGATGATTATTTTGACTTATCTCGGGGAGGGCAAATTCTTCGATCTCTTCAAGAGTCACGGTTTCTTTAGGGTCGATCATTCCCTCGGCAACCTGACGCTCATACTCCATTAATAGGAAGATATTTGAAGTGGCTCCAAGTGCGCGTGGAATATCTTGCTGATAAAAGATCCCGGAGTCAGGTTCATTCACATTATATGAAGTGATAGAAACCCACTCTGGATGTTCTCCGATAAATCGGGAAAGGCTTTTTAAAGAGTAGGTGTTTTCGATGTATTGACTTCCTTCCGCCATTCCGGCTTTATTTTCAAAAAGGGTTTTAAAACCAGAGTAGTTGAGGCCAATAACCATCGCAAAAACAGCCGATGCAACAGTCAGAAAAATGAGTAAAAACTTGAGTGCTCTCTTCAAGAAATGAGATTTTAAACAGGATTATAATTTCATCCCAAAGATACAAAGAAGAAAAGAGCTTATCCTGAGTTTGTAATAGATAATTGTTATTCGTGAATTCGAAATTTATCTGATCCAGGAATGACAATTAACTATGATCAGAAGCCCGAAACAATTCGCATTAACTCAGCACTTGCCCAGGCTCCGTAGGTTCCAAGTGCATATCCCAGAACTGCCAGCAGAACACCAACAGGTGCCAGTGCCGGGTGGAATGCGGATGCAACAATTGGGGCAGATGCGGCGCCGCCGACATTCGCCTGACTTCCAACTGCCACAAAAAAGAAGGGGGCTTTAATTAATTTCCCTACAAGCAAAAGAATAATAACGTGAATAAGGATCCAAACCGCACCAATAACGAAATAACCCGGAGCGTCCAGCATGGAAGCAATGTTCATTTTCATCCCTATAGTCATTACCAGAATATAAAGGAAAAGACTCCCGATCTTGGAAGCTCCGGCACCTTCAAGGTTACGAGCTTTTGTAAAAGATAGAATAAGGCCGCCGGTAGTAGCTACCACAATGATCCAGAAAAACGAAGAATTCAAACTTAGCCGGGATAGATTTGGAGCATTTTCAGTGATCCAGGGTGCTATGGAGTCTCCGGCAAGATGACCAAGGGCTACCAAGCCAAATGCGATAGCCATGATCTTTGTGAAATCAACCAGAGTAGGAACCTTTGCAATTTCAGCCTGATAGTCTGCGATGTTGTGTTTTAGGGTTTCAATTGCAGATGCGTCTGCTTTAAACCATTTGTCTACTTTATCTGATATTCCGGCTCCATACAATAGGAATGCCATCCAAATGTTGGCAACTATAATATCTACCGTAACCATAGCTCCAAAAAGATCCGCACTAGGCTCATAGATCTCTAACATAGCGGTTTGATTTGCACCACCTCCGATCCAGCTTCCTGCTACTGTGGCAAGTCCACGCCACACTTCTTCAGGCCCCGTGCCTCCAATAATTTCCGGGCTAACAGTTCCAACGATCAAAATTGCGATGGGGCCACCCAGCATAATGCTGAACGTTCCGGCAAGGAACATGATCACTGCCTTTGGGCCAAGATTAAGAATACCTTTTAGATCGATACTGAGAGTTAGTAAAACAAGACTCGCAGGGAGCAGATAACGGGAGGCCACATAATAGAGGTTTGAATCCGCCTCAGATATGACACCGAATGTTGTTAAAAGTGAGGGCAGAAAATAGCAAAGCAATAAAGAAGGAATGAACTTATAAAATTTCTTCCACTTGGGATTATCACTGTGAGAGGTGATGAAGATCCCGGCTAAAATTGCCATCAGCAGTCCAAAGGTAACCGCATCGCTGGTGATCAGTGCTGAGTCCATGAAGTTGATTATTTTCAGATTTTGAATTCGTGTGAGAATACAAAATTCTGAGGAATGTGGCAGTGTTGATTTTGATATCAGGAGTTATAAGAATGATTTCTACATCTTACGCTTTTTGATCATTTACAAAAGTATGTGAAAATCATTCTGATAAACTATTTAAATAAGGTATTGGGTGGATTTGTCTTTATTTTTGGATTCACTCATTTCAAAATCAACTATTAAATAAAGAATGATCGTATCTAAATTCGGAGGCACCAGCGTAGGCACATTTGAAGCCATGCAGCGCAGTGCCAACATTGTGGCGGCCGATGAAAACCGCCGGCTCATTGTGATCAGTGCAACTTCCGGAACTACAAACGACCTCGTAGCTCTTTCTGCCTCGAATCTTGACTCCACAATGCGGGAAGAATTGCTCGGTAATATTGAGAAAAGGCACCTTGAAATTATTAGTCAGTGTAAAGAGGAGGCTAAACTTCGTGATAGTTTTTATACTCAGTTCTCAGAACTTCGCGAACATCTTGATTTTGTAGGCCGCGACAAGCGCTGGAAAGACCGGCTTTATTCTTTTGGAGAGCTGATGTCGACCAAGATATTTGTGGAAGTGTTGAAAGAAAATGGTATTGATGCTGAGTGGCTGGATGCCCGTGAAGTGATGAAAACTGATTCCACTTTTGGGAATGCAGAGCCCATTTGGGAATCAATTCAGAAGAAAGCCACTAAGCATATTCAAGCAGAGAAAGTCTATTTGACACAAGGATTTATTGGGTCAGATGTGTTTGGAAATACAACAACATTGGGAAGGGGTGGGAGTGATTTTTCAGCATCGCTATTTGCAGAAGCCGTTGGAGCGGATACCCTGGAGATATGGACTGATGTTGCAGGAGTATATACTACAGATCCCCGTATTGTGCCCGATGCCTTTCCCATTCACGAGATCTCATTTGATGAGGCGGCGGAGCTTTCTGTTTTTGGAGGAAAAGTTCTTCATCCTGCTACGTTAAAACCTGCCATTCGTGGCGGAGTAAATGTACGGGTGGCTTCAAGCTCTGACCCGGATAACCCGGGAACGTATATCGTTAAAGAAGCAGAGAAAAAGCCACCAATTAGAGCCATTTCTCTAAGAAAAGATCAAACCTTGCTTACTGTTAATAGTCTGGAGATGCTTCATCAACATGGATTTTTGGCTCACCTTTTTAAAGTTTTGGCTGAACATAAGATCTCGGTTGATCTGGTTAGTACTAGTGAAGTTAGCGTAGCTTTGACGCTGGACACCGCTGTTAACGCAGCCAATAAAGTGGAACTGACGGACAGAGTGCTGGAAGAATTAGGCCGCTTTGCAGAAGTGGTGGTTGAGGAAGATCTTGCACTTATAGCCCTGATCGGAAATAATATGCAGAAGACATCCGGGCTTGGCGGACCATTATTTACCGCTTTGGAAAAATACAACGTACGTTTGATCTGTCATGGTGCAAGTCCAAATAATTTATGCTTGCTGGTAGATCACGATCAGGCCGAAGAGATCGTGCAGATGTTACACAAGAAATTTATTACCGAATAGACCAAGGAGAATATGAAGATTGCAGTAATAGGAACGGGGAAGACAGGTGGGAGAGTAGTCGAGCTTTTGGGAGATGAGCTTTCAGAAGCCTTTGATGCCGGAAATCCACCAACAGTCGAGAAATTAAAAGAAGCCGATGCCGTGATAATTTTCGTGCCCGGTGATGCCGTCTCGGATGTTATTGATGATGTGATCGAAGCCGGAATTCCTGCAGCCTGGGGAAGCACAGGTTACGACTGGCCAGAGGACCTTGAAAAAAGAGTGAAAGCTAAAAAGACTAATTGGGTGTTGGCCTCTAACTTCAGCTTAGGGATGAACATCATCCGAAAAAGTATTGAAGCTATTTCTGCAGGATCAGCTATTCTGAAGGATCCGGAATTTCAAATTCACGAAGTACATCACATTCACAAAAAAGATGCCCCTAGTGGAACAGCACTTTCCTGGAAAGAGTGGCTGGATAAAGAAGCTGAAGTTACCTCTGCCCGCGAAGGAGATGTGAAAGGTATTCATGAATTGACAATGAAAACAGGAACGGAAGAAATAACCCTTAGACACAAAGCATTGGACCGGGCACTATTTGCTGAAGGTGCTATATGGGCAGCGAAACAGCTGGTTAACAATTCGAAGATGGAAGCAGGAATTCGTACCTTTGGACAGTTATTTGATCAAGTAATGGAGGAACAAAAATAATGGAACAATTTCCACTTTGGACAGCAATAGTAACCCCGATGAATACAGACGGGAGTGTGGATTACGACAGTTTTAAGACGCTCCTTAGAAAACAAGAAGAAGCCGGTAACGGTGTTTTGGTATTGGGAAGTACCGGAGAGGGACTGAATTTAAATGAAGAAGAAAAACGCGAAATTGTTGAGTTCACCAAGGGCTTAGATCTCGTAGTACCTATGATGGTTGGAGTTGGGGGATTCGATCTTCCTGCACAAGCTGACTTCATTCATTTTTGTAATGAGATCAAACCTGAAGCTTTACTTTTGGTGACTCCATTATATGCTAAACCCGGCGCAGAAGGACAGTTTGAATGGTTCAGCGAGCTGATGGGGGAGACTGAAATTCCATGTATGTTGTATAATGTACCATCCAGAACGGGAGTGAAAATGCATCCTTCCGTTCCGGCGCGATTGAGTAAAGAATTTGATCACTTGATGGGAGTGAAAGAAGCCAGCGGAAGCGTGCCAGAATTCAAAGCTTTCAGAAAAGAAGCTCCTGAAGTAAAATTTTACAGTGGTGATGATGGCCTGACTCCGGCTTTTACCAAAGAGGGCGCAGTCGGATTGGTTTCCGTAGCCTCCAATGTATGGCCAAAAGCAACTCACAAATACACCGAAATGTGTATAGAAGGGAATACAGATAATTTGTTCCCACTCTGGAAAAATGCAACGGATGCTTTGTTCAAAGCCCCAAATCCGGTTCCTGCTAAAGTGCTTCTGAGTCGAAAAGACTGGATCACAAGTGATACGGTACGTCTACCTCTTTCACTTGGAGACATTACCCCGGAAGTTGAAGAGGAACTTCTCAAAGCTGATAAAGATATCAGCAGCTGGCTTGCAAAACAGTAACTATTACTAATAATCATACTGAGCATAAGCGAAGAATCTTCACGAATTATGAATGTGCAGATTCTTCGGAAGTATCCTCAGAATGACACTATTAATAAATTGAATAATCAAAAACACAGAATGAATTACGAAGAAGTTTTAGATCAATTAGAAGAAGGAACACTCAGGGCCGCCAATAAGACTGAAAAGGGCTGGGAAGCAAATGTAGAAGTTAAAGAAGCGATCTTGGCTTCCTTCAAAGATGGTGAAAACACATCCTATGAAGGCATCTACGAAGGATTTGTGGACAAGCATAATCTCCCTCCAAGGTTTTTTGCTCCCGAAGATGGAGTTCGTTTAGTGCCAGGCGGTTCTTCGGTTCGGAGAGGAGCCTATGTATCTGAAGGAGTCATCATCATGCCCCCGGCTTATATCAATGTTGGAGCTTATGTGGATGAAGGTTCTATGGTTGACAGTCACGCGTTGGTTGGATCGTGTGCTCAGATCGGGAAAAACGTACACCTTTCAGCCGGAGTTCAGATCGGTGGGGTATTAGAGCCGGTTGGAATGAATCCGGTGATCATCGAAGACGATTGTTTTATCGGTGCCGGCGCGGTGATAGTAGAAGGAATTTTAGTGAAAAAAGGGGCCGTAATTGCTCCCGGTGTTACACTCTCTAAAGCAGTACCTGTTTATGATATCGTAAATGAGAAGATGCTGGATCGTGGAGCTGACATCCCTGAAAATGCAGTAGTGATTCCGGGAACCCGACCTGTTAATAATGACTGGGCTAAAGAAAAAGGATTAAGCATGGCTTGCCCAATAATTGTGAAGTACAGAGATGAAGGAAGTAATGCTTCTCTCGAGTTAGAAAATGCGCTTAGGTAAAAAGTGTTACGGTGCGAAGGTGTATCCGAAAGCACGGTAACACCTTAAAACTTAAACACAGGACGTTACTAAACCGCCAACGCCTTGTTAGCCACGGCAAGCCCTTTTACAAACGCTTGTATCACAGCTTCCAACGTATCAGGGGAGGCTCCTTTTGAAGTGAACTTATGACCTTCTTTTTCCATGGTAAGTGTCACTACAACAAGGGAATCTATATCAGGACTTAGGATCTCAACTTCGTGGTTTATCACATTGAGTGGCAGGAATGAATCGGTTTCAGCTTTAATAGCCGTGAGTATCGCATCAATTGGGCCAACGCCTTGATCGAGAGATATAACTTCTTCTCCACCGTTAATTCTTAATTTAACTGCGGCGCTAACCAATCCGTGTTTACGCATGGTGATCTTATAATCAACCACTTCAACGGGATAATCCAGATCAGCGTCCTCATTATAAACGAGTGAGCGAAGCGCACGAATTTCTTCTTCCTTCAGGGTTTTACCTTTCCGGTTGATGTTATGGACATACTCATCGTAAAGTTTAGTATGACCTTCATCCATACTCACATTTTCAAACCCATTATTTCTGGTTTGCCCCCAGCTATTCTTTTGCATATCCACAAAACCGGATTCAATATATTGCTGAATTCTGTCCAGGTTCGGTGGGAGCACAGGTGAAGAAAGAGAATATTTGGCCACAATGTGTGAACTCTTTAAACCCGTTCCTGTAAGTACAAAAAGGCATTTTTTACCTTTAAAAGTGTCCAAATTGTTTTTAAATGTGGCTAATGGAATTGCGCAGGCGGGTTCAGTGAAATAACCTTCTTCCACCGTCATTTCTTTCATGGAATCCAGTAGTTCATTTTCTGTAGCGGTGAAAGCAAGTCCATCGGTTTCTTCAATACCCCGGAATACCTTGTAGAAATCCAGAGGGTCGGCTACAGCAACCGCATCAGCCATAGTATTAACCTGATCTTTGACGATCTTGTCTTTCTTGAATATGCCTTCAACAACGGGAGAGCTTTGTTCTGGTTGAACAGCTACAAATTTTGGGATCCTATCGATCTGACCGGATGCTTTAAGCTCTTTGTAGCCTTTATAAATAGCTGCAAAATTAGTTCCTGCTCCAATAGGCACAAAGATGTAATCAAAATCAGTATCTCCTTGCTCATATAGTTCATAAGAAAAAGACTTTTGACCTTCCTGACGGAAAACATAGTCACCGGCCAGGTAGTAATTCCCGGATTTTGCAAACTCACGGCACAACTTCTCACAGATCATGAAATCCCCTTTGATCTTGATGATGGTAGCATCGTAAATGGTAGCCTGAGCAAGTTTAACCTCAGGGGTTTTTTCGGGGACAAAAACAAAACACGGAATCTTAAAATAGCAGGCATAAGCAGCAACTGAAGCTGCCATATTTCCGGTTGAAGCCAGGCAAATGGCATCAGCTTCCAATTCGAGTGCTTTTTGAACTTCAATATAGCTGCCACGATCTTTAAAGCAGCCGGTAGGGTGTTCAAATTCAAGCTTTGCATACAGATCCGCACCATACTTCTCTGAAAGCCTGTTCAATTTTTTTAGAGAAGTGAAATGATTTTTGAGTGGATCAGGTAAAATTTCTTTGAGCGGATATTGGATATTCTTTGCAGACTTTTTGTATTCTATTTCTAACACACCACCGCAATGGGTACAATACGTACTCGTCTTTCTCTCGTCATTTTCCCGGCCGCACATAATGCAGCTCATAGTATATCCGGAATTGGTTGCTTTCATTTCAAAAAATAAATTGTGATTCACTCAAGTTTTACGAATTGGAAGGTATCAAAAAATTAAGAAAAAAGCGCTTTTTTGGCGCATCTGCTTATAATGGAAGGATGATGATCTCTTCGAAATCAAGATCTAATTCTGAGAGTACAGGGCCGGCGATCTCTTCTATCTCATCTTCGCTGTAATCTTTGAGTCCCTCTAACCTGACATACAGGATCTCGTTTTGCTCATCAATAAAAAACTCCGCTTCATCCGATTCAAATGAATCCTTAAGCGTGTTGATGAGAAATTCCACATCTTCAATAAATGCTTTAATTTCGTCTTCAGTAGGTTCGCTCATTTTCTGTAGGTTCTTACTTAAAATTACAGTCTGAAATTATGAATAAATACATCGCAAAGCTTTGGGAAATTTCTCAAAAATCTGAACGCCTGATCGTTGGCTTGATGTCAGGTACATCGCTCGATGGACTTGACATAGCTCTGTGTAAAATAAAGGGATCTGGCGATACTTCTGATATTCAGCTTATCGAATTTAGATCCATCCCCTACGAAGTTGAGTTGAGAACCAGGCTGGCAGCTGTTCAGTCACAAAAGGAAACAGATACTCGTTTACTCACTATTCTACACTCGGAGCTGGGAAATCTCTATGCCGAATGGGTATTGAAAGCTCTAAAGGAATGGGGGGTGAATAGAAATGATATTGACCTGATCGCCAGCCATGGACAAACGGCATATCATGCTCCTTCAGAAAGTGAAGATGAAATAAATGCTACTTTACAGATCGTAGATGGTGATCATATTGCTCAAAAGACAAGCTTAATTACTATTTCAGATTTCCGCCAAAAGCATACAGCATTTGGAGGAGAAGGAGCACCACTTGCAGGAATTTTTGATGAAGCTCTATTTCGAACTGATAAACAAAATCGTATGCTTTTAAATCTTGGAGGGATCGCAAATTTTACCTGGTTGCCTTCAAAAAAAAGTGGAGAATCAACTCTGACCAGTGATACAGGTCCTGCCAATACACTGATTAACGAGGCTATGCAGAAATATTTTAAGAAGCCTTTTGACAAAGGAGGAAAGGTAGCTGCCAAGGGAACGGTTCATTCTGAATTGGTTCGCTATGTATTACTTGAGCCGTATTTCCGAAAAGATTTTCCTAAATCAACCGGACAAGAAGATTTCAGGCTTCAGTATATTGAAGAACTGATGAAAGGACACCGGATCGAATTAGCTCCAAAAGACTTGGTGGCCTCCTTGACAGCCATTACTTCTCAAAGCATTAGTCGTGCAATAAACGAGGTGGTGGGTGATACTAAATTCGAATGCTATATAAGCGGGGGCGGAATTCACAATAAGACCTTGATAAATGATCTCAGGAATCGAAATCCGAATGTTGAATTCATAAATTTTGAGAAATTAGGAATTTCACCCGATGCTAAAGAGGCTTCTATGATGGCCTTCTTTGCCAACGAATTGGTAGCAGGAGAAGGATTTAATATTATCGGAGTAATGGAAGAAAAGGTTCATTTGGGGAAGATTAGCTTGCCGGGGTAGGTAATTCAAAATGAAAAATTACGGATTCACGTGATTTCTTAATCCATGATTATCCGCCCAATCTGTGTCATCCGAGTTCTGTTACGATGTTTGCTCAAGAGAGATAACCAACACTTCAACCACTCGCTTAATCTGTTCTTTTGAAATTACCAACGGTGGTAGGAACCTCACAACGGTTCCATGCGCAGCATTTCCAAGGACCTTGTGCTCAAACATTTTATCGACTACAGGTCGGGCGGGACGATCTAATTCAACTCCGATCATCAACCCAAGTCCGCGTATATCTTTAACCGATGGGTTGTCCGCTAATTTCTCTTTTAGGAGATTCATCATAAAAATCCCTTTTTCAGCTGCTTGCCCAACGATATTCTCTTCTTCGATAGCATCCAGAGCGGCATTGGCTACATGGGTTGTAAAAGGATTTCCCCCAAAAGTGGTACCGTGGTCTCCAAATCCCAAAGCTGAAGCGACCTCTTCTTTGGCCATAATGGCTCCAATTGGAACCCCCCCGGCCAAAGCTTTGGCTGTAGCCACTATGTCCGGCATCACATCAAAGTGCTGATAGGCATAGAATTTACCGGACCGACCAACTCCACACTGCACTTCATCAATGATCATCAGGATGTTGAGTTCATCACACAACTGACGGGTTTTTTGCATGAATTCCTGAGTAATAACATTCACACCGCCGGAGCCTTGAATGGTCTCAAAAGCAATAGCGATGGTGTCTTCATTTGCAGCAGCTTTAAGAGCATCAAAATCGTTGAAGAGAACTTGCTCAAATCCCTGGGGAAGAGGGTCGAATCCTTCCGCATAGCTGGGCATTCCCATGGTGATGGTGGTGACTGAACGTCCGTGAAATCCTTCGCTGAGAGTGATCATGTTTCCGGATTTCCCGTGCTTTTTGCCCCACTTTCTCGCCAGTTTCACGCAGGCTTCCATCGCCTCAACACCGCTGTTGCAAAAGAATACACGATCCAATCCCGATAGTTTGGCTAGTTTCTCCGCCAGTAAACTCTGCGGTTCATTATAAAAGAAGTTAGAGGCATGCAGCAGTTTCTGTGATTGCTCCTTGATGGCTTCAACGATTCTTGGATGACAATGACCGAGATTATTTACCGCCAGTCCGCCAAAGGCATCCAGATACTCATTCCCCTCAGTATCCCAAACCAGAGCGCCTTTTCCATGAGAAAGGGTTACCGGCAGGCGATTATAAACCTGGAAGTGATATTGCTTTTCAAGCTGCTGTGCTTTATCCATTTCGTTAATTCGTTGTTCGTTTTGTGTGATTACGAATAGCCTTGATTCTTGTTCTCAACCTCGGGTTGGTGCCACATGCCTGACCCACAGGTTCGAAGATGTTGGCTACGAGCCTATAAGCTTCAACCCAATCCGACCTCGTTCCAAATCTAAGGTAATAATTTCAAGACTGATTATATCTCCCACACTAACCATATCGTGTGGATCTTCGATCTTTTTATTTTCTGCCATATTTGAAATATGTAGTAGTCCATCTTGCTTCACGCCGATATCCACAAAGGCGCCGAAATCTACCACGTTGCGGACTGTGCCTTCCAGTTTTTGGCCTTCCTTCAGATCTTCCATTTTCATGACATCTGTTCGAAGTAACGGTTTAGGAAGGGATTCCCTGGGATCCCGGCCGGGCTTTTGGAGGTTCTCGATGATAAGTTCAAGTGTTGGAACACCCACGCCAATCTGCTCTGCTGTTTCTTTCAGGCTCACCCCTTTGAATTTACCGGCGATCTTGTCTTTTTCTTCTGCTAGATTATCGAGATTGATACTAAAGAGGTTACACAGTTTTTCAGCAGCTTCATAACTCTCCGGGTGAATAGCGGTGTTATCCAGCGGATTTTTGGATTCCGGGATACGCATGAATCCGGCGGCCTGCTGGAAGCGAAAATCCCCTACGCCATCGATGTCACGAATTTGTTTACGATCCATAAAAATGCCCTTCTGTTCGCGGTGTTTCACAATATTCTGTGCCACTTTTTTACTGAGACCGGATATATGCGATAACAGTGGGGCAGAGGCGGAATTCAAATTTACGCCAACCTCGTTTACACAACTTTCCACTACATCATCCAGTTTGCCGGAAAGTTGGTTTTGGTTTACATCATGCTGATATAAGCCCACGCCGATAGATTTTGGATCGATCTTTACCAGCTCGGCCAGCGGATCTTGTACTCGTCGGGCAATTGAAATATTTCCACGCTGAGCGGCATCCAGTTCCGGAAATTCTTCACGTGCAACCGTAGAGGCAGAATACACTGAAGCCCCTGCCTCATTCACAATTAAATAGTGCAGCTCTTCATCAGGATGCTTCTCTTTTCGCTTTTGAAGAAACTCAGCAACAATCTGCTCGGTTTCCCGGCTCGCTGTTCCATTTCCAATAGCTATCAATTTTACATCATATTTATCGATCAGTTTTTCGAAAACTGCTTCTGCTTCGGCTACTTTCTTTTGAGGCGGTGTGGGATAGGTGGTAGTTCCCTCAAGGTATTTTCCATGCTGATCTACTACGGCTACTTTACAACCACTTCGGAAAGCAGGGTCAAGTCCCATTACCACTTTTTTGTCGAGAGGGGGTTGCATGAGAAGGTTCCCGAGATTGGTAGCAAAAGTTTCAATAGCGTGCTGATCGGCTTTGTCAGTGAGTTCGCTGCGGAGTTCGCGCTCCAGGGAAGGGAACAGCAAACGCTTGTAAGCATCTTCTACAGAATCCTGCAGATATTCAGTGAAAATACTTCGATCGTTTCTGATCACGATATCATCAATATTTTCCAGCGTGCGTTCTTCCCAAAGATCTACATTCACAAACAAGATGTTTTCCCGCTCTCCGCGATTGATGGCCAAAACCTGATACGGTTTCAGCTTATTCGCTTTAGCTGAGAATTCGTAATAATCTTCAAAATTGGTCCGGTCTTTTACCACAGGATTTTTCTTGGTGACAATACTCGAATGCTCCGCAAAAACTTTTCTTAGCATCTCGCGAACTTCCAGACTTTCATTGATCCACTCGGCTACGATATCGGTGGCACCGTCAAAAGCATCTTCCACGGTTTCCACTTCTTTTTCCGGGTTGATGAATTCTTTGGCAAATTCCACCGGATCGCCTGAAGTGATTTCCTGCTCCCAGATCAATTTAGCAAGCGGTTCCAGTCCTTTTTCCTTTGCTTTATCACCACGGGTTTTGCGCTTTTGTTTGTAGGGAAGGTAGATATCCTCCAGCGACTTCAGGTCGGTACAAGCTTTGATCTGCTCTTCCAGCTCATCTGTTAGCTTGTCTTGCTCCTTGATGGCTTTCAAAATTGTTTCCTTGCGGGCTTCCAGGGTGCGTTGTGTTTCCAATCCGTCACGAATGGCCCGGATCTGCACTTCATCCAATCCGCCGGTAGCCTCTTGCCGGTAACGGGCCATAAAAGGGACGGTGGCACCTTCATCCAGAAAGCCGGCTACCGTACTGATCTGTTTGTTGGAGAATTTAAGTTGTCCTGCTAAAAAAGAAAAAATCTTGGTATCGCTCATTGATGATATTGCATTGAAAATTTTAGATAGCTGAAAATAAGAAGGGTGAAGGGAAATGTTGAATTTTAAATCGGGATTTTTTCGTTATTGGTTAATCGTTATTTGTGTGTCTAAACGATTCAACGAATATCGAAAACAGATTAGCGAATTTTTTTTGTAACCTTTTCCTAACTGATCAGTGTATAAGGGTGAAAAGACAAAACCCGGGATAAATAGGTGGATTCAACTTCGGATAAGGCTTTAATGATGAAAGTAAAAAAAGGAGACCTTGATAAATTGGGTCTGCTTTTTGAGCGTTATAACCGTCCGTTGTTCAGTTTTTTCTACAGGATGTGTAAAGACCATGGGACCAGCGAAGATCTTGTCCAATCCGTGTTTGAGCGTATGTTGAAATATCGTGAGAGCTATACGGGAAGCGGAACTTTTACCACTTGGATGTTCAGTATTGCCAGAAATGCACATATTGATCATTATCGGAAGGTTAAGCGAAGTGCAGTTCCGGTTGAAATTGACGAAGAGCGACTGGAAGTAGAAGAAGATGCACCTTTCGTGATTGACCAGAAAGAGCAAAAGAAGAATGTACTGGAAATGGCACTTGAGCGGCTGGATGAGGAGAAAAGAGAGATCGTGATCCTGAGTCGCTATGAAGGATTGAAATACAAGGAGATCGCGGATATCCTGAATACCACCGAAGGGGCGATAAAGGTAAAAATGTTTAGGGCAATGAAAGATCTAAAAAATCTGGTAACCACGTTAAGTGAGGAATGCAGCTATGAATGAGAAATATGAACAACTGATCGCGGATTATCTGTCTGGCAGCTTAGATGCTGAGGGAAGGAATAAAGTTGAGGAATTAATCGCTTCGGGCGAGATCGACTTCATGGAATTCCGTGAATTGGAGAAAATGCATGAAAACCTGGGTAGCATCCCGATTCCCAAACCCGGCAAGGAAATGAGTGATCGATTTTATGCGATGCTGGAAGAGGAGAAGCTAGATCAAAAAGATAATTGGGTCGAATTTGTATCTAAAAAATTTAAAGTTTTAATAGCAGAACTTACTATTCCGAGACTAGCTTATACGGTTGTATTACTGGTTGCAGGCGGATTCATAGGTTCACAGATAAATGGGAGTCAGTCTGATATCGAGCAGCTGAGTCAGGAGATGCAAACCATGAAGGAAATGATGATGGTGAATATGTTAGAAGGAGCTTCAGCAGCTGATCGGCTGAAGGCTGTTAACATCAGCAGTGAGTTACCAAGAGCAGATTCG
>Ga0136596_1000516_pt1 | contig 19374 bp, 20 predicted proteins | sample AntRauTorcE11897_FD_101387 | JGI IMG/M metagenome (GOLD analysis project Ga0136596, IMG submission 101387) | Saline lake microbial communities from Rauer Islands, Antarctica - Metagenome Torckler E11 #897 | ecosystem: Environmental > Aquatic > Non-marine Saline and Alkaline > Saline | place... | reverse complement strand
GAATCGAACCCCCCTCACGGACCGAGTCGGTGACCGACTCGGGGACTGATTCGACAGTAAATTCGAGTTCTGGATCAGTACCAGCAGTGATCACGAGGCGCTGGCTGGCGCGGTCGACTGACTCGACATCGCCGAACAACAGCACCTGCTGGCCGTCGTAGGCGGCGGGCTCGACCGCGATCTCCTCAGTGTCGGGATACGTCCAGCGATCCGCCTCCGCATACAGCACACAAAGGCCGACCGCCGCACAGACCAATAGATAGATGGCCGCAAGTCGATAGCCCCGTTTCATTACCGATTCGTACTACCACGTTCGGAGACACATATATAAACGGATGCGTTTCTGCTCGGGATCAGACACCGACGGCGGCTGAATCGTCCGCAGGTTCTTAGCCCGTCGACGCCCTACTGGAAGTATGTCCACAGCACGAGCGACGTTCGGCGGCGGCTGTTTCTGGTGTATCGAAGCCCCTTTTAAGGAGTTGGCTGGTGTTCGAGCGGTTACCTCGGGCTACGCTGGCGGCGACACCGAGAATCCGAGCTACCGAGCGGTCTGTTCGGGCTCGACCGGCCACGCCGAGGTCGTCCAGATCGAGTACGATCCGGAGACGGTGAGCTACGTCGACCTGCTGGAAGTTCTCTTTACGGTCCACGATCCGACCCAACTCAACCGTCAGGGGCCGGATGTCGGCAGCCAGTATCGGTCGGCGATCTACACCCACTCCGAGGAACAACAGGAGCAGGCCGAAGCGTTCATTGAGGAACTCGAAAACGAGGGCGTCTACGACGACGAAATCGTCACGGAGGTCGAACCCCTTGAGACGTTCTACGAGGCCGAGGCCAAACATCAGGACTACTACGAACGCAATCCCAAGCAGTCGTACTGTACGTTCCACATCCCGCCGAAACTCGACAAGGTCCGCCACAAGTTCGCGGATCGACTCAAAGACCAGCCGGTTCACTGAGCCGCGGCCGTCGACTCCCGGTGACTGATACAGTCGGTGAGCGATTCGGCATCGAGACTGGCTGGCAGTTGGTGTGTCGACCCGTGAGCACTGTCGTCGGTAGCCCGGATGTGGGTCCGAAGGGCGTTGACCGCCCGAAAGCCATCGGTGGTATCGTAGACCCCCAACCGCGAGGTCCCACAGATCGGACACTGCCATCGGTAGGTCCTCGTCTCGGAGTGGGTTTTGTTCTTGGCCGACTGAAGTCGTTCCATGTTGTCGACCTGTAGCGCCGATGGCCGGAGAAGCTACGCTGTTGTATTATCAGCCTTTTATATAGTAGCCGACTCCGGCGTGGCCATCAGCGTCGACTCGACGAGCGCGTTGTGGCCCCGCCGCAACAGGTTCGACACCGACTGCTGGGAGACCCCGAGTTCGTCGGCGACCGCCTCCAGCGACGCTGCTCGTGGACTTTCGAAGTAGCCCACCTCCCAGGCGGTGCGGAGGGCGTCGGCCTGTCTGTCGGTCAGTCCGTACTGTTCGCCGTTCAGCGGTTGGGAGAGTTCGTGGAGCCGAAGGAGTTGAAAACCGACGTCGATCTCGGCACAGTAGTCCCGGAACGCCCCCAGCGCCTCGTGGCCGTCGAACCGCATCTGGAGCCGCCAGTGGTCGACCGTCCCGACGGCCTCCAAAATGACGGCGTTCATCTGGGTCGACAGATAGACGACCGACTCGACGTTTTCGGTCCACTCGGCCCGGTAGAGCGTGGCGTCCTCGAAGCTATCGAGCTGGCGGAGCCCCTGTACGGAGGGGTCGGCGGCCGCCGCGTCCTCGAAGGCCTCGACGTCGACCGCCGACACCCAGAAGTAGGGCGTCAGCACCGAGTCAGTGGCGACGACACGCTCGACTTCAATCCGCGCACCCGGCAGCACAGTCAGCGTTTCGTGGAGGGCAAACGCGTGGGCAGGCACCTGAAACTCACCGAACAAACTCATTGGGAGCCACAGGCCGTCACCTCGGATAAGTCTCACGCACAGGTGGGTTCGGCGACTGTATTCAGTCGGCAGTCGACCCAGCCAGCGTCGGCGTCGACGCGAGCCGCCGGACGGCCGGAAGCGCGACTAAAGCGATCCCAATCTCTAGGCTCCCGACGACCAGAAAGGCAGTCAGATAGTCGGTGGCCGAGCCGACGATCCCGCCGATCAGAAACCCGGTCAAAAATCCCAGACTCCCAAAGACGTTGAAGCCACCCATTGCGACCCCTCGCTCGGCCGAGTCGACCAGATCAGTCACCAGCGCCATCGTCGCTGGGGCGACAAACGCTCCGGCGACCCCGACAAGCACCATGAGTCCCATTGCGAGTTCAACGCTGGCGGCCAACCCAACCGCAATGATCGTGACTCCGTACCCAATCGAACCAGCGACGACCGGCACAAACCGGCCGATCCGGTCCGACAACGAGCCGAGTGGGTACTGGAGCAGTGCGAACGGAAAAAAGAACAGCGCGAGTGCGATGCCGACCCCCGCGGCATCCAACCCGAACACATCGCCGAAGTAGAACACACCCACAAGTGAGAAGAACCCGGCAGTAAGTCGGTCGATGAAGCCGAAAGCGTAGGGAACGCCGAGGGCAGGCGTCGACCGAAGCGTCGCCATCGCGGTCCCGAACCCGCGGCGGTCGCTGGCGGTCGACGCCGTTTCAGTATCAACGGTATCGGAGACAGTCGACGCCAACAGGCCCGCGCCGGCGAGCACCGCGGCTCCAGCATAGACTGGCCCAAAGGGGTCGACCGCCGAGAGTTGACCACCCGCGACCGAGCCGAGGGCCGCCCCGAGACCGATGGCAATCCCCGCCGCGCCCATGTTTCGGCCATTGCCACCCGAGAGATCCATTAACATCGTGATGCTCAGCGAGAACGCGCCAATCGTGAACGCACCGCCCAACACACGGACGACGAGTGCGCCCCGAAAGCCAACGCCGAGCGTCGGCAGCAACGCCAACAGGAGATAGCTGACTGCGCCGCCGACTGCACCGGCGAGAACAAGGGGCGTTCGTCGACCCAGCGCGTCGCTCGCGGCTCCCCAGACGACCGCAAACGCGACGAAAGCCCCGAACTCGGCGACCAGAAACCACATCCCGGCCTGAATTGCCCGCGGCGCGCCGAGGGCGACGATCAGTCCATCGAGACCGGGATACAGCAACACCTGCGAGACGAGCACCGCCCAGACGACGACCGCCAGCCGAAGCCGGGCGGTGCCGAGGCTTCGACCGACGCTGCGGAGGCTCCACTCTCGTCGACTGGTCGCTGGCTGGTCCATGATGAGACGTTAGGAGAGATCAACGGTCGGCGTACTGAAAAAGGCCGTCTCATAACCCTCGTGGCGAGCGACCTGTGTCGGCGTTGTTACCTCGACTGAGAGAGCTTCCTGACCGGTCAGACCGGGTGCGCTGAGACCGTAGTGGAAGCCGATCTCAGGGTCGAGTGCCGGTGTGAGCGACTCCGAAAGCACGGTCTCACCGTCGGTGCCGTCGACAGTCGCACTGAGGCCCATCCCGGGAACGACAAACTCGTTGTAGCGCGTTGCGGTGGTCACTGCGAGATACGGCGACTCACCGAACCGGTCGGCCTCCAGCAGGCTCGCCCGGTAGCGAATATCGTCTGCGAGCGCCTCGCCCATCGATGTGCCACCTAACTCTCGGACTGTCCCGAGCGAGAGTCCACCCATCTCCATCGGGTCGACAGCGCCCTCCTGGCCGGCTTGGTCGTCGTACTGCTGGAAGTCGAGTTCGTTGCGGCCCGACTCGCTGTACTCGAAGTCGATTGCGACCGTTTCCGGCTCACTGAGTCGACCCTCGAAGGAGCCGAACCGATCTGCGGTGACACCACCGACAGTCACCTCGGCGGTGTAGCTCCCGTCGCCGTCGAGATGGTAGTTATCGCCGTAATGGAACCCCATCCGCTGGGAGAGCATCGGATAGATGGTTTCGCGGTTGTTCACGTTGTTCCCGCCAGTGACGGCAATGTTGACGCTCGAAACGGGGAGCACAACCCCACTGTCGGCGTCCCGAACCGCGGCCATCAGGTGGACCGCGTCGTCGGCCTCGACCTCGAAGATGCGGGCCTCGTACCCCTCGCCGTCCTCGCTGCGGAACACCCGCCAGAATCGGTGCGGAAAGGTGTACATCAGTTGGACGCGTCGACCACCGCTGGTCGTTCCCATCCCGGCCATTTCCATCGCTTCGGTGTGAGTTGGCCAGTAGATGGCCTCGGGGCGGGGGTCGACCAGCGCTGGCTCCCGGCCGTAGGTCGTGTCGGCGGCGGACTCGAAGGCGTCGACACAGCCTGCGGCCGATGTAGTCAACCCTGCCGCAGTCGCTGCGAGAAACTGTCGTCTGTCCATATCGACGTTTGGTTACACGGCTTCATACAGATTCTGATCGCTCCCACTGAGTGGGACTGAGCAGAACGGGTTTTGAGGCTGGCGTCCCTACCCCGCCTATGGAACTCCCGGGACCGAACGCCTCGCGTCGACGCTTCCTGAAGGCGGCCCTCACGGTCGGTGGAGCGAGCGCACTGTCGGCCTGTCTCGACCGGTTCAGCGAGGAGCCGATTCCACAGGGTACCGACGACCCAACCTCGTTTCCTGACCGGCAGTTCGCCTGGAACGACAGCCTCGAACGCGACGACCACGGCAACGTCGTCCTCCCCGAACACCACCTCTTTGTATACCTGAACTACGACGGCGAGGCAGGCAGCGAGGGAGTGCCGACAGCCACCGACCGCGAACAGTTGGAGACAGCCCTCCGGACCATCGAGCGTGCCTACGAATGGAGCAACCGGGGCGTCGTCTTCGACCTTTCGTACTCGCCGGCCTACTTCGACCGCTTTGAGGAGCCACTGCCCGACTCGGTCGACCTCCCGTCACCCGAGCGACTCACCCCGGTCGACACGCCCACGCTCGACGAGCAGGACGCCCTGCTGCATCTCGCCTCGGACCGAAGCGACGCGCTGCTAGCTATCGAGGAGACACTGTTCGCAACTGGTGACGACGCTCCCGACACGCTGAATGGCGTCGACGTAGCGGGTCGACTGAGTGACGTGTTCACGGTCGACGACCGCCGAACCGGGTTTATTGGGCCGGGACTCCCGGCAGCCAATCAGGATGGCGTCGCTGGGATTCCCGACAACGGGCCGGTTCCCGAGGAGTCGCCGCTTTTTATGGGATTCAAGGCCGCCTTCGCCGGGAATCAGGCCACCGAGGAGTACGTCACGATTTCGACGGGACCGTTTGCCGGTAGCACGACCAAACACGTCGCCCGGCTTCGCCAAGAACTCGACAAATGGTACGGCGAAAACAGCCACGATGACATGGTGAGCAAACTGTTTAGCCCGCGTCACGCCGAGTCCGGCGCGGTCGAAGGTGTCGGCGAGAACCTCGGCGATCACAGCGGGATCACCGACGAGATCTACGAGCGAATCACCGAGACAGCCGAAGAGTTTGGCGTGGTTGGTCACGCCGAGAAGGCTGCTAGAGCAAATCGGGACGCCGAGGGCAACGTCCGAACCTTGCGTCGACACGTTGAGTCGACTGACGACGACACTGCGAGTCTTCAGTTCCCATCGCTCCAGCAGGGGATCAGTGAGTTCAACGCGGTCCAAGAGGCGATGAACGGCACGGATATCGTCGCGGAGAATCCGGCGATCAAGCCGCGGGTGAAAAACGGAATCTTTCGCTACGTGTTCGTTCAAAACAGGGGCAACTTTCTCGTGCCGCCGCGGTCACTCCGGGCGTTTCCGACGTCGACCGGCGATGCCCCAGCCGAGCAGTAGCGGCCTGTCGTTCTACAGTGCGTTCTCGATAGCGCTACTGATGGCGTCGTAGCTTGCAACACTGTCGAGGACCGTGCCGTCGACCCGAGCACCGGGTGTCCCACCGATACCCAGCTCTTGGGCTCGATTGCCGTTGGCTTCGATGACCTGTTGATACGTTCCGTTACTGGCGTCGCTCAACACCCGACACGGGTCAGCACCGACCTGCTCGGCGAGGTCGCCGATCCGTTGCCATGAGTAGTCCTCTTGATTTTCGTAGGCCGCCGTGGCGAACTCAAAAAAGGTCTCGTCATCGTACTCAGCTTGGATACTCCGGGCGGCGTTTGCGACCGGTTCGTTCCACTCGCTGTTGACAACGAGAAAATCATAGCGTTCGAACTGCACGTCGTCACCCGCATACTCCGATTCGAGTCGATCGAGATCATTCAATACGAAGGTTGCACAATGCGGGCAGGCAAAGTCCTCAAACAGTTCGACGGTAATCGCCGCGTCGTCGCCTCCGAGAGTCGGCTGTGGTAACTCGTCGACCGGCTCGCGGTCGGTCAGCTCACAGCTGTGAGAGGTGTCAGCCGCCGAGTTGCCGCCACCGAGACAGCCCGAAAGGCCGACTGTTCCAACCGCAACTGCGCCCGTCGCCGCGAGATACCCACGCCGAGTTTGATCCATACTCGTTCCTAGGTGGCCGAATATATATGCCCACTGTCATTGGGCCCGTGAGACCGACTCAAACCGGGGACAGCGTCGACCAGACGGCCGTCGGCCCGCTACTGTCCGGCGGTAGTACTATGTTTCGTGTCTGCATATACCATGGTATGCCGACAGTCACGTTTCGTGGCCGGGAAATCGAGTGCAACGAAGGCGAGACGCTCCGCGATGTGTTACAGGATGCCGGGCTGACGCCACACAACGGAAAAACGAAGACGTTCAACTGCAGGGGGTTTGCCTCCTGTGGCACCTGTGCAGTTGCGGTCGACGGCGAGGTCAGCGACGTGGGACTCCGTGAGAAGGGTCGACTGCTTGTCCCACCGCATCATCCGAACTACGACCTCCGGCTATCCTGCCAGACGAAGGTTATAGGCGATGTCCGCGTCGAAAAGTATCCCGGCAACTGGGGCACGAAGATCGCCAAGGGACCACTGCCGCCGGTCGACGAGGTCGACTCCGCAGAGACCGACCCCGCAGAGACCGACTCCGCAGAGTTCGACTCGGAGGCCAGCGAAGCGACCGTCGACTGACCGTCGACGATTTCGAAGGATGCGGCGTGCCGGTGAAGACGTACTGCTGTTAGTTCGTTGATTGGGGGAGTAGTATCGTCGCCTTACCGCCTCCACCGTCAGACTGCGTTTCAACGGAGAGTTGTCCATCGTAGTACTCAATGAGCCACTTCGAGAGCCAGAGTCCGAGACCGCTGCTGTGCTGTAGTTTCGTCTCGTCTTGATCGTTGTTGATAAGCAGCTGTTCGTCCTCTGGAAACCCGTCTCCATTATCGCAGATCTCAATTCGTACCATCCCGTTTGCTCGTGAGCCTCGAACAGTGATCTCCGGTGGATCGCCCCCGTATTCGCACGCGTTTTCGACTAACTCCGAGATCGCTTCTTCGATATAATCGCCCGCGAGAACCGAGAGCTCAGCCGAGATATCCAGCGTCAAACTCATATCCGGATACAACTCTTCCCACTCGCCACGCGTACTGTCGAACACCGAGACGAGGTCAATCGGGTACGTCTCTGCGTCTTGGTCGACCAACTCATCGATAACCTTGATTTTCGTCTGTGTATCAGAGAGGTCCGAACCGATATCGGCCACCTTCTGACCGAGATCCGTTCTGTCCGACGCTGTGATCTCAGCATCGCTCCGCAACTGCTCTCCGTAGCCGAGTAACATCTGTGCTGAATGTCGGAGATTGTGACGCACGAATCGGTTTACAACCGACGCTTTCTGGCGTTGCTTCGCAACGGTGCGAGCACGAATCCGACGCACGTCATGAAACCCAATCAGCACGTGTGCAAATGCGCTCACACCGACGATGATCCCCCCGGAGAGCAGCGGGAAACGTACCTGTCCGCCTGCTGCGATCTGGAACGTGATCACTAACCCCAAGACGGCAGTTGTAACGACGACTCCGAGTGTATTCCACCCTGCGACACGAAGGAGATGATCCGAATCAACAGTACTGCGATACAGTACCAGTCCACCCACACCGAACGCACCACCAAGTACGAGTATTGCACCGGCAATGATAATTCCAGGGAAACTAGTTGTACTGCCGGCAAAATACTGAACGACAATATATATCAAACCAATTCCAGTTATACTAATTATTGATGCCGCAAAAATACGCTTCCAATTCATATCGGATTATTATATTCTATATTAAAAATTGTACTGGTTAATTTATAATATAATTTATATATTTTGAACAGTCTCTACTCGGAGCCCAACTTCTTCATTGGTAATACAGTTTTCAGTAAAGCAGTTGATCGTCGCCGTCGACCATATATACGGTCCGGGCGGCGATGTTGACCGCGTGGTCGCCGACGCGTTCGATATCCCGCACCGTCAGGAGGCCATGCGAGGCCGCGGTGCGCGTCGACTCCCGGTCGCCAGCCTCGGCATCATCAGCCAACAGTGACCGGATAATCCGCTGGGTGGTTCGGTCACAGGCCGCATCGAGGTCGTCGTCCCGTGCGGCAACCGCCCGACAGGCGTCGGAATCGGTCGACTCGTAGGCGGCAATCGCATCCTCGACCATCTCGCGGGCGTCGCCGCCGAGGGACGCGATGTCGACGGCGGGATGAATTCCCTCGCGTCCGGCGCGGGTGTGTTCGGCGAGGTTCGTCGCGAGATCCGCGATGCGTTCGAGGTCGGTGATGATTTTAAACGAGGCCGTGATGCGTCGGAGATCGCCCGCGACCGGCTGTTCGAGCGCAATGAGGTCGATACAGGCGGCTTCGAGTTCGAGATAGCGCTCGTTGATCTCACTGTCGCCGTCGACCACCTGCTCGGCGAGTCGACGGTCGCCGGTGGCGGCGGCCCTGAGAGCGTCATCGTAACGGTCGACGACCAACTCGGCCAACAGGACGACCTCGGTTGTGAGCCACGAAAGCTGGTCGTGGTAGTCGGTCCGTGACATTGCTTAGCTGAACTGGCCCGTGATGGACTCCACGAGGCAGTCAGGGGTACTGCTCGATTCCTCGGTTGTGCTGAGTGAGTTGGACTGTTGCGTTGCCATATATGGCCTCCATAGCGGGTGACGAGGGCGATCCCCGACAGTCGGTCGAGTGAGCGGTGTCGCTGCGCGTCGACTATCGCTACCACGAGACCTCTTAAATGAGCTGCTAAGTGTGGTATTGAGAGGTACCGAGCCGACAGTAGGTTCGGGTGACACCGCATCCAGAGGCAAATCTATATAGTACTATATTGATGTTGTGAGGATATATACTACTCATAGCATCGTATTTTTACACCGTATCCAAACGTACTGGTGATGGCAGGTAATGACCACACCCGTTCTCCCGGCTCGGTATCACGACGTAAATTCCTCGTCGGCGCTAGCTCTGTCGGTGCCGTTGGCATCGCAGGCTGTACCAGCACCTCCGGCGATGGTGGTCTCGGTGGCGGCGACGGCGACAGTGGCGACGGCCCCTCGGGAGAGGTCATCGTTACCGGGTCGAGTACGGTGTTTCCGGTCTCCGACGAGATGGCCGAGCGGTTCATGGACGAAAACGACAATGTCAATGTGATCACTGACTCGACCGGCAGCGGTGGCGGCTTCGCCAATAACTTCTGTCCCGGCTCCTCGGACATCAACGGTGCCTCCCGCCCGATCAAGGACGCCGAAATCCAAAGCTGTGATGAAAACGACGTCGAGGCCGTCGAATTCCAGATCGCCGGCGACGCCCTGACGATGGCGGTCAGCCCCGAAAACGACTGGGTCGACAGCATGACCTTCGACGAGCTGGCCCAGATCTGGAACGGCGACGACCCCGCCCAGACGTGGGCCGACGTCAACCCCGAATGGCCCGACGAGGAGTTCGAACTGTTCGGCCCCGACGACACCTCCGGAACGTTCGACTGGTTCACCGAGAACGTCGTCGGCGAGGCCGGCAACCACCGCAGCGACTACGAGCCGACCGAGGACGACAACACGATTATTCAGGGCATCTCGAACAACGAGTACGCGATTGGCTACTTCGGCTACGCCTACTACCAGGAGAATCAGGATATGCTCAAAGCGCTCAGTATCGCTGAAACCGCGGACAACGAGCCAGCGGCCCCGAGCTTGGAGGCTGCACAGTCTGGCGACTACCCGATGGCCCGGCCGCTGTATATCTACGCCAGCGCCGACTCGCTCAGCGAAAAAGATCAGGTCTACGCGTACACGGAGTACTATCTCGAAAACTCCAGTGCGGAGTTCATCGCCGACGACATCGGCTACGTCCCCTCCAATCAAGAGCAAGTCGACGAGAACCTGTCGACGCTCGAAGAGTACGCCTGAGGTCGACAACACCCGAACTTCGGCAACACGCGTGAGTTCAACAACACGTCCGCTTGCGCCGCCGTCGCTATCGCATCACGAATGAATTAAGACTACCACACAATATCTATGAGTCACTTATGAATGGCGAGTCAGCGTTGACGCGCGGGGCGACCGACCGCGACGTCAAAGAAAAGCTGGTCGGTGTGTTGTTGTTTTCCTGTGCAGCACTGACCATATTCGTGACCGCAAGCATTCTGTTTACGCTTGTCTACGACACAGTCACGTTCTTCGGGTTCGAAGAAACGTCGATCATCGGCTTTCTGACCGAACTCGAATGGGAACCGAGAAACGGATTTTACGGCGTCTGGCCGCTCGTGAGTTCGACGCTGATCGTCACCGTCGTCTCCGCGCTGGTTGCGATTCCAATCGGCACGGCGGCGGCCGTCTACCTCTCGGAGTACGCGAGTCCGAAAATGCGGTCGGTGATCAAACCTGCCCTCGAAATCCTCGCGGGCATCCCGACAGTCGTCTACGGCTATCTCGCATTGGTCTATCTGACGCCGTGGCTTCGAAGCATCGGCCTCCCGTTGGGAAGTTTTAATCTCCTCAGTGCGTCGATCATGGTCGGGATCCTCATCGTGCCGATGGTCTCGTCGCTCTCCGAAGACGCGATGAGCGCCGTCCCCGATTCGCTCCGACAAGCAGGCTATGGACTCGGCGCAACCAAGTACGAAGTGTCGACGCGAATCGTCATTCCGGCCGCAGTCTCGGGGGTTTTCTCGTCGTATATTCTCGCCCTTTCGCGGGCCATCGGCGAGACGATGATCGTCGTCATGGCCGGCGGCCTCCAGACGAATCTGTTCGATCCGCTCGATCCGTTCGGCAGTTTGGCCGGGTCGGGCCGGACAATGACTGCCGCGATGGTCAACGCCGTCACGAGTGACGCCACCGGTGGCTCACCGGAGTACTACAGCATGTTCGCCATCGGCCTCTCGCTGTTCGCTATTACGTTCCTGATGAATCTCGCAAGCAACCGAATCGCCGCACGATACCGTGAGGTGTACCAATGACCGACCGACACGTCCCCAACCACTCCGAGGTGACCGTCTAATGGCCAGCGAAACACCGACCTCCGAGACGTGGTTCGGCTCCGCGGAGAAGGTCGGTCGACTCCGTGGGCGCGTCTTCAAGTGGACCTGTCTCGGTGCGACCGTGCTCACGCTGGCGCTGATGCTCGTCTTCCTGCTGTACGTCGCAAACGACGCGTTCAGGCCGTTGTCGGCCGATCCGGGCTGGCTCGCAACGATGGGACTCACCGTCGTCGTTCCCATTGCCCTGCTCGCGGGCTACTACTACCGCCGCGACCGGTCGGCCGGTCAAGTCGCCTACACGGCCCTCGGATTGCCCGTGCTCGTGGCGCTTGCCTCCGGCGGTCTCTGGCTGCTGTTCCGCCACATCGTTACGCCACGCGAATGGTTCGTCTTGGTCGTCTCTATCGTCGTTGCGGGTGGCATCGTTGTTGGTCACTCGCGGGTGCGACACGACGCAGTCACCGAACGACTCGTGGTGACCGTGCTCGTGCCACTGCTTGTGGTCGTCGGGATTCCGACGGTCGTCCCCGGCCTTGGTCAACTCCTGTATCTCCTGCCGGTCTTGCCGAACACGTTGTTCTCGTTGCTGCTCGGATTCGTCCTGCCGGTTGCGGCGGTCGTCGGGTGGCGCATTCGAGACGTTCGGGACGATGACCGCGACGGCGCTATCGCCGCTGGGATCACTGCCGTTGGTGGACTCGCCGGATTGGCCGTCGGTCCACTGGTCGGAATCCATCCGACGAGTTGGTTCGTTTTCGCCGCGCCAATCGTCGGCGCACTCGTCGTCTACGTCGAACACGTCGTCCGAACCGACAAGGGCCGCTCGGGGCTCGCGTTCCCCGTTGTCGTCGCCGCTGGCATCGCCGCCGGACTGGCCGCCACCCAACTGCTCGGCTTTGCCGGGCCCAACGCGTGGCTCGATATGCAGTTCCTCACGAGTCCCCACAGCACGACGCCGACTGATGCCGGGATCTATCCGACGCTCGTCGGCTCGGTGCTCATCCTCATCGTGATCGTTCTGTCGGCGTTCCCGGTCGGGATCGGCGCAGCGATCTACCTCGAAGAGTACGCCACCTCACAGGGCCGCTTCGGAACGGTGATGGAGCTGATTCAGGTCAACATCGCCAATCTCGCTGGCGTTCCGTCTATCGTCTACGGTGTGCTCGGACTGGCGATCTTCATCAACCTCATCGGGATGGGTCGCGGGACGGCGGTCGTCGCCGGCTTCACTGTTGGCTTGTTGATCCTCCCGATCATCATCATCTCGACCCAAGAGGCGATTCGGGCGGTTCCCGACTCCCATCGGCAGGCCTCCTATGCGATGGGCGCAACCAAGTGGCAAACCGTCCGCAACGTCGTCCTGCCCGAATCGCTCGCCGGGATCTTCACCGGGACGATCCTCGCGCTCGGCCGGGCAATCGGCGAGACGGCACCGCTGCTGATGATCGGTGTTGCGGCAACCGTTCGCGTCTCGCCGGACTCGTTTTTGAGTCGTACCGGTGCGATGCCGCGACAGATCTTCTCGTGGTCGACACAGATCACGACCGAGTTCCGATACGGCGTGCTCGCGGCGGGTGTCGTGACGCTGCTGGTCGTGCTGTTGACGATGAACGCCGCGGCAATCGTGCTCCGAAACCGCTCACAACAGAACTGATACCCATGAACCCTACAGACAGCTCGACAGATCGAACCATGAGGCGGGTCGAAACCGACGGCGGCGTCTCGACCGCCGACGACGCCGAATCGACCGCCGATCCAACAGAAACCGACAGCGACTCGGAGAAACTCGTCGACGTGTCGTCGTCGTTCACCGTTTCGGACGATGACGAAGGTCGGCCGCAGGCGGCCGAGACGGCCATCGAAACACGCGATCTCGACGTGTATTACGGCGACGATCAGGCACTGCAGTCGGTTTCGATGGAGATTCCCGAACGCCAAGTCACGGCGCTGATCGGCCCCTCTGGCTGCGGCAAATCGACGTTCCTCCGGTGTCTCAACCGGATGAACGACCTCATCGATATCGCCCACGTCGACGGCGAGGTGCGCTTCAAGGACAAAAACATCTACGACGAGGATGTCGATCCCGTCGCCCTGCGGCGGAAGATCGGGATGGTGTTTCAACAGCCCAACCCGTTCCCGAAAAGCATCTACGACAACGTCGGCTTCGGGCTCGAAGTCCAAGACAAGCCGGTCACCGACGAAACCGTCCGCCGCGCACTCGAACGGGCCGCCCTCCTCGAAGAGATCGACGGTCGACTCGACGAGTCGGGGCTCGAACTCTCCGGCGGCCAACAGCAACGACTCTGTATCGCCCGGGCCATCGCGCCAGATCCCGATGTGATTTTGATGGACGAGCCTGCCTCTGCACTCGACCCGGTCGCCACATCGAAAATCGAGGATCTGATCACCGATCTCGCCGAGGAGTATACAGTCATTATCGTCACCCACAACATGCAGCAGGCCGCCCGGATCTCCGACAAGACCGCGGTGTTTCTGACCGGCGGCGAACTCGTCGAGTACGGCGATACCGAAGCTATCTTCGAAAACCCCGACAACCAGCGCGTCGAAGACTACATCACCGGCAAGTTCGGCTGATCGGCCACGGCAGATAGCGGTTTGACGGCGGCTCGTTTTTTGATACCTGTTCGCATCGTGTGAGTCGACTCGGTGAGTGCTATCCGAACCACGGGTAGGTTCGTCGCGGTACGGGACTCCTTCAGTTGCGTCGCATCATCCCGTTTTGATCGGGAAACGAATAAAAAGAGTAGTGGCAGATAGATGATCAATACAGAGTACCACATACTGACACACACCACTATTAAATCTATATAGTATTCCATATGTTGCAGTTTATCACACACCAACTATTACAAGCAGACGTACTAAACGCAGCTTTTGAGCCCCAGTGAAGCATGATTCGAGACTATGTTGATAGATCTATGACTACATATATGAGTACATTTATCACGTATCTCTCGTGATAGTATGGTATGGAGACGCGGAAAGTTCAGGTGACAGGTGGGTCGACGTACACCGTCTCGATTCCGAAATCGTGGGCCAACGACAACGGGGTGAGTGCGGGAAGCACCGTCGAGTTCTACCCCGAGGGTGACTCGTTGTTCATGACCCCAACCGGCGACGACGACCGGACCGAGGGGTCATTGGATATCACGAATCTGGAAGGAACTGAGCTGATCCGAGCGGTGACGACGATGTACGTCAGCGGCTTCGACGTGATCGTCCTCGAAAGCGGCCGGATCACCAACGACCAGCGGCGGACGATCCGAGAGGCAACCCAGAGCCTCGTCGGGCTCGAAGTCTTAGAGGAGACCAAAGGCGAGATCGTCATCCGAGACCTGCTAGATTCGTCGGAGCTGTCGATCCACAACGCGGTGACACGCATGCGTCTCATTGCCTCCTCGATGCTCGAAGACGCGCTGTTGGCGCTCCGGGATCTCGACCGAGATCTCGCCGCCGACATCATCCAACGCGACGACGACGTCGACCGACTCTGGATGGTCGTCTCCCGAATCTTCCGCGCTACGCTCCGCACCCCGAAAGCCAGCGAGGAACTCGGGCTGCCACGGGAGGTCTGTTTCGACTACCATTCGAGCGCCCGCCAGCTCGAACGGATCGGCGACCACGCCACCAAGATCGCCCACCTGACGCTCAACATCGAGCGCGAAGTGCCCGAGGAAGTCTTAGACGCCCTCGACGATCTCCACACGGAGGTCGTCACTGTCATCGACGGCGGGATGGACGCGCTGTTTACCGACGACAGCGACGAGGCCACGAAGCTGGCCAACGATGTCAGAGAGCGTGTCAGGCAGGTCGATTCGACGGCCCGTCGAATCGATGAACTACTGCGTGATCTCGATCCCGCTCGTGCCCAACATCTCGGCCTCATCGTCGACTCGGTATCACGGAGCGCCGACTACGGCGGCAACATCGCCGAAACCGCGCTTCAAAAGGCCGCTCCGACCCCCGGCTCAGCGTCGTCAACGGCCAACTGATCGCCACCGATTAGTCGCCTACTCCGGCTAACTACTCCAGTCGACTACCAACCACGACCGCCGTCTCTCGGTTGCTGATCTCGTCCTGTTACTCCCTCATCCGGTTCTCTTTCATCCCGTTACTCTCTCGTCCCATTACTCGGTCGACCGTTGTGGACTGACCGAATCCGTCGGCCGTCTGGCCGTGTCGACCACAGCCTCCGACTCGCCAGTAGCCTCCGAGTTGGCAGCGGTCTCCGGCTCAGTGGCAGCCTCCGAGTTGACGGTGGTCTCGGTCGACTCCTTCGGCGGGAGGTAGAAGTAGACGGTGTTGCCACGACCCCGGCGGCGTTCGATCTTGAGTTCGCCGCCGAGCGATTCGATACACCATTTCATCACGAACAGCCCGACACCGGAGCCATGGGAGGTGGTTGTCGTCTCAGTGTATTCATCGAGTGCCGCGAGCTCCATTTCGGGAATCGGTGGACACTCGTCTTCGATGCGGATCTCGACGCGCCCCGTGTTCGGCGACTCGTCGACGACGATCCGAACCGATGGCTCGGGCGTCTCGGCGTGGACAATTGCGTTCGATAGCGTGGGTCAGCGCGTGGTCGAAGGCGTTGTCGACGGCGATCCACATTTGGGCCTGTTCGTCGATGTCGATATGCTGTGCGGCCTCGCCCGGGTCGAACCCCTCGACGGTGTCGGTGACGACGTCGACTGCGGCCCTGCGGCTCCAGTGGGACTGGTCGTGGGTGATCGTGGTCTCGATCTGTTTGACCGACTCCGAGACCCGACTCAAATTGGTCGCTGCCGTCTTGATCTTGCCCGCAGCGGTTGCGGCAGCCTCGGTTTCGGCGACGCTTTCGACGTGGTCGGCAAAGCCGGTGATGACGTTGATATCGTTCCGGAGGTTGTGTCGCAGGAGTCGGTAAAACAGCCTCACCCGGCGGTCGTTGTGTTTGTATTCGGTGATATCGGCGACCTCGCCCAACACGTAGGGTCGACCCTCGATCCGGATGCGGGTGAGATTGATCGACACCCAGATCAGTCGGCCGTCGGCCCGCTTGATCCGCCACTCGAAGCTCTGTGGGGTTCCCTCCGCGGCGGCGGCGATCCGCCGGTCGACCGCCGCCTGCGTCTCGGGATAGGTGTTGGCACTGATCGCTTCGAAGCGCATCTCGCGGAGCGTTTCGGCTGGATAGCCGTACAGCTCCTTGAGTTGTGGGTTCGCATCCAAAATCGCTCCTGTCTCCCGATCGTGCAACACCGTTCCGACACGGAGCGTGTCGAACTCGTCTGGCAGTGTCACCCCGTCGTGTCGCTGCGGTCCAGTAGACATGTATATTTCTCTACCAGCAGAGATGGTAAACCTCGCTATGAGGGCTATATATCCCACAGTAATAGATACATGTCAAACGGACATAAAATTCAGTCAGAGTCTGACGACGAGGTCGAGCGTGACGAGCAGTATACCCCCAAGCAGCAGGCCAGCCAGAAGGCAGATCGGTTTGAGTTGCTCCCAGACGGCGGTGGCCGCAGGCAGTCGACCATCCGTCTCGGCGTGGAGATCGTCAGCACTCATCGGTTGAGCGGCCGGATCGCCCGTCGCTTGACGGCGTCCGATCCGATCTCGGTCACCCGCCAACTGTTGCCCCGGCCGTGGGCCTGCCGGAGGGTGACCGACACCTGACTGTCGACCGGAAGCTCACTGAGTTCGTCGGTGATTGCCGGATCATCGCTGCCGACCACCTGGTAGGTTCGGCCAGTCTCCGACCGAAGCGTCATCGCACCATACCGGTTGAGTTCGACCGCAACGGTACACGATGTCTGTCGTTCTGTGTTGGGCCCACGCATACACGAGTGTCGACTCGGTGTTTATGTAAAATCGACTATGTGTAATACGAACCCGGCCATAACAGTATATATACTCCGTATCTCGGTTCTGCACAGTGGGGCTACTGATCGGCTGTCGACTGGCTTAGCGTTTCGAGCAACCGCACTGCCGGATCTTTCGTGAGTGGTTCGTTACCATTTCCGCACTGTGGGGACTGCACACAGGCCGGACAGCCACCCTCGCAGTCGCAGTCCCCAATGAGGCCAGCCGTCCGGGCCATGAGTTCGTCGACGAGATCGAACCCGGCCTCGGTGAGGCCGACGCCGCCGGGGTAGCCATCGTAAATGAACACTGTCGACCGGTCGGTGTGGGGATGGTGGGGTGTGGAAATTCCGCCGATGTCGCCACGGTCACACAGGAGCAACAGGGGAAACAGCGAGATCATCCCGTGTTCGGCGGCGTGAATCCCGCCGTTGAACTCGTTGTCGGTGTGGTCGCCCCGGAGGTCGGCCTCGACTGCTGGCGGGACCGTGAAGTACAGCGCCTTGGTTCGGAGCGTCGACTCCGGGAGATCCAACATTCCCTCACCGATCACGTCACCCGTTTTGCGGTCCTTGCGCTGGAAGCCGGTGATCTGCTCGGTGACGGTGACATCCGCGTAGTGAACGGTTGCAGTCTCCTCGGATGCCTCATCGTAGGGGAGCGGTTTCCGGGTGAGATCCTCGTTGACGACAATCGACTTATCGGAGAGCACTTGTGTGTAGTAGTCGGCCCATGTCGACTGGAGTTCGGCCACGTCCCGATCCAGATCGAGTTTGCTCACCTCGTAGGTCTGGCCCTGCTGGTGGTAGATCGCACCGCGATGGGCATCTCGCAGGGCGTCATCGAACCCAAGCGTGGCGATCACATCGTTTGTGCGGGCATCGAGGAGGTCGACCTCTCGATCCCCCACGGTCCGCAGACTCATCTCGTGTTGCGGGCTGCCATCACCGTCGTAGGTCCACCGGAGCCCGTCGTTGGTCTGGCGACGTTCGAGGACGCCCTCGGCTTCCAGTTTGCTGACAATCTCGGGGAAGGAATCGCCGAAGTGGGTTTCATCGTCGACCGAGAGCCAGTTTTCGGCCGCGGCGCTGGCAATATGCTGGGGCAGTAGCTCCCGGTTTTCGGGGTCCGAAACTGCCCGCTCGGGATCGGTCTCGAAGAATTCGTCGGGGTGAGACATAAAATACTGGTCGAGTTGGTCCTCGCCGCCGACGAAGGCGACAAGTGCGGGATCGGTGCCCCGACCTGCGCGTCCGGCCTGCTGGCTGGCCGACATCCGGGTGCCGGGGTAGCCACCGAGGATGACCGCATCGAGGCCGCCGACGTCGACGCCCAGTTCCAATGCGTTGGTACTCCAGATCCCTCGGAGGTCACCCGACTGCAGATCGCCCTCAATCTCCCGCCGCAGGTCGTGTTTCAGGGCAGCCTGATAGGCTCGAATCTTCCCCGCAAGGTCGTGTTCGCCGCGCTCGCGGAGTTCCTCGCTGCTCTCAGTGGCGTACTGTTCGGCCGCCTGCCGAGCCCGCGTAAAGGCGAGTGTCTGGTAGCCACGGGCAACGAGGTCGACAAACAGTTGTTTGGACTCCGTGTGGCTCGATTTGCGTCGACCCGAACCGCGGTCCTGCCAGCCATCGCCATACTCCGGCGGGTTCCACAGCAGCCAGTGGCGTGGGCCGCGCCCGCTGGTATCCTCGTCGACCAGTCGATAGCTCTCCTCTGGGCAGCCAGTGATGCGGGCGGCGTGGTCGACTGGGTTGCCAATGGTGGCCGAACAGCAGACGAACTGCGGATCGGCATCGTATCGTTCACAGATGCGATTCAGTCGGCGCAGGACGAGACTCACTTGCGTGCCAAAAACGCCGCGATAGCTGTGTACCTCGTCGACGACGACGAGTTCGAGCGAGCCGAAAAACCAATCCCAGAGGCGGTTGGCGTACGGCAGCAGCGCATAGTGGATCATATCCGGATTCGAGAGGAGAACAGTGGGCATCCGGTCTCTGACGTCCTGTTTTTCCGTCTTCGAGAGTCGACCGGTGTACTGGTCGACCGAGACACGACTGCCGAACCCGAGGCCATGAGCCAGATCCGAGAGCGATTCGTCCTGATCGGCAATAAGGGCATTCTGAGGACCTATATAAAGGGTGCGGCCGCCGTGG
>Ga0136596_1000514_pt1 | contig 19417 bp, 14 predicted proteins | sample AntRauTorcE11897_FD_101387 | JGI IMG/M metagenome (GOLD analysis project Ga0136596, IMG submission 101387) | Saline lake microbial communities from Rauer Islands, Antarctica - Metagenome Torckler E11 #897 | ecosystem: Environmental > Aquatic > Non-marine Saline and Alkaline > Saline | place... | reverse complement strand
GCCGGCCCACAAGCGAACCTCGAAGGCCTCCTGCACGTCGGTCTCTTCGGTCAGTCCGCCGTAATCGACGATACCGCTGTTCACGTGGATATACTCTTGCCCGCCGTAGGTATCAGCACCCCCGGCGTCCATCTCATTGAATTGGTCGAGCCGGTCAGCAAATACGTCTGCGCGAAGTAGCGCGGTGGTTCGCGCCGCCACCTCGCTGCTACCCAGCGTTGGGGTCATGCAGGACACGACGCGCGGACGGCTGGGGAAAAAGCAATTGAGCTCACCTTCGGCAATGGTCTGAGCTAGGGCATTCGCTGCCGCTTGGGTGGTAGCCACTGTGCGAGAATCGCCGGCAGGTACCGTGTAGGAGGTAATCAGAGTCTTACGCTCAGCCCCACCCACCTGCCCGATGAGGAGGAACTCCTGCCCGTTGAGCGCACTCAAGGCTACGGGTGTGGTGTTCGTAGAGTAATCATCCCAGTCTGCATCAGTCCACGCATCCGGGGTATTAGAGCTGCTGGGGCCGAGCTGGGCATCCATCGACAGAGGGATGATGTTACCATCTCCGTCGGTAGCCGAGGGGAACACCCAGTTAGTAGGCCAGGTAACCACAGTGGTCTCATCCACAGTGGAGCCCGCATAATTTGAGCACTGCGCTGTGTAGGGGTTCTCGTTGGTGAATAGACAGCTGAGGTTGGCGGCGATCGACTGAGCGGCCTGAGCGTTGGCGTCGGCCTGGCTAAGCTCCGAGGAGAACTCACCGGCTGCGATATGCGACTTCTCCACGGCGCCTGGGTCAGCAAATAAAATGGCGTAGCCTGGTGCGGCCTCTTGGCAGATTACCCACAGCTCATCGTTAAGCCAGCCGCATGTGATGCCGTTGGCTGCGATCGTTGCCGCTGTATCGGCGGCTCTAAGCTGCGCAGCCTCAAGGTCGACCCGGATTAGAGTGGCAATGGTAAGTGAGATCTTGGCCAGGTCTGAGAGTCCTTGGTCAAAGGTAGCGAAATCGGTGGCGATGTATGCCGGTAGGAAGTCGGAGTCTACGTAGGCCTGCATCGCAGGGATGTAGGACGCCAAGCGGAACAGTTCCTCTTGGGTGATCGCCTCCACCTCGTCTAGGAACACACGTTGGCTGTCGGCCCCAGGAGCCACCACATTGACAAACTCTGGGTCGACATCGGAAAGCGTCACCTGATCTCCATCAGCGTCACAGGCGGCGGTAGCCTCCTGGCTCTGCACCACAAGGGGTTCCGGCAGTAAGTCGGGGCCGGCGATCTCGATCGGAGGGGGGTTGGGGCCGTAGAACTTAGCCGGGGCTACCTCCTCTGGTGGGTCGCAGTTGTTTCCGTCAATCGTTGGGTTTACATCAGCCGACAAGTTGATGCCGTCCGTTTCGCACAAGTCGTCCTGCCCACGCGCCGCGGCGCGTTTGTCATACAAGCGATCTTCGTCTTCCGGTTCCATATTATGAGTACTTAGCGTGAGTGAGTCTTACAGTCGAGCCTGTGCTCATTTGTGATCCCTTGTGCAAGGATAAGGCATGGGAGATCGAGTTGACGAATGCCGTGAATTGGCCGCCTTCTTCGATCTCGATTGTCACCCGCTTACCGAGGTGTTGGTTGAGTGAGAAGTCCAGCGGGAGACGCATGGTGGCCGTAGAGTGAGCCAGCTGGATCTCTTTGAACATGGTCTCGCACATCTCCGTCATGATCCCCTCGGAGACGAACTCCACCTCTTTCTGAAACTCGACGCCCTTCTTCTTGTCGGTCTCGCGCTGCGCTAGGCTGAGACTCACCTTAGTCACCTCAGATTCTCTGATGAGCTCCGGTGGTTTGTTGGTCCTTCCGTCGCGCGAGAGGAGCCAGAATGGCGCACTCTCCCGTTGGATGTATCCTTGGTGTAGAGGGTTGGGCGCGAAAGCCACAATCTGCTCCACGTCGCCGGAGGTCTCTGGCTTATCGGTAGAGCTACCCCTAGCCATCATAACCACACCACCCGGCTGCAGTAGTCTAGGGCTTCCGTCCGCCACAGTGAGGGCGGACACGCTGGCCTTGATAGTTCCTTCCGGGTCCTCCATCTTCTTGTCTGCCTTCTCGAATCGGCCCACGCCGTCGAACTCAGGGACGTAATACATCTGGAAGCTCGACATGAGCGCGTTGACCTTACCCCAGAACCCAGGAGTCTTGGACTCCATAAGAGTCTTAGTCCGGTCGGTGAGATGGATCGCGAAGGTGTTACTGACCTCGAATGCCTCGGCCCACTTCTCGTAGGTCACGTCGCTGCTGTAAAGTATTCGATCCAAAACCGACAGGGGACCGTTCTGGTTGATCGCGTGTTGGATGTTGATCAACTCCTTCCCTAGGGGGCGGGTCTCAGCATCCAGCGCATTCTGTAGTCCCTTCACGAGGTATTCGGTAATACCCTGGATTACCCCGATGATATTGCCGTCTTCCGCTTCAGGGATCTGCGGAATGTCAGAATCAGTCTCTTCCTTGTCGCTGCGTGTGGAGGCTACGTAGATACTCAGGTCGAGAGCGTCAAGCAGGGCGGCTTCTCCTACCGCGGAAAACTTGTCGGCGGTGTTCGACTCAGTGAGGTCGAGTACTGGAGCGGAGATGTAACCATTGAATGATACGGCGTTACCAATCCCATCGTCCGCCTGAACGAAGAAGTCAGGCGATGTGCGCCCAGCCAAGCGCTCCTCTTGTAACTGCCCGATACGCTCGAACACAGAAGCCGCGCCCGGTTTGATTACCGCTGGTTTGTCGGTGGCCTCAGCCACGGACACCGAGACAGTAGGGAAACTGTTGACTGCCAGCTCAAAGCTCAAACCTTCCGGGGAGTAGGATCCTCCGGAAATGCTAGCTGATACTTTTGCTGTGGTTTGTTGTTCTTCAGGCATCGAATCCTAATGGTGATTGATCGTCAACGTCCGGTGTATCTAAACTCCAGACCGATGCCTGGTCAATACTGTAGATCTCCCTTAGGGGCTCAGCAGCGTCATCGTCGGTGGTTACGGTGATTTCGAATCCAGCCTGCGTTTCGTTGATAACCTTGAGCATACGCCGGATGATGGCTACCCCAAGCATACCTACTTTCACCGCTGGGTTGGAGGTTTCACTGAAAGTGGCCAGGGTTCCCTCTGCGTTCATCAGGCGCACGGAGTCGCCGTCTCTGTTGATCTTGGCGGCTATATCCACGTAGGGATACTTGGTTTGAGCTACGTCCACGTAGATCTGATCACCGGGACTCCAAGAGCTGACGCGGAATGCGGCGGAGATACCATACTCCGCAGCCTTGTCGAATTGAACCTTAAAGGTGCCGCCGTCCTCCGCGACTGTGGCGTGCGCAGTCTTCTCCGACCCCCCGGCGTTCGTATTGATGGTCGAGGTCGTAGCGTCAACTGCTGTGAAGACCACCTGGGTGTATCCATCTTTGCCGGCGCGGCGGCCGTCGAAGTTGGGCCAGGCTGTGTCGGTAAGGGGGAGTAGAGTCGCAGTGGAGCTGACGTTCGGGATCTGCAGCATCCCACGGGAGAACACAGCGTCGAGCTCAGGAGGCAGATCACGCAGCAGCGACACGGAGATCTTGGCGGACGCGAGAACCCCAAGGACGTTGAAGTCCGAGTTGGTGACTCCGAGCCCCAGGAGGGCGCGAGCTTTCTCCACCTCTGGTGGGGTGCTATTGACAGAATAGAGAACGCCAGTGTTGAGTGTAGCGTTGGCGAAATCATCAGACCTACCTGTGAGGAACCACAGGTAAAGGTTGGTGCGGGCTGGAATCTTCTCGTAGGTCATGATGCTGAGTCGGCTGTCATCAGGTTGATGGTGAATGCCTGGGTGTTCACGGCGGGGTTCGCTTCTGACAATCCCATACCAACCACGAAGGCGTCAACCCCGACCGTGCCTAGTGAAAGCTTAATGGGACCGCGAAGAACGCTCACGCGGTTCTCCTCATACCATTTCGTGAGTGCGCCAAGCTGGGCTCCCTTAGAGTCCTTGGTGCCCAACAGGAGCAGCCCTGACACTGTGAGTTCGTTCCAGGCGGAGCCGAAGATGTATAGGACACGCTTGTCATCGAGGGTCGTGGTGGGCTGCACGATCTCACGAAGGTTCAAAGGGATACCAGTGATGAGGACTTTACCTCCATCTGCGTCCGGGATGGCTGGGTCTATCTCGTAGAACCCAGGAGAGTCACCTCCGGATTCGTCGAACACGTGCACGGTGCCTTTGCAATTCTCGAGGGCTAGACCGCCGCCACCGCCACCACCACCACCACCGCCGCCACCGCCGCCACCACCACCACCTCTAGTTACGTCCTGGGTTGATACGAATGCGTTTCCTACTAATGTGATAGCCATGGTTATTCTCCTTCTTGTTTGGTGCCGTTGATGATCAGGTCTCCTTCGATGACCATGCGCTTAGCCGTGGTCGCTCCCTCTGCGTTTATGACTCCCATATTAGCTACCTTGATGGCATTCTCAAGCTCCTTGATGACAGCGCTGATATTCTCCTCTTTGCCGTCCTTTCCTTTGATCATCTCTCGCCCATCTTCCTGCATGCCCACCAATGCGTCTCGCTGGTTCGTGAGTACATCAGTGACGTCCTCGCCATCGTTACTCACGGCCATCAATCCGTTGATCTTACGCAAGTCGCCTGAGTTCATAACGGCAGCCAGGTCGCGGTTACGTTTAAGACGCCCGCCCATCTCGGCCGTCTTGCTTCCGAACCAGCCGCGCTTACCGGACTTGCCGGCCTTGAATTTGTCCTTATCGAATTTACCAGACTTAGTGATCGAATTAACGTCGTCCTCGTTGAGCCCCATTATATCACCGAGTATTTCGGTTCCCATCGCCTTATCGGCTAGGTCTTGTGCGTGGAGATTCTTCTTAGCGTCATCGGTGATCGCTGTCATGTTGCGCATGCCGCCCCCGATGTTGAGCTTCGCAAAGTCCTCGTCGTCCTTGAGCATCTTGAACGCTTTAAGACGAGCCTTCTTTCCGGCCTCCCCTTTGGTAGCGGCGAGCATCGCTTCCCGGCTTTCGAATCCCAGCTTACTGGCTAGGTCTATTCCCCCTTCTCCGGCAAGCTTGTCCAGCTTGTCCAGATCAGTAGCTTTGATCTCGTCGGTGAAATCGATACCAGACGCGAACTTATCCTTCAGCTCATCCGGGAGCGAATCGCCCATAGCCTCCAGGGCCATGACTTGCGTCTCGTCGTCCATGCCGCCACCGCCAAGTAGGTGCTTACCAATAGAGCGCAGGGACAGCCCGGTCTTGGTGATCTTCTTACGGCTGCCCTCATCGAGGGCAGCTTGGTATTCAGCTTCCATGGCCTTGTTCTTGTCGTGCTCGGACAGCGGGGCGCCGCCTTCGTGGATCAACTTGGCAACACCCTTCATACCTTCCGCGTCCTTCAAGGTGCCGTCTGGGTTCATGTAGTTCTTCATGAACGAGTCGCGCTGGTCCTGAGTCATGTTGGCGGCGTTGAAGACTTTCATTTGCGCCTCGCGCCGATCCTTGTCGGTCGCGAATTTACCTGCGCTATTCTTCGCGATATCAGCGAGGCCGCCCACGCCCAGCGTCTTGGCTAGGTTCTTGGCTTCATCTAGCGTACCCTTCTCGCCTCCGCCAATACCCATCTCTGCGAGGCGCATACCAACGGCTCCGAAGTTCTCGGAGCCGATCTGGTTACCTAGACTGTCCATGTATTCGGAGTCCTCGGTGGCGCGCTGAGTGGCATTCTGCCAAAGCTTATCCTTGGACGCATTCTCGAAGGAGATGTGTTTACCGGTGCCATAGCTGGCAACCTTCGACACGAGCCCTTCGGCTTGCCGGGTCAGCGTCCGCATCTTCCCGGTGTCGCCATCCTTCTTCGCTTGCATGAACTCAGCCTTCATAGCTTCGGCTTGTTCACGCGAGGCGCCTGACAGGTTGTCCATACCTCCAACTAGGGTGGTCATCCCGCGGTAAGTGTCCAAGGCCTTGGTGCGTCCTTCAATGTCTTCCGCGTAGTATTCCTCGGCCGATCGCGCATTGCTGACGCCCTTTATACCGAGATCACGCAGTGCCTGGACATTAGCGCCAGCCGTTTTAGCCTGAATAACAGAGCGCTGCTGCGCTCTTACCTGCATGTTGGCTGTGACGCCGGTGGCGTTGTCAGAAGACATACCGTCGAATCCGCCGCGCTGATAAACCTGCCCGCGCAACTGGTCACGCTGCTGCATGGCGATGTCCATGTAGACGCGGGGGTCGATACCAGCTTGGATAGCGGTTCCCCGCATGTCCTCAACCATGCGCTTAGCTCGGGCAGCCTGACCTCCAGTAGTGATCTTCTGCCCTGTAAGCGTCTCCATCTTCTGCAGCAGCGCGGGGCCGGAAAGCTCACCGTAGACGTCCGAGAGGGAAGCGATACCCTCCGTCACCTTCTCGACCATAGCAGTCACCCGGGATACCTCATCTTGGTTGATGACCACAGCAGTCGTCGATCCCTTGATCGCCTCAATTTCGCGCTTCATCTTCTTGCTCTCTGTGCTATTAGAAAGCTTGTCCAGCGCCTCGGACACCTCAGTCTCGGTGGCGTTCTTGCCTACGTTGAGGGAGCTGAGGCCGTCTTTTATCGTCGGGTCGATGGCGGCGTCTCGCGCGGCCGCTACTCGCTCCCCGAGTGAGGCGTCCATCTTCATGTTGGCTACGTTACCGATCGTGCCTCGGCGGGCAAGCGTCTTGAACACGCCGGAGACCTCCTCCTGGTCGAACCCGTGAGCGTTCATTGGGTTACCCTCTCCTTTGAAGATTCCGCCCATGATGTTCTTGGCGAAGCTCTGAGACACACGCTCTGAGATGTTACCCTGGCCCGTGACGGCGCCGCCGCCGTAGACCTGCTTGCCTCCCATGTTGCCGGAGAAGCTCATACCGAACCCACTACCGGCCACACCCTGCGCGATGTTGTTGGCAAAGTTTACTGGGTCGCCGTAGCCGAGCATCCCGGACTGACGACCGAACTGGGCAGCGTCGAGCATGGCCTGCCCGGAGGCAGTAGAGAACAACTCACGCCGCACGGCGGAGGTAGAAGACTTGTCGCCCATCTTGAGGCGCATCATCTGCTGAGCTGCGGATACCAGCGAAGGATCCATATACTGCATGCCCATGGCCATCCGATTGGTGTGGTGGCGGTTCATGGCCTGCTGGCGCATCTCGCGCGCCGTGGGCGCATTCCCGTAGCCGGTAGGGCCGTAGCCTGACCAGTCGAGTGGACCTTGATCGTATGAGCTCATAAAAGGGGTTTCGAGTTTTCCTCAGTGTAGTGTTCGTCGAACGCGTCGAATATACCTTGTTCCTCGGCAATTTGGTAGACTTGAAACAGGGAGATTTCTTTTTTGTCGTTTCTGATCTTAATCCGGCCTGCGAGCTGGTCTCGGACCTTATAGATATCCATGCATTTGAGCTCCCGAGCCCTAGAGAGGCGGGAGTTCGTACGGCTGATGGTTTCCCCGATCGCCTTCTCATTGATCACCGGGATCAATGCTACGTCGGCTGCGACACCGTACCGGATGTCGTCAGCCACCCCTTCAGCGTTGAGCGCCTCGAAGATTACATTCTCCGAGAACGTCGAGCGAAGGCCGTGTTTAAGGTTGGGTTGTAGAAGACCACGCAGATGTGCGACCACCATTAGTCGGTATCTGCTCCAATAAAAAAAGACTTGTTGTGCCAGTTCTCGATGCAGATCTTGTATTTTCCCTCCGCGGTGCGGATGGCATCAAGGATCATACGCCAGCGAACAGCGTTCATCCCGGTGAAGGGAGCGACGCACTCTGGGGTTTTCATCTCTTCGCGGAGCGTCCGGATTGGCGGCATGCCGTCAGCCCAGTAGTCAGCCCACTCAGGAACCTCGCCGTTAATTTCTCGAACCTGGAACCAGGCGTGGAGCTGCTGGAAAGCCAATAGCCACTGGAGGTCGCTGTCCGTGTCGATGTGGTCAGCTTTACCCCAGCGCGTGACTGCGGCCGATGCGCTGTTGGTAAACTCGTCAGACGGCATGGCTACCTTGATAGTAGCGTTGAGGGCCTCGATCGGGATTTCGAAAATTAGCTCGGTGTCGGTGAGGGCAGCACGCACAAAGGCGTCCCGATCCTCGGAGGTGACTTCAATGTCCCTACCGCCGAACTCCTGCGTGAATCGTTTCTCGATCTCTTCCTGCAGCCTCTCGTGCGGGTTCTGCAGCATGGCCGGGTTGTTCGGGGCGATAGGTTCACGCTCGGGAAGTTTAGGAGGCGCTACGCCTTCCTTCTCCTTCTGCTCATCGATGGCTGCCTGCTCGGCGCTGTGGTCGTAAGGATCGATACCACCGGTAGATACGGTAGCTTTCAGGTCGCCGTCCTTAGTGACCTCTTTCTTAAGGCGTGGCTCTCCGTTACCTTCGTCGACAGTCTGGGCTCCCTCTTCGGGGGCCTCACCTGCGTCTTGGTCAAAGATGCTCTTGATTTCAGGCTCCTGGGGCTCCTGCGGTTTGTTCTCTTGTTCTTCGCTCATGGTAGTAGTGGTTAATCTTCCTCGGGTCGTTTCAGCACCTTCATATTGAATGCACTGCGGGGTCGCCAAGACATTTGTGGGTTTTTCAGAGTGTCGCTGTTGTTCACAGCCAGAGGTGCGCGCAGCGGGTCGCCGTCGGCATCCGCCTGGTAGTATTGCTCATAGTAGCCGAATCCTCCCCCGGGCAGGATGCGCTTACCGGTAACCGGGGAACGTAGTGCCCAAGCGGTGTAGCCCTCGTCGTTCCACGGGCAGCCGACCACGTCTTCGCGGAGATACTGCTGCGTGAGAGATTCCGGTACAAGGCTGCGCACCTTCTCGCGTCCGTCCCAGATATACTCCTCGCGAGCGGGGAAGCCCCACTGGGGGCCTTCGGTAGGCGAGTCCCACAGGAGTGTAGGCTCGTTGGTCTTCAGTGCGTCGGCGGCGGCTGCGGCCGTCAAGTCCTCAGCGGAGACAGACTCGGCATCCTCGATCGGCACACGCAAGATGCCGATATGGTTCGTGTGCTCCTTGGCTTCGATCTCGGCGCCTTGGATGTTGTTGCTCTTGAACTGCTTGGTCTCCATGCTGCCGGCCCATAGGCGGCGCGCTTTATAGACCAAACCAGGGTTGGTGAGGTTGTTGCCAAGCGAGACCTCCACCAGCTTGCCGAGGATCTTTTGACAGGCGATGACGATCTTCTTGCTCACCCCGATATTGAGGTTCCCGTTTCCGTGAATGTTGATATCCCGGCGGCCATACAGCTCCAGGTCTCCGTCGGTGGATACCTTGATGTCATAGCTCTCGTCGCTTTCGTCGACGGGGCTGCCGTCTACGACCAGCGCGAGGCCTTTCTGGCTCCGCACACAGGCGCTGCCTTCCGCAGCCTCCAGCAGCACGCCAAAGCCGTCTCTGGTGCCAGCCTCGCGCCAGGCCACCTCTGGGGTAGGCATGCCGGTATTCTTGGGGGTGGGGGCTGCGTCGTCCTTGCCGGTGAGGGCGTTCGAGCGCAGCCACACTGAGCCCTTCTCGCACAAAGCTTTGATCCACGCGTAGGAGTGCATAACGATTCCGCCGTTCTCCGCGGAGAGCTCGATGTTGCGCCTGGCCTTCATTAGCAGGCTGCCGCCGGCCGCGATACGAATATCACCAGCCGCGTCAAGGTCGATGTGGCGCGAGGCACTCAACTGCAGGTTGCCATTGCTCATCTGCACCGTAGAGCCGTAGCCGTCGTGCAGCGTGATCGAACCGTCCCGGGAGATCGCCATGCACGCGTAGGTATCGATGTAGGCCACCTCGCCGTTGGCGTCCTCGCGATCAGGCTCCGCGTTGTTCATGTCTGGGGCCGGAGCGGCGTCCTCCGCCGGCACGGTGTATTCCCCGTCCAGTTGGAGCATCCTGGCGAATGAGTGGTATCTCCCAAGCCAGCGAGCGTAGGAGCGGATATGGTAGGCCATCAGGTAGGCATCCTTAGGGTCGGTGGGATTCACACCCTTGGGAAGCTTGACGAACTCCTCGGTCAACTTGTCATAAAGGCGATCCTTGGTGACCGAAGGATCCTCGTGGTTCCTGTCTCTTACTGGAACGGGAATCCGGGTGACGCGTTCGATGCGGATGTCAGCTACGGACTGCAGGAGCACAGAACCGTCGCTGTTACGGTGGAACCAGCTTTTACCTGCCGCTGTGCCAGCCTCGCCCGACACGAGCTTAGCGATCGTTTCTGGGGGGTCTGAGACAAAACTGTGGATGAAGTCGCCGGCGAAGCCTACGAACTCGCGGAAGCGATACCTGCCGAGCCCTGTGATGCGGTCCTTATCCAACTCTTCCCGGTCGACCTCGTCGCCGTTCAGATCCGCGAAAGGAGTCTTCTCGTCCAGCACTCCCATGACCTCGTGGCGATACATGGACCAGGTGCGCTCGAGAGTAGGCCTGCCGTGGTCGAAGATCAGGTCTTCACCCAGCCCGCTGATATGACGGAACTGCCCGGAGATGACGCGCACCATGTCGTTAATCAAGTGACACTCCACGGCGGCAAGGTCGCCGGCCCTCATACGGATCATAGTGGTGAGGAACTCGACAGCCACCCCGAACAGATTGTTGATCTCTACCTCGCCTTCGATCAGATCCTCAGCAGTGTCGTTGAAGTTGCTTTCAGTCACTCCAAGCTCCTCGTCCATCTTCGCCCCCCATAGGAGGGAGCGGGTCTTGGCATTACGGAAGTCGAGATTCTCGGTAGGGATGATGGCGTAGATGAAAGTCGTGCGACCATAGGCGATCTTGACCCTGGTCTTAGGAGGCAGGGCGGTGCGCACGTTGAGCCCAAGGAGCCCCCCAAGGATAGGGAGAGCCAGCTGGACGCCGCCTAAGTCCGTGGAAGGGTCATCCACAGCCACCCGGTAGGATCCGTCGATCTGCCGGGATATGACCTCAGCTGAGTAGACTGTACCGGCCACCAGCTTCGTCGAGTTGACGGTGGCGGTGGCTTCCGCGTTGCGGGAGTCTTTTACGTCAGGTAGGGTGTCTCCTGGCTTACGCGAGCTGCTCATGGCGCGAGACTAGAGCTCTGGACGGGGTGATGGCAAGCCTACAAAAGAAAAGCTGCGCGGCTATGGAACCGCGCAGCTTCAATATGAGCGTTGGCGTAAAAACCAACTAACCACCGTTATACTACTACAGAGAGGGTTACGATGCGCGCATGTTGGCCACGCGAATCTCAGCACCTTGAGTGATCGTCTGACGACCAGTGCTGAGGCTCGCAGTTAGCGATTCAACAATCGCGCCACTGAAGAATAGGGAACCGGTTCCGGTGAAATCACAGTTGCCGCCGTCGATGCTGATCGAAGCAGTGTCGATCTTACCGCAGGGGGCTTTCCAGTCTGCGAAGAAACCACCGGCTCCGACGAGGGACTGAATGCTGATGTTACCACTTGGGCGACCGGGCAACCAGTAGATCTGAGTCGATCCCACTTGGGTGATCTCTTCGATCTGTTGGCGGTAGGTGACATTCACACTCTGAACGAGGGCGTTACGTCCACCGCCTGCTTTCACGGCAACCCGCGCGTAGTCGGCGGAGGCCACCTGGCCTTCGGTCTTGATGTTGTTGTCGTAGCTGAATACGTCTTGCATGACTTAGGTAATGTTTAGGTTGAGAAGGTTTTGATTCTTACGAGTAGCCTACCATTAGTTGTCTTGGCTGGCGAGCAATTCTGAAACTTCCACGTCGATGTAATGGTTGATGCCGTTGAGTGGGAGCGGCACTCGCAGCTTCACGTAAGTGAGCAGAGTGTCGGCTAGGTCACCGTCCTGACGGACAGTAACGTCTCCCTCGTTGCCCTTCTCGTCGAAGAACGCCAAGACAGCAGGACCGATGTCGCGGTTGACCAGTTCGGCTGCGGTGTAATCCGCAGCGATGGTCTTAAGCTTGTCGTCGATTTCCTTAATGGTGTCGGGAGTTGCATTCCGGCGACCGATGTAGACCCGGAACTCGTCCTTCACGGAGTAGGAGAACTCGTCGACGATCACACCGACGTTGTCCTCGTAAGCGAGGGCGCCTTCAGTGGTGCTGGTGGTCAACTGGTGACGGATGAAGATATCGCCACCTTCGGACTCCTGAGTGATCACCATGGTGCCGTTAGCTGCGACGTCGTCGAGAACACTACCTTCGAAGGTGGTATACATAGACGGGGCCGCGGTAACGGACTGGATCTCGGTGAGGGTCAGACCTTGCTGAGGCAGAAGAGCACAGCGGAGACCGGCAACCTCGGCGGCCACGAACTTCATAGGAAGCACAGTAGTGGCGCCACCTTCGATGACGGTAGGCTTGTCGCTCCACACGTTGGAGATACGGCGCGAGGACAGAGACTTGCTGCGGTCGATAACGTAGGCAGCTTGGTTCTCTGGGGTGTCCGCGCGCGTGATCACGATGCCGGAGCCAGTAGCGGAAAGGCCGATGGCTGCGTCGGTGAGCACTTCGTAGTCGGAGAGCACTTCGAGGATGGTGAAGCTGAGACCGATCGATTGAACGGTGATGGATGCCCCAACGTCTTCAGCAGCGAACTGCCAGTCGTCGCGGTAAGCGGCGTCCAGAGTGACGATCGAGGAACTGAGGTCGGCGCGGCGATAGCCGCCGCCATCAAGTTCTCCCCAGCTGACGTATGCCCCGGGAGAGTCCGTGCCCACGTATGCGCGGCGGAAGTTCTTGTTGTATTTGTTGGACATCTCGTCCACGTGGTCGCGAAGGAGTTTCATCACGTCAAAATCGTCGGTGAGACCAACCAGTGCGTAGACTTGGTCGGTAGTCTTGATCTTACGGAGAGCAGTCGTGAAATCGGCGACCGAATCACCAGTGGTGCGCAGGGCGTAGACCACTTGCTTCTGGTTACCTCGGAACGCTTCGAGAGCACCGCGTCCAAGCCAGTTTTCGAGTTTAGTCTCGCCGAGCTCGTCGGTGATGTTGGTAGTGCTTTCCAACTCAATCATACCTTCCGTAGCGGAGGGCTTGACGAGCGCCTTGTAAGCGACGAACACTTTACCGTATCCATCTTGGAACAGGCTGAGCGACACGCTGAGGCGGTCGGAGTCTTCCTCTTGGAGACCAAGGGCAGCAGCATACGCCCAATCGGTCGTAGTGGCTGTGAGGGCTTCGGAAAGACCACCAGCGGTGTTGGTCGAGTCAAGCTCGCCGGTGTAGACCTGGTAGATCTTGGTGTCATCGAAAGTAGTAGCAGGGTAAGCAGCCATGGTCGCAGCAGGAACGGCAGGGCCGTCGAGCACAACACCATCGAAGTCGACACCGGAGATTTTACGAGCAGTGAAGTCGAAGTAGAAGATCTGACCCTTATAATAGGTGCCGGATGCGATGGTCACAGTCACGCCGCTGGTGCCGACTGCTTTGGCCGATCCCTCGGCGTCAGCGAATGCGACAGTAGCGTCCTTACCGGACACGTCGAAGATTTTGACATCCACAGTGCCACCTGCGCCGGTGACGTCAACGACCTCCACAGCGTAGCGGCGGTCGAGGAGCGGGGCGTAGGTACCGCCAGTAGTAAGCGAGCCGACGGTCTCTATAGTAAAGGTTGGGAAGACGTTCACGCGGATCTTGTCGTCAGCGGACATGCTGAGTCCAGCACGGTCGATGGTGATCGTGGAACCGGGGTAGCCCACGCCAGTGAGGTCAACTTCGAACTCACCTGCGCCCGGGTCAGTAGTGGCAACGCCAGTTACGGATTGGCCAGTGGCGGTGGAAGTGATGGTGACGGTGGATACCGTGGTAGCACCGGCGGTGAACACCAAGTCGAGGGTGTCAGCGAGTTTCAGGTCGCCGCCAGTGTCTGCGAGCTTGTAGCCGTGACCTTGGAAGACGTCGATGTCAGCGACCACTGCGAGAGTGTTCACAGTCAGATCAGTGTCGGAGAAAGCAGCAACCTTCTCGCCTAGGTCGGCGCCGTTGGTGACTACGTTGTAAACGCCTGCAGCGGAAGCGGTAGCGGGGACAACAGCAGGCGTCACCTTACCGAGCAGACCAACCACCTTGCGGCGAGTGGTGCCGGTTCCGGCGGCTCCGTCGTTCCAGTCGCTGGAGATCACGTCACCAACGCGGACTTGACGGCCGTCGAGGAGAGAGTTGAGAGTGCCGGTGCCTGCAACCGAGTCAGCAGCCACCCGGATACTCCTCCAGGCGGTGTCAGTGGAGTCGATGGCCCAACCTGCAGCTGCGAAGTCAGCGACCTCAGCTTGGAGGTTTTCACCGTAGAGCTTAGCTTCAGCGGCAACCGGGGCGCGGGACATGAGCTCGAGATCAACACCTGCCTCAGTCTTGTAGTTGAGACCAGATTGGCCAGCGACATCGAAGTCGAGCTTGGAGGCAGACAGATCACGACCGTCGTTCAAGAACAGCTCATATTGAGGGCCAATAACAATCGGATTCCGACGTGAGGCTTCTCGCGCTGGAGTCTGCTGGAGGATTTGGGTGATGGTGTCTTGAGGACGAACGTATGGAGAGATCATGGTGCTTTTTGTTTATGACTCGGTTGCTAGTAGCTGGACGATTTGCCGGATTCGGTGTGATTCCAAACTCCTAGTGACGGCCAGAGTATAGTTAATTTGGATCGGTGTTGCAACAGTGTAATGATTCTTGGGTGAAGGTTTCTTTTCCCTGGGTACGCCCATCCCCATTACCTCGAAGCCAGTAGCTCCACCGTTCTTAGCCAGCACCGGGCCCATGGCGAGCAGTGCGCGCGCGGTGAGTTCGGCCAGATCGGAGGCGTCGGATGGGTTCTTTGCCACGTGAAAAATGGAGAAATTTGCCTGGGAATCCTTGGAGATGTGAGTACCGGCCAGGTCCTGGGTATTACCAGCGAAGTTACCACCAATGCCCAGCTCGGAGAAGTCGACAGCGGAGAATCCCACGAAGATGCCCGGGTAGGCATCTGGGTTCCTGTCGTCCTTATTGTGGGTGTATTCGATCTCGAGCTTGCGGGTCTGCTTGTCCGTGGCCCAGGTGTAGCAGCTGAGGTGGTCGAACCCCATGTAGTTCTCAGACGATGAGTAATGCCCACGCAGGAACAACAGGAGCATTCGCCGGAACATGGCGGCGGTAGGCGGTCCCTGCAGGCAGTGGACCAGGTCCTCAGCCAGCTCTACTTCGTACTTGGTGAATTTCTCGATGAGTTCGTCGCGGTCCATAATGATCAGGGTTGTACTGTGGTCCAGTATGGTATGCGGCGATATGCTTTGGTGTCGATAGCCGGTGTCGGGAATTTGTAACGCTCGTCGTTCTGCTTCAGGAAGTGCAGCGTGACCTCATAGGCCACAGCAATCACCCCGCGCAGGCGGTAGGGTTTGATCTCGTCCCCTACCAGATAGCGCATGTCCGTGGTGGGATCAACCAGCATGTGCCCGCGACCTGGGCGTGGGAAGGCCATCAGCCTGGCTGCGGTCTTGGTCATATCCTCCGGTGAAAACTTGTCTGGGTCATCCTTCAGCCCCTCGGCGTGATCGACGATGCGCATCCACGTGAGGACGGGCGGGTAGAAACCACCTTGGACATCCTCCCCGAATGAGTTGACGTCGTCATCGTTCTGGTCGCACTCGAGCCCACGGCGTAGCTGGTCGTCAGGATCCACCGTATCGGCGGGGTCACCGATGGTGCGCGGGATGCAGTGCCACACAGGGAAACCGTTGGTGACGCGCATCTGCGTGTATTCCTGGTGGATCATCGAACGAACAATCCCGTACTCCCGGGGAGTTAGATCGCCTAGGATCTGGATGGGCTCGGAGAAATACTCTGTGGCGCTGTCACCCACGAGCAGGAGGCGGTAGAAGCCGTCTGCTGTTCCCTTATTGAGGAGTAGGGTGTCGTCCTGGTACATCCCGACCTCGGAGGCTACGGGGGCGTCAGGGTTCAAAGCATGCCAGCTGCCGTCAGTTCCTACGTCCGAGAAGGCCACGTAGACATCGCCTAGTTCAGTACCTGCGGCGAACTCCCATGTAATGGTAGCTGACCGCGCCCCGTGGTCGGGATAGATTCGCAGGTTTCTAAAAACGCTCATCTTGAATTTTGGCGAGGAAACCCCGTGCCTTTAGGCCGGGGAGGAATCGCCTCTTTGTTTGTTGTTGACATTCTTACAAATAAGTTGTAATTTTTGTGAGTTGAAAGTAAAGCAGACATTCCGATTCTATCCAAGCGAACCGCAGAAGCGGGTTCTTGCTCAGACTTTCGGTTGTGTCCGGGTTGCTTACAACTCTGCTCTTAGATTCCGCATGGATAGTTTCGAGGCGGGAGTTCCCGCCAACTATAACGCTAGCAGCGCGGCTTTGACAGCCCAAAAGAAGCTGCCTGAGTTCTCCTACTTGAAGGAAGTCTCCTCGGTACCGCTCCAGCAATCCCTCCGGCACCTGCAAACCGCCTACTCGAATTTCTTCGCTAAACGTGCGAAGTTCCCGAAGTTCAAAAACAGGGAGGGTAAGCAGGCTGCTGAATACACAACCAGCGGTTTCAAGTGGGATGCCACGAATAAAAATCTTACCATCGCCAAGCTCGGTCGCCTCCGCATCCACTGGTCCCGCGAGTTCAAGTCCGACCCAAGCACCGTCACACTCGCCAAGACGCCGGACGACAAATACTTCGTCACCCTCACTCTCGAGGAGCAAATCAACCACCTCCCGAAGACCGGGAAGGAAGTCGGTATCGACCTCGGGCTTACCCGCCTTGCCACACTCAGCGACGGGCAGCGTGTCCCTAACCCGCGCCACACCCGGAAGAGGGAGAAACGTCTGGCTTTCCTCCAGCGGCGCCTTGCGAAGAAGACTAAAGGCAGCAACCGCCGCAAGAAGGCGAAGCTGGCAGTTGCCCGCTGTCATGCGAAGATCGCGAACTGTCGCAAGGATACACTCAACAAGCTGACCACCCGGCTCGTGCGAGAGTTCGATGTGATCGCAATCGAAGATTTGAACGTGAGAGGGATGGTGAAACACCCGACGCTTGCCAAGCACATCAGCTGCGCCAGCTTCGGAATGTTCCGGTCCATGCTCGAATATAAATGCGCTTGGTATGGGAAGGAACTCCGCGTTGCGGATCGTTTCTTTCCGAGCTCCAAGCGCTGTTCCGGCTGCGGGTTTACCGTGGCTAAGCTCCCGCTGGATGTCCGTAACTGGACATGCCCTGAATGCGGAGAGGCCCATTGCAGAGATGAAAATGCGGCGAAAAACATTCTTAAATTTGCGGCCGGACAGGTCGTTGCTACGAGAGTAGTTAAAGCACGTGGAGAGTCGGTAAGACCAATCAGGGCTTCGGCCTTGAAAGGCGCGACTCTGCGAAGCGTGAACCAACCTGCTCTGTGCGATGTTTAACATTGTGTATTCAGGAATCCCCACCCTTTAGGGCGGGGAGGATGTCAAGACAATTTCTTACACCAGAAAAGGTGAATATCCCATCCAATTTTACCATGTAGGCGAATTGTAGGCGCCGTAGGGGTTGTTCTGGCCGCCGTAGAAATCGTGAGCGAAGTTAGGATCGACTTGCGGCTGCGCGTCGTAGTTAGGAGTCTGAACCTGAGGGGCACCTCCGCCGACACCGAACATCTCCGCTCCTAGGCCGACGCCGGCGGCAGTGCCACCGCCCCAACCAAGAGCCTTACGTGTGCCTGAACCCAGTTGACCGCCGGTCTGCATAGCTTGAGCACCCTGCAGAGCCCGAGCTCCACCTGGGAGTTTTGCGATGTTGGAGCCAGCCCAGCCTTTAGCTGCACCCACGCCGTCGCTGATTCCTTGCCTGATCTTACCGAGCCTACTTAGTCCTTTGGCTCCAACCAGGGCGCCTTTGGCGGCTGCACCAGCTGAACCACCGCCCGGGAGAAACGATAAGGCACCCATCCCGATGTTCATTAGTCCCGAGCCCCAGTTACCTTTGCTGAAGTCGCGGATGGCCTTACCGCCGAACCAGGGAACGCCTGTGAAAGGGTTCCACCCAAGCGCCATGTCTGCTCCGAGCTCTGCAGCCCCGCTGCCCCAGCCGCCGCCTTGTGCTACGTTCGTTGCCGCGTTACCAACAGCAGGAACGGCGGGTCCGCCCATCATACCGTGCATGTTCCGAGCAAAGTCAGAGGACGAGTATCCCCCGGCGGACTTTTCCAGGTTTCCGAGTTGAGCAAATGGAGTCATAGTCGTTATCCGATAATCCCCCAACACTGGTCAAGGTTGGTTGATACTTTGAGTTTAGTAGCTCCCTCGACAAACTCTTCTTCGAGTTTTTCGCGTAAGCCTTGTAGGTTACGGAGAAGGTTACCCTGCACGTTAGCTTGAACGCCACCGGCCGAGTAATCGTAATCGTTCACAGACACATTACGGTGCCAGCGTTTGTAGAGACCCCAGGCGACACCATCGAAAAACACCGAAGTGTTTATCGGTAGGGTATCCTCGGTGACGTGGAGGCCAATCGGGTTGAGGGCATTGAACTTCCTCGCGCAAGCCTTCATACCGTAGGTGATGTCCTCGTCGGTGAAAGCAAGGTCAGCCAGGACCAGGTGGTCTTCGGCTGCTCGATCGAGCATGTCCTCGCGGACGTCAGCAATGGTGATGTAGGTCGCCATAGGTTAGCGCGCGTAAGGGGCGAAGAACTGCTCCTGCATATCAGCGGAGCTAGGAACACCACCAAGCTCACGTTGGCTCAGCACGCCACCACGGAGGAGGCGCAGACGCTCAGCCGCTGTGCGTCCGGTAAGGCCAGCGTGGGCCGAGGAGCTCTGCAGATCGGAAAGCTTATTGTTGTAGTAGTCTTCCGGGTTGCGACCGGTAGCACGAAGCCACAGGCGTTTCGGGGCTGAGAGCCACGAAGTCTTAGCCCCCTCTAGGTCGGACTGACGCTGGCTGATACGTTCAACCAGCTCTTGACTTCGCAGTTCCTGCGCGGAGAGGTTCTGGTCGTAGCGCTCACGGCTGCGCTCCAGGTGCTGTAGCTTACGCTGCAACTCTTGGCGCTCTTGCCACGCGTTACCCCCAGCCTCGTTGTTCTCGATGGCTTTATCGAGGACGCCCATTTGCTCGCGAGCTTCGTCGAGTTCTTTGTTGTGCTTGAAGATACTGGGCTTGTATTGGCCCATCGCGCCATCAAAGGCTGAAGCGGCCACAGAGGGGTCGTATCCGCCGGGGGAGAGGTATGGATCTTCGCCGATCCCGTAGAGACCAGCGTCGCGGTTCATGAGTGCGTTGATGCCGAGAGCGGAGCCAGCGGCGATACCGGCGCCTCCAAGGAAAGTAGAACGCGGATACTGCTTGATCAGACCTTTGGGGCCCCACATACTAGAGCCGACTTGGCGGCCCCCGCGGGAGGCTACATTCTTACCAACGGTGCCAACGTCTTTGACTGCTCCCCACAAGTTTCTGGCCGCTGAACTAAGCGGCTTAAGGATCTGT
>Ga0136596_1000512_pt1 | contig 19445 bp, 36 predicted proteins | sample AntRauTorcE11897_FD_101387 | JGI IMG/M metagenome (GOLD analysis project Ga0136596, IMG submission 101387) | Saline lake microbial communities from Rauer Islands, Antarctica - Metagenome Torckler E11 #897 | ecosystem: Environmental > Aquatic > Non-marine Saline and Alkaline > Saline | place... | reverse complement strand
TCAAAGCACCGGGCGAGGACTCTGGAGAAGAACACACTGGACACGCAGTAGGTTGCTCGTCTTACAGCGACGTAGCTGTATTTGTACCGGACACTATATTTTCAAAAATAATCATATAATCACTATAACATCAGAAAACTACTGAATGCACGGCACCTTCGTAAAATGCAAGAGTACCTAAATGAATACAAAAAGAATAAAAATTTCAAACCCAGAGCCAGGCTTCCTGGTTTTTAAAATAAAACGAATACTATGAAAATTGATAAGAAGAAACTGTTAAAAGCACTGACGATAGTAAAGCCGGGATTGGCCAATAAAGAAATGATTGAACAGTCTACGAGTTTCGCCTTTTTAGGGGACCGTGTGATTACATACAATGATGAAATCAGTTTGTCACATCCTGTAGAACAACTTGATATGACCGGCGCCGTAAGAGCAGAAGAGCTCCATAATTTTTTGGGCAAGGTAAAACAAGATGAAATAGAGATGAAGTTCACGGAAAGTGAGCTCTTAATCAAAGCTGGGAAGTCCAAAGCAGGTTTAACATTCCAGGCAGATATTAAATTGCCATTGGACGAAATACAAACTGAAAAAGATTGGCATGACCTGCCGGAAGAATTTACAGACAACCTGATGTTCATTAAGGACTCTGCCTCCCGAGATATGTTACGGAGAGTACTCACTTGCGTACATGTAACGGAATCAGGCATGGAAACGTCAGATGGATTCCAAATCATGCGATTGTTTTCTGAGGGCTGGCCATTTGGCAGTTATTTGATTCCAAGTGAAAACGTATCTGAGATCCATAAAATTACCCCCTCCCAAGTCGCGGAGACAGAAGGGTGGTTGCATTTCCGCAATCTAAATGGAACTGAACTCAGTTGCCGTGTATTACTTGACAAGTTTCCAGAAACGTCTCGCTTGTTTGAAGTAGATGGGAATAAAATACAATTCCCAAAATCCATGATTGACATTTTAGAACGGGCCATGGTGTTCACTAAGGACAGTGATGATATGGATGAGGATATGGAGATAAAATTTAAAGACAATACGCTCCTTGTCCACGGCAAAAATAATTACGGCTGGTTTAAAGAGGAAGCCAAAATCAAACACCAAGGAGACGGTGGCCGTTTTTGGATTAGTTCTGTACTACTTCAAAACATTTTGAAGCGGTCTACGGTCAGCGTGCTTAGCGATGATCGTATTAAATTCGATGGAGACGGCTGGGAATATATAGCTGTCTTAAAACAAGGATAGGAGAGCAGCAATGAATACTTATGAAAAAATCTTTCGAGTGGTTCTGACTATTATGATATTAGCATGCTTATCTCTGCCTATCGTAGTCATTTATACATTCGAGACAACCCAATGGCAAGCCTTTTCACAAACATGGGGATTCCTGGTATATGGATTCATTTTGTTTGTGGTTGGCATTGGCATTATAGAAGGCATATGGAGAACAGATTATGACAATTGAAGGACAGTACCCCACGTATATAAGTGACCAAATTTAAAATGAAGAAGAGATGAGCGGATTTTTTACTAAAAAAGAAACGGAATCTATATCAGCTATGAATGGGAAAATCCATTCCTGTGCTTCCTGTGGATTGTATAAAGATTGCCACTCCCCAAAAATGAAACCGTACGGCAAGTTTGAAAAAGGAATTATGGTGATTGGTGATTACCTTGATATTTTAGACGATGAGAAGGGTAAACCGTTCCAAAGTAAGCATGGTAGAATGCTGAAACATACTTTAAAAGAACAAGGAATTGATCTGTTCAATGATTGTATTTCATTAAATGCTACAAATTGTTTACCTCCATTAGACCGCGAGCCGAATTCTACAGAAATTGACCACTGCCGCTCTGTAATTGTTTGGAAGGCTTTGAAAGAATACCAACCTAAGGTTGTCATTTTATTAGGAGAAGCTGCATTGGCATCTGTTATAGGATACACTTGGGGAGGTGGTACAAACATGAATAGGTGGCGTGGATTTTGTATTCCTGACCAGTCTCTTAAGACATGGATTTGTCCTACGTACCATCCTCGATATTTACATGAGATTGAAATGCCTAAGCACTATGTTAAGGCTTGGGAAGATGATCTACAGAATGCCTTAGATAAGGTTGACATCCCATTTCCGAGATATAGCAAGCCTGAGATACGTTATATGAAAGACAGCCGTTTTATCGAGGAACTCAGCCCCGTGCTTAGTAGCTTTGATTACGAAACCACTGCCATTAAGCCCCACGCTAAAGGTCAGCGGATTGTATGTACTTCTATCGCTGATAGAGAGGACCGTGCCTGGGTTTTCCCAACACCCAAAACTAAGGAGGGCTGGCAACCATTTAGACGGTGGTTGTATAATAAAGATGTACCAAAGATGGCCCACAACTTGAAATTTGAAGATACATGGAGTAAAGAAATTTTGAAGGTCCCTGTCCGCGGTTGGGAATGGGACAGTATGCTTGCCGCTCACATATTAGACAACCGCCCAGGTGTGAGTGGATTAAAGTTTCAGACATACGTAACATTTGGTATCCAAGATTATTCAATAGAAGTTGGACAGTACTTGAAAGCAGGAGGCGATGAAGATGGAGCGAATACCAAAAATGCTATAATGAAATTAATGAAAACTAAATCCGGTAGAAAACAAGTTATGGAATACTGCGCCTTAGATTCTGTATACCAATACCGGCTCGCAATAAAACAAATGGAGGCGCTTAATTATGGATTCTTACCTTTTTGAATTATGAAAAAACTAATAGCTATCCTGATTACATTGTTAACATTAACCTCCTGCCTAACCATGAAACCTGATTTTGTGGAAAGACCAAATGCCGTAAAAATTGGCATGACGACTACCCAAGTTATGGCAGTATGGGGGCAACCCGATGACATTAATACCACACGAAATGACAATTATTATCACCAACAATGGGTGTATAGGCATACCATTTATTATTCTTCGTATTATTCTCATGCTGAGGTGACCTACTTATACTTTGAAAATGGAAAGTTAACCACAATACAAAACTCATGAACGATACAAAATTTACCCTGGTAGGAAATGCTAAATTTAGCCGCCAGCCTCCCCCCGGAAGAAGTGGAAGTTTTTATTCAAGAATTGCAAAGGCTTATGAATGGCTTTAAAGTTACTAAAATAGACATGGCGTTGGATCCGTTTAATAAAGGCAAAATCAAGTTCCAACATAAAGGTCCAAATACTATCAATCTAAATTAAAAATGATATGAAACATTGTATTGAAATCCCGTTATTAATTGGAATCCTAATTGGATGGTGGAGGAGGCGGTGATGAAAATCCGTAACCTATATTTAGACGACCCAGACGCTACCAAAATAATTTGTGAAGACATATTCCTAAACCATAAATATGAAGACTAAAGCAACTCAAGCGGATGCCTACAAACTACTCCATGAAGGCGTTTTCGCTTTTTCGAGAGCAGAACAGCAAGGCATTCGTATTCACTTAGAATACTGTAATACCACACGGAAAAAATTAACCCGTGAAATAAAATCCATTGAACAAAATTTGTATAAGACAGATTTTTATAAAAAATGGAACAGAGCCACACGTGGTAAGCCTAATGTGAACTCCAATTCTCAGATAGGATATTACCTATATCAAGTTCTTAAATTAGAGCCTACCAAAACCACAGCTACAGGCCAAGGCTCTACAGATGAAGAAGCCTTAGAAAGTTTAGATATTCCTGAAATACAAGACCTTCTTCGTATCCGTAAATTGAAGAAAATACGTGATACATATTTAAAAGGATTCATGAAGGAGCAAGTAAACGGATATATTCATCCTAACTTTAATCTCCACATCGCTCGTACGTATCGTTCAAGCTCATCTAATCCAAATTTTCAAAACATTCCAAAACGTGACAAGGAGGCTGCTGAGATATGTAGAAGTGCTTTGTATCCGCGACCTGGTCACCAACTACTTGAGGTGGATTACAGTTCCATTGAAGTTTGTATTTCTGCCTGTTACCATCAGGATCCAATGATGATAAAGTACATAAAAGATCCGCACTCAGATATGCACGGTGACATGGCAGAACAAATATTTTTCTTAGACAAATTAGATAAGTCAATTCCAGGTCATAAAACGTTACGGAGTGCTGCCAAAAATGGTTTCGTCTTCCCTCAGTTTTACGGGGATTACTATGGAAACAATGCTAACTCATTAGCAATAGGTTGGGGAGAGCTTCCTGAGAAATCAAAATGGAAACGTGGACAAGGAATTGAAATTGAAGATGGCGTTCATTTAGCTGACCATTTGAAAAAGCAAGGCATTCATTCATTAGGACAATTTACAGGCCACATACAAAACATAGAAGATGATTTTTGGAATCGTAGGTTCCGTGTTTATAACCGATGGAAAGAGAAGTGGTGGAAGGAATTTCAAAAGAACGGATACATTGATATGTTCACAGGCTTTCGTTGCTGGGGACCTATGTCTAGAAATGATGCCACTAACTATCCTATCCAAGGCACGGCGTTCCACTGTCTCTTATGGGCGTTCATACGGTTAGATAAGGTGCTAAGAGCCAAGAAGTTCAAGACAAGGTTAGTGGGCCAGATACATGATGCTATTGTGTTAGACGTCCATCCTGATGAACTCAAAAAAGTTTCAAAAGTACTACAAAAAATTATGATTGATGATTTAGTATCACATTGGGATTGGTTGAACGTTCCCTTGGCTATTGAAGCTGATATTGGAGGGGTAGATGAAAGCTGGAATGAGTTAAAACCTTATGAATTGTAAAACTAAATACTGTACCAATCAAGCTGTCAAACACCGCAAGCTCTGCGCCAAATGTAGAAGCCGAAAGTATAAACGGGAGCACCCTTTCAAATATTTTTATAACGTCCATAGACAAAATGCCAAAAAACGAAATATCCCTTGGGAATTAACGTTTGAAGAGTTTAAGGAAATATGGGAAGAAAGTGGCAAATGGAATGAAAAACGATTTAATACTGAGTTGTCAAAAACTACCTGGACGTTAGATAGGAAGAATGTAAATAAAGGCTACACCAAAAATAATGTTCGTGTCGTTTCAATGATGTTAAATGTAGAAGTGTGGTGGGAAGAAGACAGGTGGCAAATAGATTTTAATTGGCGGAAGCGATGGAGTGAGATACACCACAAGCCAATTGACGATTGTCCATTCTGAAGTGCCAATTTGTATAATAAAAATAAAAAAATGAAATTAAGATCTACCCCCGTATTATTTGACAGCAAGTTAGGCCAAGTAGAGGATTTTGAATCCCCCAAGCCTAGGTACAACATGTAGGCAAGTTTCGCATTGGTTGTCAAAAGGAAGTGTTTTTAAATTTGTAGTACTCGTAAAAAATCAAACAGAAGAAAAAGAATGAGCTTATATCATAAATATCGCCCACAGAAATTCAAACATGTACACGGAAATGAAGAAACAGTTGATGCCTTAAAGGATATGATGGCTAACCCTGATAATTGCCCTCATGCAATGCTATTCCATGGGCCTACAGGATGTGGCAAAACGACTATGGCACGCCTGGTAGGGAAGGAACTTGGCATTAAAGGGCAGGATATGCGTGAATTGGACTCCGCAGACTTTAGAGGCATTGATGTCGTCCGTGATCTACGTAAGCAAGCGCAGTATAAACCACTTGAAGGTAGCAAGCGGATGTGGATACTGGATGAGTGTCACCAGCTAACGAAAGACGCGCAGTCAGCCCTTCTCAAGATACTTGAAGACACTCCCCCTCATGTATACTTCGCACTTTGTACAACGGATCCACAAGGATTGCTTAAAACTATCCGCGGGCGGTGCCAACAATTTGAAGTGAAGCCTTTGTCTAGAAAAGAAATGACAAAGTTATTGGTTAAAGTCACACGGGCTGAAAAACAGAAGCCCCAAAAGGATGTCATATTACGTATTGTAGAAGATACAGAAGGCAGGCCCCGAGAAGCTCTCCAAATATTGGACAAGGTACTTCGGGTCCACCCTGACAAGCGTCTACAAATGGCAGAACAAGCTGAGTATCTACAGAACGAATCCATTGAACTATGTAGGGCTCTTATTAAACGAGAACCTTGGTCTAGGGTCCGTAATATTTTAAAAGGACTGAAAGATGAATCCCCTGAATCCATTCGACGCCATGTACTTGGGTACGCCCAATCCGTGGTCCTAAATGGAGACAACGAACAGGCTGGCGGCATCTTAGAAGAATTCATTCATCCATTTTACGACAGTGGTTTTTCTGGTGTGGTTTACGCCTGCTACGTCGTATGTAAAACCTAAAATTATGATTTTATATATCTTTGAAAATATCCTACATCAAATTAAAATAGGTGGCCGACCTCCAACCGTTGTTTACCGCATAACTAAGCAACAATATGATGCTTTCTGTAGAGCCATTGATAGGAATATTGATGAGGAAAAGGTAGATGCTGAAATTGAGAAGTGGGAAACATATAAAGACACCTGGCGTCTTAAACTAAGGCCCTCGGATGCCATGGATGTTGAAAACTGATTTGTATAATAAAATAAAGGAGAAATGAAATGACCTTAGAAGAATTTAAAAGAGAAAAGGAAGACTTAGAACTTGCCATTATGGGAATGGTAGATGAATTTGAGAAGGATACAGAAACTGAGGTAAAAGATATTGATTTTGAACGTATTGATACATCCACCCCAGGGAAACGTAGTAGCCTATTAAACCGAGTATTTTTGACGGTAGAAATATGAAAACAGAAAACAAGAAGTACACCATGGAATTAAATTACGAAAAAGACACGTCCATTGATGATTCCGCTTTAGATGTAGAATGGTTGGACCAACCTAAACTGACAATGAAGTATACTCGCCTGGAAGCGAAGGCCCGGAAAGAACTTGATGAAGCTAAGGCCCGCCTGGATATTATAAAGGCAGAATTAGACCAGGATATCCGAAGTGATCCTGATGCTTTTGGATTACCTAAAATTACAGAAGGTGCTATCCAAAATGCCATTAGTGTATCTAAAAAATGTAAGGATGCAGAAGCCGACGTTCGTGAAGCTTCCTTTGAATTAAACATGACCCAGGCCGCCGTCCGTTCTATTTACGCCAAAAAGGATGCTTTAGAAAATCTTGTACGGCTACATGGCCAACAGTATTTTGCAGGCCCTCAAGTTCCCCGTGACTTATCAAAAGAATGGGAACGAAGAGAGAACCAAAGGCAGAGTAATACCAAAGTGAAAATCCAAAGAAGGAAGAAATGATAGGCGAAATTATCACATACATAGCAGTGGGGGTAATAACCATTATATTGGTTCCTTTTATAGCCTACCTGTGGGGGCGTTCACAAGCCTCAGGATGGATCGAAGCATTTAAAAAATCAAACCTTACAATTAACAACAAAGAAGACAATGGCAAAACGAAAGAAAAGTAAAAAGAAAAAGTTCAATACTAATTTTAAGAAAGCTGTCCGCAGGGATAGTGAACGGCAGCAACAGAGTCAATCCAGTTACGGATTCCTCAAGTTGCCAAACGGGATTCCTATTTTCAATCCCAAGCCCAGTGGACGTGTCAAACTTGACATAATGCCATATGAGGTTACACTTGAAAAGCATCCTGACAGATACGATGATGAAGGTATTGCAATCCCTGGAGAACTGTGGTACAAACTGCCATTCAATATTCACCGTGATATTGGTGTTGAAAATGATGCCGTTGTTTGTCCACGGACGTTTGGCAAGCCGTGCCCAATTTGTGAATACAAGGAGAAGCGTCTCAAAGAAGGAGCCGAATGGGAAGAAGTTAAGGAACTAAAAATCTCCCAACGAAACTTGTATGTGGTCATCCCTAAGAAATCAAAAGACCACGATGAGAAACCTCATATTTGGGAGATGAGTCAATTCCTTTTCCAAAACTTACTCAACCAGGAGTTAGAAGAAGATGAGGATAATGCCATATTTCCTGACTTGGAAGAAGGGCTAACTTTAAAAATCCGTTTTGATAGCTCACGGATCGGTGACAGTAAACCATTCCCAGAAGCAAGCCGGATTGATTTTTACGAAAGGGACCATGCTTATGACATGGATATTTTGGATGACATCCCCAACTTGGATGAGTGTTTAGAAATCCTCTCGTACAAAGCATTGGAGGCTAAGTTTATGGAACTTGACCCCGAGGATATTGTACATGAAGATGAGGAAGATCTTACCGTGGATGAAGAGGAAGAGGATGATTGGGACGATGAGGAGGAGGAAGAAGATGAACCTAAACGTCGCAAAAAATCCGTCAAGCCTGAGAAAAAGGTCAAGCCTAAGAAAAAGGCTAAAAAGAAATCCAAGCCTAAACCTGAGCCTGAGGAAGAAGACGAAGTACTGGAACAGGAATTCGAATTCGAAGAGGACTGGGATTTCGATGAAGATGGATTCGTCGATGATTTCGAATAAATAAAATATACAGGAAAGCATGAGCAAAGAAAGAAAAGTGATGGTTGGGGCTGAAATCCCTGACCATCTTAATCAATATTTATTACTTTTTGCTGAGAAACTTGGCACATCTAAAAGTGAGGTTATGCGACAAGCCCTAACAGATTGGGTCGTACGTGACCAACCACATAGAGATGATCTTATTTACAACATTACAGAACAGCTTCAACAGAAATGGGATAGGACCCGTTTTAAATTGAATGACAATAAGGTCGATGAAGGTTTTGAAAAATTCAAGGACGGACATTCAGATCGTTTGAAAAGCCGTGGACTCAATAAGGAGCATGTCAAACAAATCATAAAAAATGTAAGCAAATAAATGACCAATGAAACGGAAACAGAAAAAACCTACCTCGGAGTTGTCTACACAGATGAAGGAAAAGGCTAAAAAATCTAAGAATAAAAAGAAGGACGAAAAAAAGTACGAAGGCAATGCAGAACTGATGGTTAGCACTGGTTCCACATTATTGGATTTGGCCATCAGTGGAGGGCGTAAAAGAGGAGGCGGGATTCCTGGTGGAATATTTGTGGAAATATTTGGCCCCAGTGGCGCCGGGAAGACCGTCTTACTTTGTGAAATTGCTGGCGCCGTTCAACGTAAAGGAGGCGAAGTAATGTTCAAGGATCCAGAGGCAAGATTGAATAAGCAATTCGCCCAAATATTTGACTTGGATGTGAACCATGTAGATTACGATACACCAAATACCGTCCCCGAAGTATTTAGGCCAATACGTGCCTGGGAGCCTGAGGATACCAAAATAATCAATGGTGTATTCGCTGACTCCTTAGCCGCACTTTCAACAAACTTAGAAATGAGTAAAGAAGAAGGTGATAAGATGGGTATGAGACGTGCGAAAGAATTCTCAGAAGAACTCCGCAGGACGTGCCGTATCTTAACTGAACGAAATATGTTATTGGTGGCCAGTAATCAATTACGAACGAACACGGATGCTGGACCATTTGGGAGGAAGCATACGGCCCCTGGAGGTAATGCCTTGGAGTTTTATGCAAGCCTTAGACTCCGCCTTGTCTACTCCACTAAAATTAAAAAGAAGAAAACCTACCACGGCAAAAAGATTCAGAAGGTGATAGGTATCGAAACAGAAATCGAAGTTGACAAATCTTCCGTATGGGAACCACACCATACAGCACCACTTACCATTTTATTTGATTACGGAATTGATGATGTACGTGACTGCCTTCAGTTTGTAAAGGATTACAGTAAAGAAAACGTATACACGCTAGGAGGAGAAAAACTACATAACAATATGGACAAGGCTATCGCAATGGTAGAAGAACAAGGTGAAGAAGCCATCCAGGCGTTAAAGGTAGAAACCATTGACCTTTGGGAGACTATCCAGGAGAAATTTAAAACAGAACGTAAACCAAAAGTAAGATGAGAATTATAGCACATGATCCTTCAATAGCAGCCTGGGGATGGGTTGTGGTTGAATACAGGAACGGAAAGCCTGTAATTTTAGACACAGGTTGTGTCAAAACAGAATCCGAACATAAGAAAAGACGGATACGTAAATCTGATGATACGGCAAGGCGTTTAGAACGTATTGCCAATGACCTTTTAGATCTCCATGACATGTACGACATCCAGTGGATAGTATCTGAAGCTCCACATGGTAGCCAATCCGCGTCAGCAGCCATAATGATTGGTGCAGTTGCAGGTCTATTGGTTGGTATGTCCACGGCTTTGAACCTCCCACTTGAATGGTACAGTGAAGGAGATGCCAAAAAGAATTTACTTGGTAAACGTTCTGGCTCTAAGAAGGAGACCATGGATTGTATAATAAGTATATATGGAGACACTTGGTACCGAGATACCAAGTACAAAGACGAAGCTGTCGCAGATGCCTTAGCCGTGTTCCATGTAGCGGAGGCAACATCGCCTGCACTGAAACATTTACTACAAACATCTAAAACATCTAAAACGAAAATAACCAGGACCAAATGAAACGGAAGAAACGACCTACCCCGAAGCCCAAAATACGAGCGGACAAAGAGAAGTTAGAAAAACGAATTGAAAAAATTTCTATAGATTGGAATGCTGACGAAAGGGAAACATCAATTTTATTTGACCATTCTCAAAAGGTAGTATTCTTAGGAACTTCATATCCATCGACTGCCCGCAGATGGTTTGCTAATCTATGGGGTGACCCTGAAGTACATTTTGATATGCATACGGACTCTCTTAAAATTCAGGTGCCCTGGGAGTATTGCCGCCAACCTGATCTAATTCTAATGGCTAAACACAGAAAATATGACAGCTGAAGAAAGACATGCGATAATAAAAAGAGCTGGTAAAATGGAATCCCGGTTACGGAAAATCCATGAAATGAAAACAGGTAAATGGATACTTGGTTTCGCATTGGCAGGAGGTCTAAAAGCAGATCCCTTAGCAAAGACTTTTATTACTGATGAAAAGTTTTTAGGGTCGCCTTATTTGATTGATTACAAGGAACCTGATACCATGTTAATAGCTACCAATCCATTGGAGGATTAATATGTCTATGACAGATGAGAGAGGGTTCCATTTAGAAATACACGTACTTGGCAACAAGGAAATTCACTACCATGACAAGGAATCAGATAGGTTTGAAAAGCAGGCTACAAAAATGCTAGCAAACTTCTTGTCAGAGAATGGGATGACCCGACAATACGAGGTATCGACAAACCCAGGTGAATTATACGCTCAAAACATAACCATCAAATGGCATACGGTGTGATACAAAAGATTGAAATAGAAAACTTCCAAAGCCATAAGCACACTGTCGTGGATTTGACCAACGGCGTAAACATTGTCGTAGGTTCCTCAGACTCAGGCAAGACAGCAATCATTCGTGCTCTCCGTTGGGCGGTTTGGAATAGACCATTGGGGGACTCCTTTCGTTCGCATTGGGGAGGAGACACCTCAGTGGTCTTAACTACTGACACACATGTTGTTGAACGTTTTGAAGGCAAGCACGACCATTACAAATTATGGCCTTTAAATGAGGACGGCGAAAAAGGAGACGTCTTAGAATTTAAAGCCTTTGGTACGGAACCTCCTGAAGAGATATTAGACGCCTTGAACCTCTCGGAGTTAAATGTACAAAACCAAATGGACGGGCCATTTCTTATTTCAAATAATCCCGGTGAAGTATCCCGCCATTTCAATAAGATTGCGAATATTGACAAAATAGATTCTGCTTTAAAAGCTGTAGAAAGTTGGGTACGGAGAATTAACCAAGATATCCGAAGCACTAAGGAGAATATTGAACGGTATGAGAATACGTTAGATGAATTTGAGTACCTGGATAAAATGGAAATGGATGTGGAGGTATTGGAGGAAATGAATAGCCAGCATAAAGCCTTGGCAAATAAAGCCTCCCAATTGAATAATTTAGTAGATAGCATTGAAAAAACAGAAGAAGAAATTGAAGATAAATCTGAACTGCTCCCACTGGAAGGACAGGTAAATAATTTGGTATCCTTGTACGCTGAAAAGAACGATGGCAGAAAAGAATTCAAAGAGCTGAAAAACCTGTGCCTCTCCATTGTAGATTGTCAAAAACAAATTAAGGACCATGCCGCATTGTTGAACGCTGAAGAGACCGTTGAGTCTGTATTAGATCTGTATTCTAAGAAGGCGGAAGCGGGTAAACAGTATAAGCAGCTTAACCGCATACTTGAAGCGGGGCAAGACATAGAAAACAAGGTTTCAATATTACAAGGTAAACTTGGGGATTTGGAAAATGAATGGCATGAAAACATGCCTGACATCTGTCCACTTTGCCAACAGGAGGTAGCATAATGACTGATCAAATGATAGAAATTTTGATACGGGAAGGAGGGGGCGGTTTTAAGCCCGAAGAATTCCTTGACAATAGAGACCAATTAGAGCCCAATATCGTGATGGAGATTGTGGCTTTTAGAAATTGGAAGGAAATAATTGACCGTGGCATCATGCTCCAAATTACATCAGCCATGAGGGATTACGGGAGTCATAAACTTGGACTCGCCTTGGACTTCCTCATGTGGACAAAATGGAGGGAGGAGCAACCTAACATTTATACCATGTGGTGCCTTATGACCACGTGGCCTTGGATGGGTGTGGGTATCTATTTTGACTGGAAGGATGGGATAGGATTCCATGCGGATATCATTAACCCTCCACACCGACAAAGACCCCTGAGATGGCTTAGGGTGAATGGTGTTTACTACTACCAATCCATGACCGACGGGAGGTTCCATAACAAGAAAAAAGGAGCCACTACATTGGAGGAACAAATTAGAAAATACAAGGGGAACCATGGATAAACGAATACGAAAAATTCTTTTTATGTATCTGGCAAGTATAGTGATAGGAATGGGCTTGGTTGTGGGCCTGGCCTCTCCTCCTAATCCTGAGAGTACAATCATTGAAGAGATACAAAAGACAGAAAAGTACTGCCAGGCTCATAATAAACCAGAACATATTTGGTATATTGAAGGTAAGCCCTACCTGGTAGATGAAACACCGCGGGGCTTGCATGAAATTGTAGGTTTGTATAACAGATGGCATGAGGATTAGATATGTATTTTGGAGGATATTTTTATCAGGAAGTTGAGCTGGCATATAAGTTAAAGGCGCTGGGTCATGTGACGGAGGATGATACGGACGACAGCCACTTATCACCGTACGAATACCTATCCAAAAAACTGTTAGAATTTTGTAGGAAGACGAGGACAGACCCATCAAACTTTTTCGTGCGTTCAAACAAAGTCAAGTACGTACAATTGAGAGTAGCCTTTGTGCACTTCCTACCTGATGAATATAGTTCATCTCGAATCGGTGAATTTTTTGGGTACGACCATTCCACGGTGATTCATTGGAGAAAGCTCCATTCAGAATATTACAATTCATTTAAAGATTACAGAAGATTAATCCATTTATCACAAGATTAATCCATTTATCACAAGATTAATCCATTTATCACAATTACCAAGAGGTGCTTATGCTGAAACGCTCGAAAATACCTGTTACACCTGATTTATCAAATAACCAGATTAAAGAAAGAGTGATTGGTGATCCTCAATTCCGGAGAGTAAAAACCACTAAAGATTTTGACAAGGTTGTTGAATCCTTTCAATATGCAATGGATAAAAAGAAACCTTGGCATAAACGAATTGGTGCATTTTTGAGAGGTGAGAATTTACTCGGACAAGGAGTAGGCGCCGTGGTAGATATTGCCACTCTGTTTCTACCCTTTGGCCACCAAATAGACAATGGGAGAGATACCATTCGTGCTGTCTTATCCCGCAATCAAAAACAAACCAATAAACCAATGCTTAAAAAAATCCTAAAACTACGCAATTTCGTCAACATACGAGATGAAAACGGAAACTTTTCCTGGCAGGAACTTGGTGCCTCTGTATTACAAATAGTCATCTCCGCGGCTATTGTGTATGGTGCTGTCCAACTTGGAATCTGGGACCAACTGATGGAATTTATCAATGCAGGTAACGGCGGATAAATTTTAATTCTAACCTGGTTTGTATAATACCATAAAGCCCCAATATGAAACGAACCAAAAAAACAAATATAGAGGATGAATACGCCTCATTCGGTGAATTAGAAATTGCCGAAAACGTAGACGTCCACGCCATCCTGACAGCGGATTGGCATATCCGAGAGGACGTGCCAGTCTGCCGAACGGATGATTTTATTGAAGCCCAATGGAATAAGGTCCGAGAGGTCCGAGAGTTACAACAGAAATATGATTGCCCTGTTTTGCATGCTGGCGATTTATTCCACCATTGGAAACCCTCCCCTGCCCTCCTTACAAAATGCATGGAAAACTTCCCCTCTGAATTTTGGACTGTCTATGGCAACCACGACCTCCCACAACATAGTATGGACCTGGCCCACAAGAGTGGCGTCACAACCTTAGCACGCTCCCGAACAGTGGATCTGCTGGAGGAAGGTCATTGGAACTACCCACCCAAAGAAGGAATTTTTATTGGAAACCGTCGTGTGGCTGTTTGGCATAATATGGTATGGACTACTGACGTGCCTTTCCCAGGTGCCGAGGATGAAGATGAAGGCCACAAAGTACTTGATGAGAATCCACAATTTGATTTAATACTTACAGGCGATAACCACCAGCAGTTTATTTGTAAGCAGGAGGGTCGTTTATTAGTTAACCCAGGCAACCTAACAAGACAGTCCGCCGCCCAATCAGATTTTGAGCCTTGTGTATGGTTATACAATGCCAGGGAGAATTCTGTCCAAGCACATTACTTTGATATTGATCCTGATGCGGTTAGCCGTGTTCACATTGAAGAAATGAATGAACGCGATGAACGTATTTCAGCATTCGTAGAACGCCTGGATACAGAATGGGAAGGCTCGCTGGACTTTGGTCAAAACTTACGAGCGTTTGGTAAGGAAAATAAAATTTCAAAACCGGTGATGGATATCGCCTACAAAGCATTAGAATCATGAACCAGCGTAATCAATTATGGTATTGGATACCCTTGGTAGGTATTTTCCTAATGCTCAAGGATGCCCGTAAGCCCGGTAAATTGGATTGGTATTCCACGGAATTTTATGTCGGGGAGCTCTGGAAACCTTGGCAGATAATAACCGTAGGAACTTTAATTTTAATTCTAATGGATTTGACAAAATGAGTACAAAATGAATGAAAAAGAATTACTGGACTTAAAAGAACAAATTGAAGATGCCAAAAACGAAGTAAATAAGTTGGAAGGCCGCCGAGAGCATTTAATGCAGCAATTAAGTGATGATTGGGATTGTGAATCACTTGAAGAAGCCAAAAAGAAACTTGGTGAAATTAAGGCCTCAGTCAAACAAACAGATGAGAAAATCCAAAAAGGTGTGAAAAAAATACAGGAGAAATATGAGCTCGCCTGATTCAACAGAAGTAGCTGACGCCCTGCGAGAAATCGCTGATGAGATTGAAAAGAGTGATATACGTTCGTGGCATGTACACATAAATTCAGGAACCGTGGCAGAGGATATGCCTAACCTTTCTGTAAACCATTACTACAATGGAGACATGGATGTCGAAATTAACATATCATATTACTCTAAAGAACGAGACCAACGTTCAAAATACGTGGAGGATTTGAAAGAGCATGACAGTCAAAGAACTTAGAACAGAAGTAGACCAGCGTCGCGGCCGCCAATCACAGGTGGTTACGAACCTTACAGAAGCGGAGGAAACGTTCGAGGAATTACAAACCTCCTTGGAACAACATGAGCAAGCTCGTGAAGTAGTGAAACAAGCGGGGCTGAAAACACAGCAGGCACTGGCATTCCACATCTCGGATATCACATCGTTAGCACTCCAAGCCGTGTTCTCAGATCCATATAACCTGTCTGTCAACTTTGTACAACGAAGGAACAAAACGGAATGTGATTTACTGTTTGAACGTAACGGAGAAGAAGTGGATCCTATGGACGCCAGTGGGGGAGGGGCTGTGGACGTTGCCGCCTTCGCCTTGCGTGTAGCGAGTTGGAGCATGCAGGCACCTCGAACCACCAACTGTATTGTACTGGATGAGCCTATGCGATTCCTATCTACCGACCTGCAACCTAAAGCCTCAGAAATGATGCAGCAGCTGTCTAAAAAATTGAAATTACAGTTCTTAATCATTACTCATGAGGAACTGTTGACTGAAGAAGCTGACAACATTATCGAAGTCACTAAACCCAAAAAAGTAAGCCATACCAAATAATATGAAACGAACTAAAAAGAATAAAATGAATCCCGTTAAACATTGGGTACGCCAAATAGATAGAATGCTCGAAAAAGAGAAAAGGTATCAAAAGGCCTTAGGTACATTACGGGGTATTAAAAATACAATAGAAGAGACAGGGCGAGTTACCAGGAAACAGATAGCAGCGGTTAAGAATATTAAATATGGGCGAGGCTCTCATTCATAAGAAGCCCATTCTTGTGCAATTTGTGTCATTACACTTTTCATTCTGACCCGTTTACGATGGCGAAGGCATACTTTCCGCAAGTGTCCTTTCACATGAATCAAATGAGCTGCTCTCCATTCGTCCCAATTATCACACAGGTTATATTTTTCAGGCACCAAATTATAATCTGTATACTCATTTTCTATAAGGTATCCAATAGCGGATTGGTTTATGCCAGCGTATTTTTCCTGCCATTTTTCATGGAACTTTACATCTACTAACATGCGGGAATTCACTTCCTCAAAATCCTTCATAAAAGCCCGCCCCCGTTTGGTATACTTCATAAACATCACGCCTCCATTAATTGTTAAAGGTCCCGTCCTGTCAGTAAGGCCAATATCCTCTACATAATCAAATCCAGAGGCAGGGCAACGGAGGCATAGCATATCTGCATCTACAAAAATAGTATCCTGGTCAAACTGCTCTCTCCAGATACGGAGCTTTTTGGTGTTGGAATAATAACTTGCATGCCTCTCGCGGGTCTCTGGAGGTTCTAAGCGGATCAAATCCAAAGGTATTTCGGAATTAGCATGCCACGAACGTTCCAGAACGTCCGCTAAACGGTTATAATGGTTTCGGCTACCATAATCAAAAACTGCACAAATTGCCTTCATTTTATTAAATATGCTGCGTTACTGCTCCCTATTCGTTCGAAACCCTCTCCAGGTAACATTTCATCACACGCCTGCCGACTGCCTTGCCAACTATGATAATCATCTATGATAAGATAGCCTCCTTTAACCAACCGTGGGTACAAAAAATCCAGCTCATGTTTTGTGGACTCATAAAAGTCCGTATCTAACCTCAGGAGAACAATTTGATCAGGCATCACATCTGGAATAGTATCCTCTACCATTCCTTCTATCAATTCATAATGCTCATACCCTACCTGTTCCATATTTTTAAGAACAGTATCTAACGTACCCTCACACCACCCTTGGTGCCATAAGTCCTTGGCGTGTTTACCAGTGTGGAAGACGTCCTCTTCGCTTGGCTTAGGCATGCCTGTAAATGTATCGTAAAGCCAAATAGTACGGTCAGAAAAATGGAACTTTAATCCCTCTGCCATCACCATACAGTTGCCTCCCTTGTACACACCACACTCTACAAAATCACCTGGTATCTGCTTCCCTAAAATTTCCATCATTACTGTCCATAAGAACTCAACTCGCCCTCCGCTGAATGCCATGGAATGCTTTTTATATTTTTGTTTGTACTTCTGTATCATCTCATTCCTTTTTCAGCCATTAACTGATTGTATCCTGCATTTATTTGACCTCTAAAATTTTGAGCAATATCCCAGCACAAAAATAAAGCGAGCAAGGACAGCCATAACGGAGCCCCTACCAAAAAAACTACATAGAAAAATTTATTTCGCTTGCGGAAGTATCCACGATTCACCGAGTGCATGATCAAATGATTTAGGTTTAAAATTTATCATCCCTGAGAGATGGAAAAAGGTAAATTCAGATAAGTACGTTTTATCACGTGTGATCATCAAATCAATGCGTGCATGAGGAAAATCAACCGCCAACTTTTCCACCTCCGGAATCAATGGGATAGCTTGGGTAGGTAAAGAGCTTGGAAACTTTGTAGGAATGTATATTTTGCCCCCAGCCCCCTGTTGAACTGCCAAAGGTTCTCCGCCTATTGCAGTGAAAAATGTTTTACGGGTAGGCTCTACTAAATACAAATATTTCACTTTTCCTCCGAAGCAAAAGAACTTGACCTCTACGAAGTTTTCAATCACAGGTTCCAGGTAAATATGAGTAGACATTTCCCTATAATGCCACTCACCTTTTTCAGTACCGTATGGAGTGCTTGGTATGCGGTTAAGGAAGTTCTCCCATTCCTGATAATTGCGTATGACGGATACACTGCCTGAACGGTTGTTTACCTTAGCGACAACAGGGTAGTCTGGAGGGGTCACTGGATCAACGGCGATGGTTGGTATACTATGTATATCACTCGTGGTAAAGTTCTTAGCAAGTAATTTATCGCCATACTCTACAAACCGTGGGTCATGGTGATACAACTTGGTCCACAGGGCTTTTTCACAATATGTCTGCGGGTTGTCTAGGTTAGGTGTATATCCTCTACATAATCAAATCCAGAGGCAGGGTAACGGAGGCATAGCATTCTCTTATATCTTTTTGAAAATTTGATCTAGGTTTTTCTCCATAGACTCTTTCACCTTAAAGGCACGGTCATATGAATTAATACCTTGGTCACCACTTTGGAGATAATATTGACGCTCTCCAGGAATGTGGAAATAGTATTCATGGCCTTTAAAATCGGCCACTTTCTTATTACGAAAATCCGCACTTTGACCGACAACAAGAAGAACAGTTTCATTTGGGAATTTATGATCCTGTAGATCTTTAATCAGCTTCTCTCTATTCCAAGTTTCTGGGAAGATGGGTAGCACCGTGACGTCTGAATCTACACCTAATTCTTTCCGTAATTCTGCAAATGCAGCATGGCGCGGATTATAAAAATTAAGACCAGCTTGCCGTGCCACTCTATCCGAAGAAGAGAAAATCCAAACAACCCTATTGGTAGGTCCTTTGGCTTTCTTTTTCACTTTGGCAGATGTTTTGGTTTCTGCCTTAGCTTCTGTTTTCGTTTCAATGTCTTTTGTACGCTTTGGTTTCTTTGAATCGTTCATAATTCTCCTGTTCGTTATTAATCAAAATTGATAAAATGTCGTAGGGCTGCGTGTTCTTTGTTAATTAGATTACCGTCGGCGTCCAATTCGTTATAAGACACCTCAATGGCGTTTTCAATTTTTCGTAAATACATGATATTGGGTTTATTTTAGTATTTCAGTTTTTGGGATCAGTATTCGGCTGGTTCTGCCGCAGATGGGTAGTTCACATTATTTCTTTTTCAGCATAAATGATATACCTGCCAGCTTATCGGCCGTGATTGAATCAGGGAAACAGTCGGGGCTTGTGTAATGCGGTTCGGGAAC
>Ga0136596_1000511_pt1 | contig 19471 bp, 16 predicted proteins | sample AntRauTorcE11897_FD_101387 | JGI IMG/M metagenome (GOLD analysis project Ga0136596, IMG submission 101387) | Saline lake microbial communities from Rauer Islands, Antarctica - Metagenome Torckler E11 #897 | ecosystem: Environmental > Aquatic > Non-marine Saline and Alkaline > Saline | place... | reverse complement strand
GAATAATATAAATAACTTAAAATAAAATAATAAAAGGTATGAACAAAGAAGAAATAAACAAGAAATTACAAGACAACGAAAAAGAGTTCTTGAAAAATAAACCAGACTTCTTCCATTTAGTTATGTTGAAGTATGTGGCAAAGCACGAAGAATATGATGCATCAGGGCAACTAAAAGATATAATGGAGAATAACCATGTACTATCATTTGATTATCCTGACGGAACTTGGACTATCAAATGGAATGACTTAGTAGAGAGGGCAGAAAAAGAATTAGAATTATTCCAACAAGAAAACCCAGATATAAACTTTGATGATTTTTATAAGATGCAAGAGAAAAATACTAACCAAGATGAAAATTAAATTTACAACTGAATTAATAAATAAACTAAAAAATTATTGTGAGGTAGCGGCAATTGAAGTGACGGGAGGAAAGGGGTCAAATAAGGCCCTTTACTTCGCTGAAGAAGCATTATCAGAACTATTACTATCATGGCACAAGAAAAACGAAAACATAGGGTTTAAAAAGAAACAACTCAATGATAACTATTATTTCATAAGTTGTAAAAACTTTGTTAGAAACGCAATAATAAAAGAAAATAGAAACAAAAGAAAGATACACAACGACTTTAATAATTTAACACTAGACACATTACTTAACGACAACGACAACATAGATGTACAATACCAACTAGAAGACGAAACAGAAAAAGAATTGAATGAGGTAAAGTACAATAATATGATAGCAAGCAAGCAACTAAAGTTTATTGTCAAAACCTTAGAAAATTGTGAATGGATAAATAAATATGATATCGATGTATTCCATCATGTACATGTTGAGGGTAATACATTAAAAAGCTACGCCCAAAAGAATGGGTGTCACACATCACTAGTGTCAAAGTCAAATATAAAAGTAAAAAACGTGATACAATACCTGTGGGAAGACGCAGAATAACAGTGTTTTTAGAATAAATAAAACAGGTGTAACAATAAAAAAAGAAATATATAATGGAAAATAATAGTAAAATAACAGAGTTAGAAAGTAAATTAGAGACGCTAGACAAGCGTACAAAAGAGTATAAGCAAGTTAAATTAGAATTAGATACATTGGTATCAGAAGAAGATGATAAACCAACTGAAGACACTCAGGAAGAAAACAAAGAATATGTAGTAAGTGATGAAACATATGAACGTGTTAACTCATTTAAAGGTAGAATGACAGGTGAGGACGTAACATGGTTATTTGATACATACAATGAAGTATTCAACGCTAAAAGAAATAAATGTAACTGTAGAGGCGTTATCAAGCAAATGGTGGCTAAGCTACAGGTAACTGGAAGAAAAGAAAGGGAATAATGGCAAGAAGAAAAACAAAGAAATCAGTAAATAAAATAAGTGAAGCTGACTTTATTAAGTTGGTTGAAGAAGGTATTGAATGGTTTAAACCAAAATACGAGGACGTTAAAGATGATAAAGGTAATGTAACTGGTCAAGTGGATGTACATCAAAGTAATCTATTCGTTGGTGAATTTCTACTGACCAAGGGTATTAGTCGTGTTGAAGTTCAAAACCTTTTCACTCTGAAGCCATTCTTAAGGGATAAGCACTATAGTAAACTATCCCAAGTACAAGAATATAAACTAGCAAAAATGGGTCTATTCAAACAACTAGATAGTTCATTGGTTAAATTCACGCTATCAAACAAGCATGGTTGGAGTGATAAGACAGAGAATAAAAACACCCACGATATTAAAGAAGTAGACTTATCCAAGTTGGTGGGCTTCAAGAGAGATAAAAAGAATGAGTCAGACTAAACCACTTATAGAACTTAACGATAAATATATGCCTCTTATCCAAAGCGATGCGAGGTATTTTGTCGTTAGTGGTGGACGTGGGAGTTCAAAATCGTTCTCAGTTGCTACTTACTTACTACTAAAAACCTTTGAAAAGGAACAAGTTATTTTGTTCTCCCGTTATACAATGGTATCTGCTGAGATATCGGTAATACCTGAGTTTAAGTCTAAATTAGAAATCCTAGAACTTGAAGACTTATTTCATATAACTAACAAAGAAATAATAAATAAGCTGACAGGAAGTAAGATAATCTTCAAGGGCCTAAAAACAGGTAGTAAGGTTCAAACTGCAAACTTAAAATCAATTGAAGGGCTAACTATATTTGTACTAGATGAAGCAGAAGAGTTAAGGGATGAAGAGATATTTGACACAATTAATTTATCAATCAGAACTAAAGATGCCGACAACCAAGTTATATTGGTATTCAACCCTCCGACAAAGCAGCACTGGCTTTACACTAGATGGTTTAGAGACAATGGTGTAACCCCAGGTAGCAATATAACTAAAGATAATACTACTTATATACACACTACATTTAAAGATAACCTTGAACACCTATCTAATGACTTCATAAATGAGATGAGAAGCCTTGAAATAACAAATCCAGCCAAATATAATAATATAGTATTAGGTGGTTTTAAAGATAAAGCAGAAGGGCTTATAGTAACCAATTGGGAGTTAGGTATATTCCCAGATGTTAAAAGTGAATTTGCAATTGATTTTGGATTTAGTAATGACCCTTCCGCTTTAGTTGAATGTTATATTAACCATGGAAAGAAAACATTATACGTTAAAGAAAGGATTTACCATACAGGTATTATTCCAAGTAAGCTAGCTGAAATAACAAAAGATATAACTGGTAAAAGCCTTATCATAGCTGATAGTGCTTCACCTGATGTTATTGGAGAATTAGCTAATAAAAAATGTAATATAATACCTGTGAAGAAGCCACAGATAGTTGAGAGGTTGGAGTTGTTAAGGTCTTATAAAATAATAGTAGACCCTAACAGTAAAAATATAATAGAAGAATTAAATGAATATTGCTGGGACCCCCATTATCCTATGGGTGATAGGCCTATTGATGACTTCAATCATGCAATAGATGCAATTAATTACTATGTGGTATACAGGTCACGTAATAGAAAAAAGAAAAGATATTCAATAAAATAACAAATATAAAACAATAAATATTATGACGATAAAAGAATACATGATGATTCGTAACCTTTATAAGATGCATGAAGGTGATGATAAAAAAATAGTTAACTCATTATTAGAAATGAATAAAGAACTTAAATTAGTCGACGCTACTAAAATAGTACTTAAATACCTCGAAGATTTAAACGATTCACCTAATAATTTAGTTCAAAAGTTCAGACATGAAGGTATTGAATTTGGTTTAATACCAGACTTTGAAGAAATAAAGACAAAAGAATATTTAGATATTGATAAGTACGAAGCAGACGAGGATAATATACATAGGTTAATGGCCGTGCTATACAGACCAGTTGTTAAAAGTAGAGTTGATAAGTATGACATTGAAGAATACAACGGTACCTCAGCATATTGCGACAAGATGTTAGATGTAGATGTAAGTATATATCATTCTGTGATAGCTTTTTTTTTGACTTTAAATCACGTTTTATTAAAAGATACCCAAACGTCTATCCAAAAAAAGAACAGGAAGAGACTGAAGAAATCCAACTAACTAGAAAAAGATTAATTACCAAGGAAGAAGAAATAGCAGAAAAATACGGTTGGTATAACCATTTATATAAGGCCGCAGGTGGTGAGTATCTAAAGATAAGGGAAACGTTAGAAACACCAGTAGCAGAATTCTTAACATATTTAAACTACTCAATAGACTATACTGAAGCTGAAGACGAAAGAATCAGAAAAGCACAAGCAAATAGAAAATAACGAACCCTCAACTTCAATGTTTTTAGAATAAATAAAGAATATAATGAATAATAACTTTTACACAATAGTAGATACTATTAAGTCAACGTTTGAAGAAAACCCTTTAGTAAACACAATTGTATATGCTAGGCAGGCTGACGCTGACTTGTTGAAGAATAATATTTACCCATTAGTACATATAAGTCCTATCCCCTCTAGTTGGTCTAATGAGGCTGCTAATAGCTTTTCTTTTGAGATTGGTGTTATGATACAAAGGACAAATGATAATAGAGGTAACGAAAGTAAATTCGAGGGTAATGATAACCTAATCGATGCACATAATACAAGTTATGCAATTATTAACGAGTTTCTAACTGTTATGAGTAAAGATAATAATAACCAAATATATATGGAAACGGTTAGTGATATTCAACCTATATTCTTGGAAGGTAGTAATGGGTTGGATGGTTTTGTATTCAATGGTTCATTTAAAATGATAAATAGTTTAGATGTATGTTAAAAAACTTAAAAAAAAAGTTAGAAGAGACTGCAATTAAATTATCTTTAGATATTAAGGGTGAGGTACCTGTATCTAGCGGTGAGTTAAAAAATAGCGTTAGTTATGAAATGACTGAAAAAGGTTTCTTTATTTCAGCTTTTGATTATATTGATTTTATTGATAAAGGTGTTAACGGCACGCTAAGAAACGTAGGTAGTCAATATAGTTATAGTAATAAAAAACCACCGATTAATAAAGGCTTAAGACAGTGGGCCAGTAAAAGGGGTTTAAATGCATATGCGGTTCAAAACAGTCTATTTAAGTATGGCAAGAAGCCTCAACGCTTTTTAACCAAAACAACGGATAGTATTGAAACTAATTCTTTAGTTGAAGTATATGGTAATGATATTGATGAGATGTTAAAAGATATATAAAATAGAATAAAATGGCAACAGGAAATAAAATAGAAGTCGATATTAATGTAGGTAATTTAGTTAACAACCCTATACAAAACGGCGAAAAAATAAGGTTTAAAATAAATGAAAACTTCAATCCATTAGTATTTGATAATGGTGAGGATGTAATAGATAAGGAATTTGTTGTGCCAGAAACTACATCGGTTGGTGGTATAACAGGTTTTAAAAATGGAGTGTTCCAAAACAAGTTCGGTGATTTCAACGAAGTAGTAAATAGTATTGAGTTGTTTGAATACGATAATCAGAAGCTTTATGCTGTAGGTGGTAACTTTACTAATTATACTTATAATAATATTATTACTAACTGTAACTATTTTATTATATTAAACTTTGACGGTAGTCCATACAAACCAACTCAAATACCTTATACTGAAATACTAGACCAAGGTGCAGATGACGAAGTTAATGTTATAAAGTACCACGAATTAAACCAATCATTAATTATAGGTGGTAAGTTTGATGTTAATGGAACTAATATAACTAACCTAGTTGAGTTTGACATGGTCACAGATGATTTATCTAGTTCAATGTCTACATTTGATATTAGAGATAGTGTTGGTCCAACTAGCTTTGGTATTACAGATTTAGATATTAGACAAAGTATTGGAACTATATATGTAGTTGGTGGGTTTGGAACTATAGTAAGTACCTTAAGTAAGTTCATATTTGCTTTTAATTTAGACTTTGATTTAGCTTCATTAACTTTTTATAATAATACTAAGAGTATGTTCACATCTAATGATGTTCCTAAGACCATTTATGTGACTCAAGGAGGTGATACATTATTATTCATTGGAGGAAATATAAAAGCAACACAAGGTCAAACCACAAAAGATAATTTTATAGTATTAGATGTGCTTGGAGAGTTTGATACTGACTTCAATACATTCGATAGTACAGTATACAAGATTACAGAAACAAATGGTAGTGTGTATATAGGCGGTCAATTTACACAATACGGTAATCAAACTGTAAATAAAATTGTAAATATAAATAAGTCTGGTGTATTGAATACCAACTTCAACCCAGATTTTAGTCCTGTGGCCGTACTAGATATCGCTGTAGGTGAGTTAACTAGGTTATATGTTTCAGTAACTGGTATTGTTAATTATAATTTTGCTAATGTAGATATTAATTCAGGGCAAGTAAGTCAAAAAGTAAGCTACGACGTACAACCTAATGTTATATCATATGATGATACTGCTGACGTTGCCGTAGGTGGTAACTTCACAGAATTCAGTATACCCTCCTCAAACTTAAATGATAAACAAATACCAGTAAGTGTACAAGACAATGTAGTTGTTAGAAATGCTATATATGATAATTTAACTGAGTTCAATACGAGAAACGCTGACTTAGGTTATAGATATATTAAAATATCGAATAATATTGTTCGTATAAGTAAAATTATTGAGAATCAAGATGATTTATTCTATGTAAGTAATATTAATGATATTGAAGACACTGTAGAGATTAATATAACCAGAAACGATTCTGACATTAATAATATTGTTAGGAGTGTTCCAATAAGGGCCGACTATATAATTACATCACCTGTAAGAAGTGAGTGGTCAACTACTGACTTTGAGGTTGGAGATATAACTATAAGTAAACCTCGAATTGCTGATGAACAAATATCACAGTATTTAAACATATCACCTATATTAAGGGATAACTCGTTTGAGGCTGACGTAGAGTACTTCAACCAATTAGACTTCGGTGGTATTACACCAGTGATTAATCCGAGTAGGTTAGGAAAATTTACGAGTGTAGTTTCTAATACATTATTAAATAATACTAATTTAGCTAATAACAGGTTTATCGGGTTTACCCATGATGGGTACAAAGAGACAGAGACTATACTTTTGAATGGTAGAAAAAGGGCCATAACAAATAGATTAGCAATACCTTTCTTAATTAGTAAAGTACAGAACATCGAGTTTAGATATAAAGATGGTGGTAATCAAAATATTATTAATTCTAATTTTGCCAATATTAATCCAGAAAATGCCACAGACTATGTTAGCTATTTAAATATGAATAATATAGGTATTGAAGATTTTGTAGATATTGATTTTAGAAATAATAATGATGGTGTGTTAGATACCGTTAGAGTTTACAATAGAGAGTCTAAATGTCTATATGAACCAGTTGAGGTTATATTTAAAAATAGCTTTGGTATGTTGGAAATAATAGACATGATAGGTAACTCAATAGAGGATATAAGTGTTGAGTCTTCAACTATCAAAAGAAATAATAGAGATATTAATGGTAGGATTGGATTACAGCCTAAACATACGAATAAAGTCTATAACAAGACAGGAGAGAGAAAATGGGAACTTAATGTAGGGTACATACCAGATTATGTTAATAGTGTCTTAGAAGACCTTATAATGAGTGAAGAGGTATGGCTTAAAAAAGATGGTGTTATCATCCCAGTAGTTATGGAAGAAAATGGTTTCACCAAAGTAACCGATATACAAGATTTAAATAATTATTCTTTCAATTTCAGAGAGGACAGAAAAATAACGGAGTAAAATGAATATAACATATTACATAGGAGGAAAGAAATTAGACCTTTTCGAAGGTGAGAGTATTGAATATAGAGGTAAATTAGTTGACGCTGACAATATTGAAGCGATATTTAACGATTTTATTAATACATTCAGTGTACCTAGCACCCCAAATAATGATAAAATATTCAAGGACTGGTATGAGATAGGTGTTCATAATGGCTTTAACCCTAATAAAAGAGTTAAATCTTACATTGAATTTAATACACTACCTTTCAGAGAGGGTAATACTCAACTAGAAGAAATAAGGGAAAAGAACGGCCTTGTAGATAGCTATAATATTACATTCTATAGTGAGTTAACTTCGCTTGGAGATTTGTTTGGCGAGGATACTTTGAAAGATTTGGACTTAGATAAATATAATTTTAACTATAATAAAGCTAATATAAATGCTTTATTAACTTCACCTACCCTAGTGCTTACCGAGGATGGTTTAAGTACAGTACCAAGTTTAATTATGCCACCTATTGTCGTTAGAGATAAAGAGGTTCAATATAATACTGGTATTATAGAAGATAAGAGAGATATTTCATTAGAAGAAGGTAAATTATTTTTAGAAGATTTAAGACCTGCATTAAGACAGTATATGCTTATAGAGGCTATTGAAGAAAAGTATGGGATAACATTTTCCAGAGACTTCTTTGATAGTACAGATTTTACTAATTTATATACTTGGTTAAATGGTGAAAAAGATTTTGATAAACTTCTTAATTGGGAAGATTTACCAGTATCAACTATTCCAGATAATCCTTATATAGATACTAACTTTGTAGATAATACTTTTACTTTAAATATTACAGCAGAGGAGTTAAGAAGTATTCAACCAACAAATAGTACACCTACAAAGGTTATGTTTAATATAGAATTTCAACATAGGTTTCCATCTGATAAAGATTTTCAAATAAGATTAATTAGGTCTAATGGAGATGTTGTATTAACAAGTGATTTAATATCTGGTGGAGGGGTAACTGGTAGTTTTGATAACGAACCTTATCAAGTAGATTTCTCCCTTATAAATAATACAAATGATTTTATTAATGAGGAATTTAAACTACAGATAAAATCTAAGGATAATATATTTCAAGCTGATGGTAATAATTTTAGAGTTGGTTATAAAATACTTGCCAAAAAAGAAACCAGTCAAACTACACAGGTACTTTTCAATAGGTTTATTAATGACCCATTTATTGAGGTTGGTACTGTAGAAAGTGTATTTAATTATAAGACAGTATTTGGTGTAAGCAATAATTTACCAGACATTAAAATAATAGATTACTTAAAGAATTTAATAAAACAGTTCAAATTAATTATTAAAGCTGAAGATATTAATACCTTCAATATCATTAATATTAATGATTACTATAAAGAAGGTGATAGTCAAGATATAACTAACTTTGTAGATTTAGAAAGTGTAGATACTTCAGTATTTAAAAATAATAAAACAATTCAGTATAAATATGCTGTTGAAGAAGATTTAGCAAATCAACAAAACTTTGAAAGTGATACTGGTAGATTTAAAGGGAATGCCTTAAAAACATTCCCTGATGTAGATAATAAAAAAGATACTACAATAGAAATTGATTTTAATTTACCTTTCTTTGCTAGATTAAGAGATAGTGGTAATCAGGAATCTTCTAATATCAATATAGCTTTATATCAAAGCGTAGATGGTACTGATGTTAGTGGAGAATTCCCAGAAGACATGATACAGTTTTTTTATAATGGTATTACACCTGTGTCATCTTCTGATGATTACCCACCTGTGTTATTGGAGTTAGCTAGAAGGCCAGAGGATGGTGATTCTCAAACATCTTCTAATATATTAGAAGTACAAGGCTTCCCTATTTGTGATACTTCAAATAGCCATGTATTGTCTCAGGTTTCAAATGATTTAGATTTCAGTAATACAGTATTCAACGAGGATGGTGTGTTGGTGGAGTCTGGTACAATTAATAGCTGGCATAATGTATCTATAGTAAATAATATTTATAATATAAATCATAAGCCTTGGCTGGATAATTTATTGAACAGTGATGCTAGGTTAGTAAACTTAACCGCTAACTTAACAACTAACGAGATTAACAAATTAGATATTAATAATTCTATTATATATAAAAATAATAGATATAGTATTGAAGAGTACAGCATAGATTTAACGACTAATGAGACTGAATTTATATTATTCCCTAATTTCAGTAACAAATATTTAATAAATAATACAACTTTGAGTACAAATAATCTAACATTTACTTCAGGCGGTGGGTTTGTAAGTATTAATATAACCACAAATGAACAGTTAAATAATATCTCAACTAACAGAGACTACATTAATATAGGTGACGTTACTGCTAGAGATAGAGTTATAACTATACCTATATACGTGGATGAAAATTTCTTAAGTGAAAGGGATGGTGTTATTGATATTGAAATAGGTAATCAAACATATACGGTACAAGTAAACCAAGCTGAAAGGTTATTGGCTGTTGGAGGTGGTGCTTCTGTATCCGTTTCGCCTACAACTATAAACACAGACTATTTAGCGGATGATGTTACTGTAAATGTAACTGCTAATGGCTTCTGGAAGGTTGTTAATGAAGAAGGCTTAGAGGTTGATAATGATTTAGGTTATGAGAACGGTACAGTTACTTTCTCAATACCTCAAAATGATACAGGTGAACAAAGAACATTCGAACCAGAAATTACAAACATATTCAATAGCAGTATAAATACTATAACTATTATTCAAGAAACATTACCATTTATTGACGTGGTTCCAGACAGTATAGATTTAGACGGTGACTCACAATCTTTTAGTATTGATGTACTAACTAATCTAAACCCTTCTTTTAGTTCTACACCTTCTTATGTAACTTATGATGGGTTTACCACTATAACTAACGGTAGAAGATATAACTTTACTATTACAGAAAACCCTTCAACTACAGAAGATAGAGACTTTAATATATCATTTTTTGATGGAGGTCTTAGTGATGATGTAGATATTACGCAATTTAACTCTACACCATTTATTAATGTTACCCCTACAAGTAGTAACTCTGGTTTTAGAGGTGAAGATATAACTTTTAATGTATCATCTAACACATCTTGGACCTTATCACCTGATAGAGTATGGATTAATCTAGATAAAACTTCTGGTGTGGGTAACGAAAAGTTCATGGCAACTATAGATGAAAACTTAAACTCGGGTCGAAGTGGTAGCATTGGATTTAGTGGTGATGGTATTGTAGGTTCAGTAAGTATTACACAAGATGAATTTGTACAACCTGCCCCTACTCAAACTGGTAGACCAACTACAAGTGTAAGATACGAAAGGGAAGTAGGTATTATGGATGTGTCATGGTTTCCTTCTCAAAGCGAGTTTGGTAGTATTGCTAACTATGAAATTGAAAGAAGTGTTGAATCTGGTTTATTCAATCTGTATGATACTATAGATGGAGACTTAAATAGTTACTCAGATACTAATACAGAGGGTGGTACTTCATATAGATACAGAATTACAGCTATAGATAACTTAGGTAATAGAAGTACTGTATCATTAAGTAGTGTACCTTTAACTGTAAATGAGAGAGTTATTATAGAACCTACATCTGAAATAGTTTCAAATGATAGTGGTAATGGTAGTTTTGAGTTATATACTAACTGTGACTGGACAATTACAGATAACGCAGGTTGGGTTTCTTTAAATTCTAATGATATATCTGGTACAGGTAATCAAACTATTAACTTTACCTACCAAGCAAATACAGATAATAATAGAAATGCTAGAATAACTACTACAGCAGATGATAATTCAAGTGTGTTAACTGACTTTACTTTAGGTCAACTTAAATTTACTCCAACTTTAAACCTTAGTTTAAATAATATTAGTGCTGATACTGGACTAAATATTTATAATGTTGATGTTACTTCTAATACATCTTGGGTTGTAGGTAGCAGACCATCTTGGATTAATATATCAAATGGTAGTAATACAGGTAATGGTTCATTTAATATAGGACTGAATGAAAATAATACTGGTGTAGATAGAAGCTTTACTTTAGATGTAGTAGCAAATGTAGGTAGTACTACTAATACTATAACTGAAAGTATAAATATCTTCCAAGAGGGTATATTTAGTCAGTTAACTATTAACCCTACAATTAAAACTATTGAAGCGGGTACGCAAACATATGATATTAATGTAACTTCTAATACAGCTTGGAATGTAACTAATAATACTTCATTTGCTAGTATAAACACTTCAAGCGGTTTTAATAATGATACTATTAGAGTAAGTGTAGGTAATAATGTAACTGGACAAGATAGAATTGGGACTATTGTATTTACTACAACTGATGGAGAGGTAAGTAGTACACATAGTTTAACTCAATTAAAAGAAGATGATGAAAACTTAACCTCTCACTTTGTATCTACAGGTTTCAATGATACAGGTGCTTGTGATAATATTCCTAGTGAAACTTTATGGAGTGATAGTATAAACTTTACAAATACTTCTAAATTATTTCAAAACGAAGAAGGTACAATACCCGCAATAGCTGGTTTCTATTCTAAAAATGATTTCTGGTTGGAGGTTAACTCATCAGGTTTTGTAATAGATTCAGATTTATGTTCATTCTTCCCAAGTGGTGGAGGTGGAGAAATCATAGACTAATATGATTGTTTTTAGAATAAATATAAACTATGATAACTGATACCATAAATAGAATGATGGAAGCAAAAAGATACCCTCAACATCCTTACGTTAAGGCATATTGGGGGTTCTATAAGCTAGGAAATAAGAAAAAAAGAATCATTAATTGGTTCAAAAATATATTTAGATAATGAGTGTAATAAAAAAAATATTAGAGTTTGTTGTTGATTCAGACTCAGCTAATAAAAAAATACAGGATGTTAAAGGTAATCTTAAGGATGCTACTAAAGAGACCCAGAATCTAAATAAAAACGCAAAAAAAACACCTAAGGCACTTAAATTAGTGTCTAAAGGTTTTAAAGCGATAGGTACAGCCATTAAATCGGCGGGAATTGGAATTGTAGTAGGACTTATTGCTAAATTAGGTGAGGCTTTTTATAAAAACCAAAAGTTTATTGATGCATTTTCTACAGCTAACGAGGTATTGAGTAGAGTAATGAATGACTTCGTTACCCTTCTTACAGATTCTATCGAACCAATAAAAGCGTTTTTTAAGGATATATTTGAGAACCCCGAGAAATTTGTAAGTGACTTAGGAGACTCTATTAAAAAGAATCTTATCGAAAGGTTTGATTCATTTATTGACACTTTAGGATTAGCAGGAAAAGCACTTAAACAAGTATTTGAAGGAGACTTTACTGGTGCTTGGGAAACAGCTAAAGAAGCAGGTAAGGAGGTAGTTGATGTTTATACAGGCGTAGATAATAGTTATGATAAGATAGGTAAGACTTTAAAAGAAACGGGTTCAGCTATTGCTAATTATGCTACGGAAACATACAATGCAGCTGATGCACAGGTTGAGTTAAGAAAGAATGCCAAATTAGCGGAAGCAGAAATTGAACAATCTATATTCTTATATCAAAATCAAATTGAACAACAAAGACAAGTTAGAGATAATGAAAATTTAACTTTTCAAGAAAGATTAAAAGCTAGTGAAAAAATTTCTGGTTTATTAGAAAAGCAGGGTAAGGATGAATTAAAGCTAGCTAATTTAAGGAGACAAGCAGCTGAAGCTGACTTGGCTGCTAATCCTGAAAATGTAGAGTTACAAACTGCTTTAATTGAAGCTAAAACTGCGGTTGCTGATGTTGAAGAGAGAATAACTGGTTTCAAGACTGAACAACAAACCGCTGAAAGGGCTTTATTTAAGGAACAAAAAGAAGCAGCTGCTGAGATTAGAAAGATAGGTAAAACGGAAACTCAAGTTAGTATTCAAGAAGCCAAAGATAAAAGAGATGCACAAAAGCTACTTATAAATAAGACCATTGAGGATGAAACTAAAAGAACCCAAGCCTTAGCTACTAATGAAAGGGAGTATGCTAACACTTTAAATCTTATTGAGGAGGAAAGATTAAAAAAGGTACAGGAAATAAAGAATAAATATATTCCTGATGATGAAGAAGGGTTATCTCCACAAGAAAAATTTGAACTAGAAAGAGAGAGAAGACGAGAACAATTTGAACAAGAGTTATCTGATTTAGAAATAGAAGAATCAGAAAAAGCTAAAATAAGAGAAAAATATAAGAAAAGGGAACAAAAAGAAACAGATAATTTCAATGAAGCAGCTGAAGAAAGTAGGAGAAAGGCTACAGAAGCAGAGGTAGGTATGACAATAGATGCCGTAGGTTCCATTGTAAATGCATTAGCGGAGGGTTCTGCCCTAGCAAAAGGCTTTGCGATATCACAAGCCCTTTTCAATACTTACGAAGGTATTACAAAAGCTTTAACGGCACCTACATTACCTCAAAGAATTGCAGGTATAGCGTTTGCTAGTTCAGTAGGCTTTGGGGCAGTTAAAAATATACTATCTACCCCTGAAGATGGTAGTAATGCACAGTCCCAAAGTGGTAGGGGTAGGGGTGCTACAGTTAGTAGAGGCCCTAGATTTGATACCGTTGGTGATAGTAGAAATGTAAGAGAAGCTGAAAGGGAAGCTGATAGGGAAACTGAACCACAAGAGGCCTACGTAGTTTCATCCAAAGTTTCGTCACAACAAGAGTTAGATAGAAACAAACAAAATAACACTAAATTCATATAATTGTTTTTAGAATAAATAACTAAATAATATAAATATGGAAAATACATTCAAAATAGTCTGGAATAACGAGGAAGAAGACGGTTCACTTTATGGTGTATCGGTTGTTAATAAACCAGCCAATAATTTTGAATTTATACAGTTGTCTGAACAAGATGAGGTTAAACTCCAAGTTGAGGTACCTGCAAAGAAAAAACACCTAGCTGGTGTTGTACTTGTTCCAAATCAAAAGATACCTAGATATAGTGAAAAAAGGGGTAAATATAATGTTGTTTTTGAAGCTGACGTTATAGAGAGGTTGGCCCATAATGTATTCATTAAAGGATATCATAAAAATAGTTGGGTAAATCATAAAGAAACTAATCCAGTTAAAAGTTCAGTAATTATAGAATCATGGATTGTCGAAGACCCAGATAGAGATAAAGCAGTTGCTTTAGGTATGGGAGTACTTCCTAAAGGTACTTGGTGTATCATAATGAAACTAAACGATGAGGAGTGGGATAAGTACGTTGAAAGCGGTAAAGTAAAAGGCTTTTCAATCGACTCAATCTTAAGTTTAGAGAAAATGTTGTTTTCAGAAGAAAGTAACAATAATAATAAAAAATTAAAAGAAATTGAAACTATGAAAAACGTATTTAAAGATTTCATCAAATTCATGTCTGATAGAGAAGACGAAATGAAGGAGGATGTAAAAATGTTATCTATACCTATGGAAGAAGGTGAGGCCTTAGAGGTTGAAGCACTAGAAGTTGGTATGGTAGTTACCAGAGATGGTGAGGTATTTCCTGATTCAGAATTTGTATTCGAAGGTAAAACTTTTGAAACTGATGAAGAAGGTAAAATTAAAGAAATGGAAGTTAAAGAAGAAGTAGACGCTTCAGAAGACAAAAAAGAAGAAGTGGACGCTGAAGAAGACAAAAAACTTCCAAAGATGGACATGACTGATGAAGAAGCCAAAAAAGAATTATTTGATTTGATTTCAGAAGATAAAGAATTGGAAGAAGTGCTTAAGTCAAAATATGGAAAGTCTAAAGAAGAATCAGTTCAAATGGCTATTAATATGGCTGAAGAAAACAAAGAAGTTAAGTCAAAATTTAAAATATTGTTTTCAGAAGAAACAAAAGCTTTTGAGGATAGTATCGAAGCAAAGGATAAAGAAATTCTAAATTTAAAAGAACAATTAGAAGAAACTCCAAACGATACTAAAGTTAAAGCTGAAATAAAAATGAGTGCTAGAAATACTGAAAGTACAATGGAAGCACTTAGCAGAATTACTAAAAGTAATAAATAATAATTAAATTAAAATAAAAAAGAAAAATTATGCCAACAAATTTAACAGTAACTAGTCAATACGCAGGGTCATTAGCTGGTGAGATATTCGTACAAGCTTTTAAGAAAAGTGATACAATCGAAAAAAATCTAATTACAGTTCTACCTAACATTATTGGAAGTGGTAACATGCCACAATTAAGCTATGATGCTGAATTACAACCATACGCTTGCGGATGGAATCCAGAAGGTGATGTAACATACATTGAGAAAAATGTATCATTAACAAAATTCATGATTGAACACGAAATGTGTAAAGAGGATTTTGCGAGTACATTCGCTGCACAAGCAGCTGGTTTATTCTCAGCTAACGCTGAAGTACCACAAGACATTCAAAGTGCTATTCTAGCTGCAATCGTTGATAACTTAGGTGAAAAAGTAGATAAATTTATCTGGCAAGGTAAAGGTTCTGTGTCAGGATTAAGTTCATCTTTAATTGCAGACACTGACACTATCGGAGTGTATACTGAAGCTTTGACCAAAACAAACGTAGTTGATGCATTGGAAGCAGTATATGATGCTATTCCAGAAGCTATTGTAGAAGATTCTAGCCTAGTTATGGTTGTATCTCCAAAAGTATTAAGACTTTACAGACAAAACTTGGCGTCACAAGGTGATAACACTACTGTATCTAAAAGAGAATTAGATTACTTAGGTGTGAGGTTAGAGAGTGTAGCAGCATTATCAGGTGATAAAATTTATGCGTACAGAACTGGTAACGTTGCGTTTATGACAGGTCTTGAATCTGATTTAAATTCGGTACAAGTTAAAGATATGGACGAAACTGACCTATCAGGTCAAATCAGAACCAAAGCTGTATTAGCGATGGCTGCTGATTATTCATTCGCAGATGAGATTGTTGTATTTGACATTGCGTTCAATATATAATCAAAATAAATAAATAAAAATGAAGGTAACCCTACCCTAATGGGTGGGGTTACTTTTTAAAATATAACAAATTAAAAACAAATAAATTATGAGTTGTGATATAAATAAAGGTATAAACGGAACCGATTGCTTAAATGCAGTGGCAGGATTCAAAAATGCCTTCGTAGCTAACTACGACGATTATGAGTTCACTACGGTAAGTGATGAGATTAGTGGTCACACTATCTCTGCATTGCCAGCAACTGACTTTGAAGTCTATAAATTTCCATTAAAAAATACTGGTAATTCTTATTCTGAACCATCATCTTCAAGTAGAGACAATGGTACAACTGCATTCAACGCAACCCTGAACCTTGTGTTCACTAAAGTAAGTGCGAAGAAGTTGTTCCAAATTAAAAGATTGGTATGGGGTAGACCAATCGTTTTTCTTGAGACTAACGGTGGGGATATAATTGCCGTAGGATTAAAAAGAGGTGTCGAGTTTAATAGTACCACTAACATTGAAGGTGCCTTGGATGGTGTAAATGCCTTTCAACTAGAAGGTACTACTTCTGAAATGGAACCAGCATACTTCTTAGATGAAGCTGCTAAAACTGAATTATTTGCTGCTGTAGTTACAGGGGTATAATAAATATATATATAAGAAGAAAGTTAATTTAAAGAAAAGGAGGAATAAACCCGATGCATATTACATCGGGTTTTTTTATGTTGTTTTTAGAATAAATAAAGAATATAATGGTAGTTGTTAACTTAAATAATACTAAAAATATATACCTAGATAGTAATGGTGCTGTAGTTGAGGTTGATTCAGGAGGTTTCACACTTTTACAAGAAAACATATATTCAATAGCACTATATCCAAGGTTATATTTAGATTTAGTTGATATAACTATATACGACGAGTTTGATGATAATGAACAAGTAGTTGAGGCTTATACAAGTATAGCTGATAGAGGTAGACAAAACATATATATAGATTATGTGTTTCAAAATGATAAAACATATTTAATCGATTTAAAGGACCCTGAAGACGACTCTTTAATATGGAGGGGTAGACTACTATCGACTGATGAAACTGACTTACAAGAGTTCAAAACGTACGATGAGGACGAATCAAACGGTATTATAGAAATATAAAAAATATATAAAATGAGTAAAGATAAAAAAGGTAGAAATAAAGTAGAGATACTTAATCTTAATAATTATGAGAGAGTTGACCCACAAAGTCTACTGCAAATTGGTAATAAATATTTAACAAACGGTGCAGATAATTCTTTCTTTTATGATGTAGAAGATAGATATCTAGGTTCGCCTACCCTCCAAGCAATTGTAGATGGTTATACTAATTATGTAACTGGCGAAGGGTTGGAAGCAGTACAAGGTATTGACCAAGCAAAGTTAGACAGGATTTTGTCTAAAGATGATTTAAACCTATTAGTACACGAATATAAGCTACAAAGAAATTCGCCACTACAAGTTATATATAATAAAGGTGGTGAGTTGAAAGTAACTAAAATACATTCAATACCAGCTAGGCAGGTGGCCGTAGATAGAATGAAAGATATGAATGATAAACCAAGTAATTTTTGGTACTCATTTGATTGGAAGTTAAGGTCTAGGTTCAGACCGCAATTAATGCCTACGTTTCAGGAAGGTGAGAATAGAGAGAGTGAAATTTATTACTTACAAGGTCACTCACCTCAACCAGTATTTGCGTTACCAGATTGGTTTTCATCGATGCAATATGCACAGTTAGAAGAAGAAATAAGTAACTATTTAATTAATCATATTAGAAATAACTTTAGTGCTGGTAAAATTATTAATGTCAACCAAGGCGAACCTGAAAGTGAAGAGGCCGAAGAGGAAGCTGAAAGAACCATTAAAAATAAATTAACTGGTAGTAATAATGCTGGTAATGTAATTGTATCTTTCAATCAAAATAAAGACCAAGCTACAACGGTGGATAGCATTGAAATAACTGATGCCTACGAACAATTTCAATTTGTATCTGAGGAAGCTAATAAAAAAATTATGTTAGCTAATAAAGTAACTTCTCCTTCATTATTTGGTATACACACTAACACAGGTTTTTCAAGCGATTCTGAGGAGATGAAAACAGCATTAAGAACCCTGTACAGGAATCAAATTAATCCAATGAGAGAAAATATCCTAGAGGCTTTAGAGGAAATATTATCTATTGGATATCCAGACGTTAAATTGAAATTTAAAGATTTTGAAGAATTAATGCCTGAGGAAGAAAATAAAGAAATAAATAAAGAAGAATAATTATGGCAATATTATTATTGAAAGAGGACGATATAACAAAAAATACACCAATTGGGGGGAACGTTGAAATGGCTAGAATTATCCCTGCCATTAAGTCAGCACAGCTTACTGCGATTAAACCGCTGTTAGGCGTAGAATTATATAATAAAATTAGTACTGATTTTAAAGATGGTACTTTAAATGACTTATATGAAGAAATGTATGATGATTATATAAAACCTATGTTAGTTCATTTATCAACTTCGTATTATTTCACTTACGGTGCCTATTATATTGGTAATAAAGGTATATATAAGGCAACTGGGGCCGATTCAGAGGGTGTAAGTAAGAATGAGATAGATTACATGGTAAAGGCCCAAGAGAAGTATTACGAGGCTTACAAGAGGGGGTTCTATGTATTCATGGATGCTTATGGTGGTGATATTATTGAGTATGATGTTCCCAGTAATAAAAATAATGAAAGAGTACAAGTAGGTGGTTGGAGTTTCAATAAGTATGGTAACACTTCAACTAATAATGCTGCTAGTGAACTTAAGACTACTAAAATTACAGAAATATTAGATAGGTTAGACGAAATAGATGTTGAAATCGATAATCTAGATACTTCTGGTACTACAGCACAAAATGATATTGATATCCTTAATAATGAAGTTAATGATTTGGAAAATGACTTGTCACAGCTTCAATCGGATTTATCACAGTATGTTACCTTAACACAATTTAACACGCTTAGCGGTGATGTAACTACCCTTAGTGGTAGCGTTAATAATAATAGTAATGATATTTCTAATTTAGAGGGTGACGTATCTAATTTAGAGGGTGACTTAAATATTTTAGAGGGTGATGTAACTACCCTTAGTGGTAGTGTTGTTACAAACACAAATGACGTATCTAATTTAGAGGGCGATGTAACTACCCTTAG
>Ga0136596_1000509_pt1 | contig 19517 bp, 16 predicted proteins | sample AntRauTorcE11897_FD_101387 | JGI IMG/M metagenome (GOLD analysis project Ga0136596, IMG submission 101387) | Saline lake microbial communities from Rauer Islands, Antarctica - Metagenome Torckler E11 #897 | ecosystem: Environmental > Aquatic > Non-marine Saline and Alkaline > Saline | place... | reverse complement strand
CCTCCGGGTCGGCGACGTGCAAAAATATCGAGTTCGACCTCATCGCCGGTCTTGGATGCCACCTCTTTGGCAATATCCTGAATTATTTTACCAACGTCGTCTACTACGTTTTCTGCTTCTGATCGAACTTCAAAGCCGAGTGTAGCCTCTCTGGCTATTGTATCAAAGGAAGAACCTCCGGATATCGATCCCATCACAACGCTGGTGCGCGGTCGCTTGGGAAGCCGGATATCATTGATTTTGTTGATGACTTCGTTTAGCGTAAGAATTGCACTCGCGTCACCAAACCGCGACCAGTCATACTTTTCGGGGACTCTGCACGTGATTTCTCCCCGAAGCATACCGATGGACGTGTAGCTAAGCCGGCCCAGCTCCACACCTTCAATACAGAGGGCATTTTTGATTTCGAAGTCGTTATTATCTAGAAAAAACCGGATACCTTCAAGATCACCGCGGCCCAGGCTTTTTACCCCACCCAACAGAACGAGGTCGTTCTTCAGTTTGATGTCCAGCTCCTGCAGGATATACGGGATGGTCGCCAGGACTGCGAGGCCAAGGCTGTTGTCTGCCACGCCGGGACCAATAATGCTGCCGGCTGAAACTTGCATTGTATGATCCGATTTTGCGGAGAAAACGGTATCAGCGTGAGCGTTTAAAAGAATGGATTTTTTACCTTCTTCGCCCTCAAAAACACCTATGCCATTACCACCGTCGTCGATGGAGTTTTCTGAAAGTCCGGCCTCTTTAAAGCGATTCAGCAAAAACTCTATGCGCTTCTCTTCTCCGGACGTTGGAGCCGGTATCTCGCCGATCATGACAAGGTTAGCTAATAAAATCTCCCGGAACTGTGTTAGTTGCTCCTGAAGTTCATCAAGTGAACCAATTACAGATTGTAAACTCATATGTGATTAATTGTTAAACATTAAGTTCCAGGCGTTAAAGGGGAAAGAAAATGTAATTAATCCCCAATATACTTAAAACTTTTAATGTAAAAGGATTATTCTTGTTAAGTTTGTATAAGTTCACCAGATTCACTTTAAGCGTCCGTCGGGATGAGTGAACCAAATTAAACTACAAAAATCCATTATAAATTCCTTTTCATGAGAGTGCTGCAATATTCGGGATATCTCGTGCCGAACGGATGTATTACACGTGCCCTAGTACCGTTACCAGTAAATAAGATAAATACATCGGATTTGGCTGCAAATCAAACTAAACGAATTTAGTGGCAACGGCACTAGTTAGGGCTTACTCTAAGAGTCTGTGGTTAACCTGTTCTGACAATCTGGAAGTCATCGCGGTTTGATAAATTATGCCACCGCGCGGCACCCCGCCATCGCTTAGGTGCACTGCTCCTCAAAAAAATGCTGCGTTTTTCTTACGCCATTTCAGGGACAGGTGTTTGCTGTTCGGTCATCTCGAAAATTTCGATGATGTTTTCGCGAGTTAGTGGGCCGTCTGCAGCGAGTTCTTCCTTTCCGCCGCCATAAATTTTAATGGCGTAATCGGCCACATCACCAAATGCATCAGAGGAAATGTTCTGATCAGAGAGCCGCTCATACAGATGGTTCTGTTTCAGCCATCCTTCAAAGTGCGTGATAAACGACATCGCGTTCTCCTTCAGATTTTCATCAGAAATACCAAATAGTCGTTTTGCAAGAAGTGCCATCCGGTCAAGAGCACGGTCGTGCTTGTACAACCATCTGAAATATGCCGGGTAGAGAATTGCGAGGCCTCGGCCGTGGGCAAGCTCGTGGTTCTGTCCGCTAAGCGCATGCTCTAAATTATGCAGAGTGAATGGTGCAGCATTTCGGCCGGCGACCTGCATGCCGTTCAGTGCCATGGTGGAAGCCCAGAGTAACTGTCCGCGCAGTTCTTCATTCTCCGGATCCAGTTCCAGTTTTGGCAGTGTGTTGAGAACGGTTTCCATCACGCCTTCGCTGTAGCGGTCTGCGAGGTCTGAATCGTTTCCACCGAGCAGGTAGTTTTCAAATACGTGGCTCAGGATGTCGGAAGCACCGTCTCGCGTGGTTGTAATTGGCAGTGATGTATGATAGGCCGGGTTCAGCCAGGAAGCCGCCGGTTTCATGAATGGATAGCTGACCGGAGATTTTCCCTTCACCTCAGGATTCGAAATAACCGCGTGGGGAGTTACTTCCGATGCGGTTGCGGCCGTCGTTGGAATAGCGCATATAGGAAGTGCTCCTTCTATCTGCCCAAATTTAGGACCGCCAACCGTATAGGGCCAGATATCGTCAAGATCATCATGAATCAGACCGGCGATAGCCTTGGAGGCATCCATTACCGAACCGCCGCCAAGGGCAATTATAAAATCTACGTTTTCCTCTTCACCGGCTGCGGCCGCCATGTTGATTGTTTGGGAGTGTGGGTTGGCTTCAATTCCTTCAAACAGAATATGCTCAACGCCGTTGTCATCCAGCTGCTTCTGAACTTCTTGTAGATACCCCATCCTCTTTACGCTGCCGCCGCCGATGACAACCATCGCCTTGCTGCCGTACGTGCTGAGCTGTTCGAAGTAGTCGCCGGCTTTCTCTTTGCCGTAATAGATTCTTGTTGGAATATGGAGTTCAAAAGGATTCATAAATGGTTATATTTAAGTCGGTTTCATTAGTTCTATACCTATCAACAGATCATATTAAAATCACGTTCTTTTTATGGCAGATATAAACCGCACCATTCAACAGAAAGCTGACGCTCATTTCGACTATATGGTGCAAACACGCAGATATCTGCATAAGAATCCTGAAATTAGCTTTAAAGAGCATGACACGACTGATTATATCCTCCACGAGCTGAAGAAGCTGGGAATTGAAACGCACCGGCCGCTGGAGACCGGGTGTGTGGGTATCATTGAAGGTGGGAAGAAATCAGACCGTGTGATTGCACTTCGCGCCGATATCGATGCGTTGGCAATGGACGAGGAGGGGGAAGTGAAATCGGATTTTATATCTGAACGAGAGGGAGCCGCTCACTGCTGCGGGCATGATGCCCATACATCGAATCTTTTGGGAACAGCCCAGATTCTAACCGAGATGCAGGATGACATTGAAGGGAAAGTACTTCTGATTTTTCAGCCGGCTGAAGAGACGCTTCCCGGTGGCGGCCGACTGCTTACAGAAACAGGATTTTTACAGGAGCAGGGCGTACAGGCTATTTACGGTCTGCATACAAATCCGAACTATGCACCGGGCCAGATTGCCGTCAAACCCGGCCCGCTCATGGCGCGGCCGGATGAATTTGAGATTACAATCAAAGGTGTGGGCGGGCATGCTGCAACTCCCCATTTGACGGTAGATCCCATCGTAATGATGGGACAGGTAATCAGCCAGTTTCAAACCATTGTCAGCCGATCGATTGATCCGACTGACTCAGCCGTTGTGACCATTGGCAAAGTTCGGGGAGGAACAACCTACAACGTGATACCGGCAAAAGCGGAAATGATCGGTACGGTTCGGACATTTTCCCAGGCAAACGCCTATCTAGCACGCGATCGCATGGAACAAATTCTAAAGGGTATTACAGAATCAGCTGGCGGTGGGTATGAGTTTCAGTTTAATGAAGGGTATCCTGCGGTTATAAATGATGAAGAGCTTACTCTGGGTCTGATGACGGCCGCAAAATCAGTTTTGGGAACTGATGGTGTGATTGAGCTTAGTAAACCTATCATGGCGGGAGAGGACTTTGCGTTTTATCAGCAGGAATTTCCGGGAGCGTTCTTTTTCCTTGGAAGCGGGAGTGATGAGGCCGATTCAAAGTGGAGCTGGCACCATCCGCGATATAATGTAGATGAAAAGTGTATGTTGACCGGGTCAGCGCTGATGGCAGGGCTTGTTCTTAATAAGAGCTGATGTCCGGTATGTAGAAAAAATGTGAACCAAAAAAAAGCCCCGTAAAATAAGGGGCTTTAAAGTATTCAATGAAATTTCCTACATAGAATAGACGCTGGCAGGAAGCTGAAAAGCAAAGCTACGCTGTCAGGTCTTTCACGTTTCACTTTTCACCTTTCACTTCACTTTTCATCACCCATATAAGGGTAGGTCCAGTCCAGCGGAGCAGCGAAGGTCTCTTTCATGGATCTCATTGAGACCCATCTATAAAGGTTCGAGATGCTTCCGGCTTTGTCGTTGGTTCCTGATTTACGGCTTCCGCCAAATAGCCGCAGAAAAATAATAAAAATGTTCCTGTAAGGGATCGCCGTATTTTGGATCATACAATTGAACCGTTGATAGTTTCAAATCATCAAGTATGACCGAAGAAAGTTATTCGCTGATTGATTGCAGAGACAGATAAGATTCATAGTATGGCAATTCATGCTGAAAGGGCAAGTTCAGAAGGTATGATTTGAATTCATCTCAAATAAGTAGTCAAACAACTTAAAAATAATAACAATTATGCATGAAGAAGAGAAAAACACAAAACAAACAAAGTATTTCTATAACAGCATATAAATATCAAGAGGCTGTTCAGATTTTAGAAGAGCGCATTGCAGATATCCCGGATGTACAGGGCTGGGCCTCAGAGGTTGGGTTGTCACGGAGGTGGCTATGTAAATCAATGAAATCGGTATACGGTAAGGCACCAAAAATTATTCTTCGGGAAATGAAATACGAAAAAGTGGTTACGCTCATTATCGAAGATTGGATAAACGCAAACTGCTATTCTGTGGCAGTGGATGCAGGGTTCGGGAATGCAAAAAGCGTATCTCGATTTTTGTCCTCTTTCCTCAATACAAACTTCACAGAATTGAAAATGGACCTGCTAAAAGGGGATGTTCAGATTGACTTTCAGTGGTATAATGAATCAAAATAATCAAACCCCCGTGACTAAATCTGCCCCAATATGCTCAAATCCGGTAAAGAATGCTCAAATTGGGAACAAGTTTTTCTTGTAGTTTGAGATAGCTTGTGATTCATTGCTTGGGAGCATTCACTAAAAAACTTGGTGGATGAATTTAAAATCCAAACTAAACCACTACGAATCATGATTAAAATAAAATCAATATTGGCAGTATTCAGTCTGTTGCTGTTTCTGAATTTAGGATTTACAGAAATAACCTATGCGAATGATGCTGAAGATGCAAGAGATGAGTGCATTACAAGTTGCAACGAGGATTACACAGGTGACACTCTTTTTGACGGAGCTCAAAGAGCAGGTTGCAGATTAGGTTGCGATATTGAGTATTTATGGGAAGTCGCTACCAATTAAACAATGCCAACTTTAAATCATCGGGAGATATAAATTCTCCTGATGATTTATCGTTACTTTCTTTTTTTTACTATTACACTATAGATCTATCAAATATGAAATTAATTTATATACTTTTAGCTACAAGTAGCCTTTTTCTTTTCAGTTGCAGTTCATACGAATCTGAAGAGAATTATCTACCTGTCATATCCGGAAACGTTGAATTGGTCCAGGAAATACCAAATAGCGCTGACCAAATGAAAATTTATGACCTTGTTGATTTCGATTTAAACTCTGAAAATCAGCTCTATTTATTAGACCCGGCTGGATACACAGTAAATATCTTTGACAAGGATGGATCGTATGTGAAAAGCACAGGAAGAAAAGGCTCTGGACCCGGTGAATTCAGGGCACCTGGGAGTGTCCGGTTATGCGGAGATAAACTCCTTATTTCAGAACCAAGGTTAGGTGGTGTACATCATTTCGATACTGATTTAAATTACATCGAAGCCGTTTCCTTCAAACATTTCATTCTTGATATTACATGCCTAGGCTCAGAGGCAATTATATACAGCGCTTTGCAATCCGGAACAAATTTAGGGATTGTAAAAGTTAGTGATACTCAAAATCGTGAGCTTTATTACCACTCCCAGAGCACTTTACGGGATGGAATACTAAACACATTGATAACTGATATGAATGAGAATGGTGAAATTTATGCCGCATATCGTTTTCGAAATAAGATACTAAACTTAAATTCTGATGGGGAAATTAATTTCGAGTTATCTATTCCTAATTGGGAAGATATCGTAGAACTAACTGATGAAAATATGCCTGAATTTAACCTCATCAGATCTATTACCATTGATGATAATGACAATTTGTTAATTCTCGGTGGAGGGTACTCTGATAACGATGGTAAAGATGTGATTATTTATGACCTCAGTGAAGAGCAATTCTTGGGATATTTTACGCTACCGGAAATGGGTGTAAAGATTAAGTGGCACAATTCTCATCTGTACTCCTTGGACAGGCAGTCAAACAAAGTTTATAAATGGAAAGTTAAATTCTAAAGTTGAAAACTAATTTCTCAATGAATGCTTCACTTTCAAATGTAACTGTAAATTATGGGTCCTTTTTTTCTGAGAAAAAGAAAGCCTTGCAAAATTGTACACTTAAAATTGAAGGAGGTAAAATTTATGGACTTTTAGGGCCCAATGGTGCCGGAAAAACTACACTTTTTAAATCAATGTTGGGTTTTATACAAATTGAATCCGGTTCTATATCAATTGAAGATGGGGGAATATCCGCTAAAACTCTAAGTAGTACTGGCAGTGCCGGGTATGTACCAGAAAACTATAAGTCGGATGAAAATTTTACTGTCAAAGAGCTAATGTACTTTTTTGACGGGTTAAAAAACCCATCTAATAAAGGATGCGAGAATAGAATTTTAAAAGCAATTTCAGAAGTAGAGCTTAGTAATGAAATAAACAACTACATCAAAAATCTTTCAAAGGGATTAAAACGCAGGGTTATGCTTGCCCAGGCACTTTTAGGCTCACCCAAAATACTTCTGCTTGATGAACCACTTGAGGGTCTCGATCCGGAGTTTCGACACAAACTCAAACAGTTGATACTTTCTCTTTCAAAAAGCGGGGTTTGCATAATCATAAGCACACACGAGTTAAATGAAATGCAGGAAATATTTGATGAGGTAATAATTCTAAAGAAGGGAATCCTACTATTTGCAGGTCCGCTAGATTCCATCTCAGAAAAAAAGGGCCATTCACTCGAAGAGAATTACCTTAACCTCATTAAAGAGTAGAAGAATGCACCGTTTTATCGTCTTTTTTAAACTCATTATACCTCAGTTTTATAGACAAAGTTCAGCCCTATTCCTTTGGGCAGTGATGTTTTTTGCCGCTTGGTTTTTTGGGTTCCATATAGAGTATAATGTAGCTGATTCAAAAATCATGGATGCTTATTTGTTGGGAAGAGATGCCACAATGATTGAAGTTAAGGACTATTATATATTCTATTTTTCCTTTCTGGTCGTTCTTTCAATATTTGTAATCTCCAAAGTGCAGAGCTTGTTTATTTCAGGTGAAATTACCCCAATTATATTAAGTAGTGGAACTTCACGTAGCTCGCTGCTATGTAATGTAGTTTTAGCAACCTTTTTTATGGTGCTCATTCCTTTCGTGGTTCTTGAATTAGTGATCTGGGCATCTGTTTCAATTCAATACGGGGGGTATCTTTGGAATCCGATCATACCCATTCTGTCTCTTGCAGCGATTTTCTTATACATTAATGTTATGGTCTCAGCGCTGTTACTGGTTGCCGGCAGCGGAACATCGGCAACAATATTTTCGATTCTCATATGTTTTTTGATACCTGTTATTCTTGATGTGAAAACGCAGCTTCTCTACCCTCTTTTTGACGATCATTTCTTTCCGGCATTCATCGATGTAGTAGATGTTGTAATAATATCAATTCCTACATTTATCGGGCGAACTCACAATGTCATATTTAATGAGCCATTTACATTTACTTTCCTGAATGTGCTAATATTAATAACAGCCGCATGGTTTATTGCATCATCGTATGCGCTACAAAAGAAAAAATATTAATAAAAGGACCCACATTTAAAAACATTAAATAAGTAGTTGAAATGATAGGATTCTTATTTGAATTCATACAAAATCTGTCACTCTTATGAGTCTGATAAGGTTTTTTATGTGGATTTAAGTCTTTACGGAGTGTCTGTGAAAGGGTAAGTTGTTATGATTGATGAGCCTCGCCCTGTTTCTTGAATAAATAATCTAAGTAGAACGAAACTGCTTTATAAATTGACTACCTCCCAGGTACAATACCCTGTTTTATTCTGTTGGTGCTTTGCTGAGTGTGGTGACCACCGCCATTTTCTGGTTTTCACTGATGTGGTTTTAGAGGGCAGCGGTATGCTGACTATTGCCTGCATTTTGGCGGAAACGAACGAGTTTGCTGAGTTCAGTAAGATCTCTCACCTCATCAGCTTTAGCGGCTATGATGTGAAGATAAAAAAATCGGGTAAGTTGGCCGGCAAGCCAAAATTACCTAAACAGGGATCCAAATATATTCGCCGAGCGATGTACATTCTGACCACAGCGATTGCGCGAAGAAACGTTGGACCGATTTATGAGTTTTATCAAAGGCTTCTGGTAACTCACAGCATAAAAATGAAGGCTCACGTAGCTGTTCAGAAAAAACTATTGACCTATATGTACATATTGTGGAACAGAAAAGAACGTTTTGATCCGGACATCATCCGAAAACAACGAAAAGAACACCAAAAAAAAGGTAGCCCCACCCGAAAGTGAGGCTATAGAAGATACATCATTGGTGTTGAGTCAATAATATTCTTTGAATCAGTAAATACAGAAATCTATTGATTTTTAACACAGTACCTGACAGGATTACAAAATACGCGTGAATGCTCTCAGGCCCTTTCTTGCACCTCTGTACCCTGCGCCCTACCACCTGAACCCGACTCTGACCGGAGCGCTAAAAAGCGGCGCACTCAACCAGGTCTTTTCATCTTTCACTTTTCCTCACCCATATACGGATAAGTCCAGTCGAGCGGAGCTGCAAAGGTCTCTTTCATGGATCTCATGGAAACCCAGCGATAGAGATTGGCAATGCTGCCCGCTTTGTCGTTTGTGCCTGATTTTCGGCTACCGCCAAAGGGCTGCTGATTTACGACTGCAGCAGTGGGCTTATCGTTTATATAGAAGTTTCCGGCGCTCTGTCGCAGACGGTCAGCCATCTGGTTTAAAGCGTATCGGTCACGTGCCCAGATTGCACCGGTGAGAGCATATGGCGAGGTGCTGTCACATAGATCCAGCGTGTCTTCGAAGTCGTCATCCTCGTAGACGAAAATGGTGAGTACCGGTCCGAAGATCTCTTCTTCCATAGTTTTGAAGTGAGGATCGCTGGTCACGATAGCGGTCGGCTGCACAAAATAGCCGGTACTGTCGTCATACGTCCCGCCGGTGATTATCTCGGCGTCATCCGACTCTTTCGCATAGTCGATGTAGCCGGAAATTTTGTCGAAGGCTTTACGGCTGATGACGGCTCCCATGAAATTAGAGAAGTCTTCTACATCGCCCACTTTGATTTTATCTACTTCCGAAACAAATTGTTCTTTGAAATCGCCCCAGATAGATTTCGGCAGGTACATACGTGACGCGGCCGAACATTTCTGCCCCTGGTATTCAAAGGCACCACGAACAGCAGCAATCACAAGACGGTCAACGTCTGCGGTGTTATGTGCGAAAATGAAATCCTTACCACCGGTTTCGCCAACGATGCGTGGGTACGTCTTATACGTATCGATATTTTCACCAATCTTTTTCCACAGGTGGTTGAAGGTTCCGACAGACCCGGTAAAATGGAGTCCGGCAAGGTCTTCACTTTCAATTGCCGGATCTCCGACATCGGCTCCTTCGCCCGGCAGAAACTGGATCACACCATCGGGGAGGCCGGCTTCTTTCAGTACCTGCATCACATACCAGCTGGAATAGACCGATTCTGGTGATGGCTTCCAGAGCGATACGTTGCCGCACATGGCGGGAGCGGAGGGCAAGTTCGCAGCGATAGCTGTGAAATTAAATGGGGTTACCGCAAACACAAATCCTTCACGCGGACGATATTCCAGTCTGTTCCACATGCCGTCAGGGGAGTGGGGCTGATCTTCAAAAATTCGCTTGAGATACCAGGCATTAAACCGGAAAAAATCGGCCAGCTCACCTACAGACTCAATTTCAGACTGTTGAGGCGTTTTGGATTGCGCCATCATCGTGGTCGCGTTCATCAGAAAACGCTTGGGCCCGGTGATGATATCGGCAGCTTTCAAAAAGATTGCCACGCGGTCCTGCCACGGCATCTCCGCCCACTCTTTACGGGCTTCAAGAGCGCCTTCAATCGCTTGCTTTACCTCTTTTTCACCACAGTAGTAAACCGTGCCAAGTTTGTGGCCGTGATTGTGGGGCATAACAACATCAGCTTTGCGGTCTGTTTTTACCTCTTTTCCGTTAATAATGGCGGGAATTTCAATCTGTTTGGCCTTCTGTTCTTTGAGGACCTCTTTTAGCGCTTCCCGCTCGGCAGATCCGGGTGCATATTGCAGATAGGGTTCGTTTACAGGCTCCTGTATTTTGAAATGTGCGTTAGACATAAAGTTCAGTGTCTTTTTTTGTAGTTACGGCTATAATTTTTCTATTCTGAATATAGGAACTGTGAGGCGGAGTTCCCGCATGAATGATCGAAAATAAGGGGAAGTTTCTGTAAAGATCATTTGATGACCTCTTGGCACTTTGAGGGATTTCGCGCACAAAATTGGCTTTCGTATCGAATTTTATTTTCAAATACCAAAAAATCAAAGCGCTTTTGTCTTCTGAAGCTGAAAAAAGAATGTGACTTTCAAGCGCTTTTTTGCGGTGAAATCGCCCAATATGAGCCATATAGATAATATCTACCAAAGAAATACACTGATGGCGAATCATAGCGTTAATTTTTCGGTAGTTAAAGTTGATAACAGACACTGATGTAAAAGTGCCGGTGAAATCAAATGGATGATGCCGGAATCAACAAATGTTGAACCACTATGAAACCACTTGTATCTCATCCCGATATAGCCTCACACTCTTTGGCTATGGGGAAGAAGAAACGAATTGGACTTGTAGCCCACGATTACAGAAAGATGGACCTGATCGACTGGGCGGAATATAACCGACATATTTTAATGCAGCATGATCTGTATGGAACGGGAACCACAGGCGAGCTCATCTCGGATGCGCTTGATCTGCCTGTTCACCGGTTCAAAAGCGGGCCGCTTGGTGGTGACCTGCAGATTGGTTCTGCTATATCCGAAAGCCGCCTCGATATCCTGATCTTTTTCTGGGACCCGCTGCAGGCGCAGGCACACGATGTTGATGTGAAGGCTCTGCTACGCATTGCTATCGTTTATAACATACCACTGGCGTGCGATCGCGCGTCGGCAGATTTTTTGATCTCTTCAAAACTGATGGATGAATCGTACGACCGTTATCTCGTGGATTACGGGAATCGGTTAAAATCCCTCAAGGAAGAGGCGTAGATATTCAATTTATAACTCAGAGATAATTTTCAAATAACACAAGCAACACAAATCAAGTGTACGTTTCACTACTGAATTTCAATCTTATTTTTTAGAACACAACTATTATGAATATTAAAAAAATTGCTAACGCATATTTCAACCAACACATTATCGCCTTTCAATCCGGAGCCATTGGTGGCTTGATGAGAGGTGGGGATGATATTAGCAGGTATAAACAGAAACAATCGGAAAGTCCCCCTTCGAAAAAGGCGTTCAAGCTGCTTATTGCCGCTCCGAAAGTTGACGACAAAGCTCCTGAGATGAAGGAGGTATCCTATGCATACAGCGCATTTACACGTGCGGGATATGATGTGGATTTTGTAACAGTTGATGGCAGCCCGGTGCAGTTCCGTCACTCAGATTTAACCGATAATATAAACCGTTGGTTTGCAGAGGATAAAGCTGCGCAGTACAAAGTGAATAATACACTTGAGATCAAAGAGATCAGGCCAAGCCGGTATGTAGCGATTTACTTTGCCGGTAAGGATGATTCAATGATGGATAACGACTGGTATCGTAATCTGGCGGAATTGATTCTAAATAATAACGGAGTTATCTCCGGTTCTGGTCGGGCAGAGGACGCGGTTCTCAGTCTGGATTTGTCGGACCGAATTAATGCCGGGTATAGCCTGCCGGTTTCAAAATCCGGTGCACCTATTTCTGAGTACGGATCTGTGGCAACCAAATCAGTGAAGGACGATTCAAGCTGGATGATTCATAAAAATGAACTGGTAAATCTGGATACAGACGATTCAACGGACATTGGTAAACGAATGGTAGAGCGACTTGCATCGTAACGGGTGTCGGTATATTACAACTTAAATGAGCTGAATAAATTCAGCAAAGATTTATGAAACTTACCCCCTCTATCACTTCTGAAGGAGGGGGTATTTTTTTTGCTGAATTTGAGGTGACTTTTATTTGACTGCATCATGGGATTAAATCTGCCGAAATTGGTAGCGGACAAACCCTTCCATGGCTTCATATTCAGCGAGGCCAAGATCATCATAGGTTAAAGCCGTTGCTTTATTCCGGTCTTCAGATCGCTGCCAGAATTCGCGCGTGTCTGAGCCGGGAAAAAGCGGCCTGTCTTTTTGAGACTGATGCTTAAAAATTGCCCGGCGCTTGCGGGTTAATTCGAGTGGACTGAGAGGGACTGCCATTTCAATTTCATTAACGTCCCATTCCTGCCACGCGCCTCTGTAAAGCCAAACATAGCAATCGCTTGCCCAATCTTCGTTCTTCACCTGTTCAAGCGCCATTGAGATTGCTTTGAGGCAGACTCTGTGGGTTCCGTGCGGATCTGAAAGATCGCCGGCAGCGTATATCTGATGTGGTTTTATTCTTTGCAGTAGATCGACTGTAATCTGAATATCTTCATCAGACAGTGGTTTCTTTTTCACACGGCCCGTTTCATAAAAAGGCATGTCGAGGAAGTGCAGGTTTTCTTCAGGTACGCCGCAATAGCGTGCAGCAGCTTTTGCTTCACCCCGGCGAATCAGTCCTTTGATCTCCTTTATTTCAGGCGAATCAATCTGGCCGGGCTCTTTGTTTTTCAGGTACTTGGTAATATCAGTAAACAGCGACTGCGCCTTTTTATCTTTCATTTCAAAAGTATCCGCATAATCAGTGACAAAGTCAGCAAAACGAATCACATCATCATCGAATACTGCAATGTTTCCCGAGGTTTGATATGCTACGTGCACATCGTGTCCGTGATCTACCAGGCGTATCAGCGTCCCGCCCATTGAAATGACATCATCATCAGGGTGAGGGCTGAAAATGAGGGCTTTCTTGGGAAATGGTTCAGCACGTTCAGGTCGGTACTTGTCGTCCTCTTCAGGCTTGCCTCCCGGCCACCCTGTAATGGTATGCTGCAGCTCATTAAACACTTTGATGTTGATGTTGTAAGCCGGCCCGTTTGAGGCGATCAGATCCCCCATGCCATTTTCGTTATAATTTTCGTCGGTCAGTTTAAGCACCGGCTTCTGAAGCTTCTGGCAAAGCCAAACAACAGCTTTCCGGATAAGTTTATCATCCCATTTGCATGATGTAAGCAGCCACGGGGTGTTGATTCGCGTCAGCTTTTCAGCGGAGGCATTATCAAGTACCACGAACGTATTATCATGGTTTTGAAGATAGGTGGCAGGTATACTTTCGTTGATGTCACCCTCAACGGACTCTTTTATAATGGGTGCTTTCCCTTCGCCCCAGGCCATAAGGATAATTTTATCCGCTTCCAGAATTGTGCCTACACCCATTGTGATAGCACGTCGGGGAACATACTCTTCGCCGAAAAAATCACTGGCGGCATCTTTTCGAGTGATTTTATCGAGTGTAATCAGGCGTGTAAGAGAATCAGGACGAGATCCGGGCTCATTAAAACCGATATGTCCCGTTCGGCCTATACCGAGAACTTGTATATCGAGACCGCCGGCATCTGCAATTTTCTGCTCGTATGCTTCGCAGTACTGATAAACTTTTTCTTCCGCGATGGTTCCGTCAGGAATATTAACATTCTCATCCGGAATATCTATGTGATCAAACAGATGCTCATTCATAAACCGGACGTAGCTTTGGAGCGAGTGTGGTTCAATCGGGTAATACTCATCAAGATTGAACGTAATCACGTTTTTAAATGATAACCCCTCTTCTTTATGCAGGCGCACAAGTTCGTCGTAAACGCCCACAGGAGTAGATCCGGTAGCCAGTCCCAGAACAGTAGGTTTATTCTCTTTCTCATTTTGTCGAATCAGATCTGCGATTTCAATTGCTGCGGCCTTGGAAGCATCAGAACTTTCTTCGTAGATAACGGTGGGGATTTTTTCGAAGTAGCTTAATCGTCGATCTACAGTTTTTACTCGTGTTGCTAAATCACTCATAAATGATGTCTTAAAAGGTTTCTGAATCTGAAATTTTGTTTCGTGAAAAAGATCGCATTATGTTTTTACGCATCTAAAAGTCAGCGAAGAATCAGTAGTTTTTTAGAACGCAGTGATACATTTTCTTTATTGAACTTCTATATTGCCGATAAACGATCTATAGTGAAGGTCTGAACGCCACTTTGTACGCTATAGTTGTATCAAGTATAAGAATTTAAGCCTGCAAACATTTGTTGGAAACGGTTCCAAACTTTCAGTGATAATCACTAATAGTTTGGTTTTTGGATTTATATGATGATTTTAGATCGTTTCGAAATATTTTTCATAAAGCAAACAGCAGTTATCTATAAAATGATCGCACCCAGAACATGGACTTGATGATTGGAGTAGACCTTGGAGGAACCTATACCAAGTTTGGACTGGTAACCGAACAGGGTGACCTAATTGCAGAAAACTTTATCAAAACAGATTCAAGTACACCCTATGAAGTGTTCTTCGCGAAGCTGCACGATGAAATTGAAAATTTGAAACGTACCCATGCTGTAGCTTCAAAAATAAAGGGCATTGGGATCGGTGCTCCATCAGGCAACCACCTGAGCGGAAAGATTGAAAATGCATCAAATCTAAACTGGCCTGATTTTATCCCGGTCGCAAAAATGATGGCCGATCACAGCGGACTTCCGGTTGCTGTGACAAACGATGCAAATGCTGCGGCGCTTGGTGAGATGAGGTACGGTATTGCTAAAGGAGTGAACAATTTTATATCGCTGACGCTTGGTACCGGCCTTGGAAGCGGAATTGTGAATGACGGCAAGCTCCTATATGGACAAAATGGTCATGCCGGTGAGCTTGGCCATACTATTGCCGTAGCCGGAGGACGCGCCTGTGGTTGTGGCAGGAAAGGCTGCCTTGAAACATACGCCTCAGCACCGGGTCTTCTAAATACATTGCTTGGCCTGTTGCATTCTACTGAAACAAAATCTGTTTTCAGAAAACGGAATCACTCATCAATCACAGCAAAAGATATTACCCGGGAGGCCGCAAAAGGTGATGAACTATCACTTAAAGCGTTCAACAAAACCGGGCAAATACTGGGTGAAAAACTGGCTGATGCAGTTGCCTTCCTGAATCCTTCACTAATCGTTTTGTCTGGTGGCCTGGCAAATTCAGGGTCACTTATACTAGAACCCACCAGAGAGCATTTTGAGCGTAACTTGCTCGATATTTTCAAAGGAACAGTCTCAATTCAACTGTCTGAAATATCAAAAAAGAACGCTGCTATTCTTGGGGCTGCTGCAATGATGTGGGAACAAGACCTTTCTATTCTTAATGGTCAGTACGTTTAGAAGCTTCCGACCTTATACATGAAGTTTGATCAGGTAAAGCTTTGTGTAGTATCTCAAAAAGTATAAATTTCATTAACGGTGAGGATTTCGGAGAAAACCTATACTTTAGACGAGGAATAACAGGAAAAAGAGGTTGTGTTGTTATGGAAAAACTGAATATTGATAAGGTAGCAAAGCTTGCTCACGTATCCCGCTCAGTTGTTTCGAGAGTGCTCAATGATCATCCTAATGTAAGTGATGTAGCGCGTAAACGGGTAATGGATGTTGTTAAAAAGTACAATTACCGGCCCAATTCTGTGGCCCGCAGTCTCGCAACAAAGAGCTCACATGAAATTGGTGTACTGGTGACCCAAAGTGAAGACGAAGCGCTTGGCAATGCGTTCTGGATGCAAATGCACCGTGGAATTTTTGAAGAAAGTAAGCAGCGGGGGTATTTTGTCTCACTGTCCTACGTTACGAAGGAGAACAGCGATGAGCTGAATAATTTTATTGTAAATGAACGACACCTTGATGGATATATCCTTCTTACGCAAGAAGTAACAGATATGGTGGGACGTCAACTGTTTGATAAAGATATCCCAATTGTGTTGGTTGGGCACGTGCCGAAAAAGAAAAAGGTTAGTTCTGTTGATGTTGATAATTTCAAGGGAGGCAAGCTCGCGGCAGAACATCTGCTAAAGCTCGGGCATGAAAAAATTGGAGTGATGCTTGCCAGTCTCGATATGAAGGAGTCGGAGGATCGGCTGAACGGTTTTCGGGAAGCTCACCGGGCTGCAGGAATCGATTTTTCCGATGACCAGATAGAGATTGTGGATTATCAGTTCAAGGCCGGCTATCAAACGATGAAAGAGTGGATAGAATCGGATAATGATATTACTGCTGTTTTCTGTGCAAGCGATACTATTGCGATGGGAGCCCTGTTGGCAACCCGGGAACTTGGAAAAAAAGTACCGGAAGATTATGCTGTTGTCGGGTTCGATGATTTGAGTTTTGCTGAATTCACCTATCCGCCGCTGACCACTATTCATCAGCCGATTTTTCAGAAAGGTAAAATAGCAGCTGAACTGTTAATCAATGAAATCGAAGACGAGGACACTGAGCGACAAAAGATAAATCTGGATCCCCAACTGGTTGTTCGCGACAGCTGCGGTGCCCGGCAGAACTAACAGCGGGCACCTTGCTGTCAATCCATTACTTCTTTTTAAACTCCTCGATAAAGTTGCGCGAAAAGTCAGATAGCACAAGGCGGCCGCTAATTTCGGCCCGCTGAGAAAGGGTAGGACCCCAGTGACCGGTGCCATTCCACTGTATTTCGCGAAGCTCTTTCATTGCCTGAGGGTTGCTGGATGCTATATCAGAAGCAAGCTTATAAATGGCATTGTCCATCTCTTCGAGGGAATCAAATACTTTGCTGTAAAGGTTGTTTTGAAGCGCCCAGGTTGCTTCATACCATGATCTGGCATCAACAGAAAGAGTTGTAAATGCGCCTATGCCGATCTTGCGGCCAACTGCAGGCCCAACAACAAATGGCCCGATTCCCACAGCCAGTTCACTCAGTTTTACGGATGCTGAACTATGCGCTATAGCGTAATCGGCACTTGCTGCAATGCCCACGCCACCACCTACAACTTTACCCTGTATCCGGGCTACAATAAATTTATTCGATTGGCGCATTGCGTTCAGGACGTTTGCAAACCCCATGAAAAAATCTTTTCCTTCATCAAGGTTGGATATAGCAAGCAGTTCATCAAATGAAGCCCCGGCGCAAAAGGCACCGTCACCACCACTTTTGATAACAATGGCATGAGACTCATCAGCATCAGAGGCTTCATTTATTTTAGCCGTCAGCTCTTTCAGAAGTGAACCGGGTAGCGAATTACCTTTTGGATGATAGAACTCAATAGTGGATATACGATCTTTTATTGTATGAGAAATCGTTCCTGCTTCAGCCATAGTGTTGTGTTATTGATTAATTATTATGGTAGACATTACGTGTGATGAAGTTAAATTGATGGGCGCAGAGAACAAAGAGTTATTTGTTTGCAGATAAGGTGATTTCTTTACGGGCAGTTTATGCATTCAGGTTGGTGTAGTTTGAATGGTTGATATATAAAGATTACTCTTCATCGATATCGAGTGATTCCCGCCGTTTAACAAGCGTTAAAATCCGGTATTCAGCCACAAGTGTTTCGTCCTGATTTCGTACCTCCACATCCCACCAGATCATTCCATAAGGAAATTTATCCGTGGTTCTTTTCTGTCGGGCCGTTTTACGGGCGGCAATCAGTTTAGCCTGAATGGTGTCACCCGGGGCAACGGGTGCAATAAACCGTAGATCTTCAAGGCCGTAGTTTAGTAACACCGGCCCAGGAGAGGGATGGACAAACAGTCCGGCCGCCGCAGAAAGTACAAAATATCCGTGGGCAATTCTCTTCTCAAAAAGTGAATCTTTAGCAGCTATTTCATCAAAATGCGCGTAAAAATAGTCGCCGCTTATTCCCCCGAAATTGACAATGTCAGCCTCGGTAACGGTACGCCGGTGAGTGGTGAGCGCCTCGCCAATCGTCACATCTTCGAAGTATTTCTTAAAGGGATGAATATCAGATTCCCTGGTCTCAGCGCCTTTTACGTGCTGATTTACAATATTCATGATAGTTGTGGGGGATCCCTGCAGTGCTACCCGCTGCATATTGTGAAGAACGGATCGCGCCCCCCCGAGTTCTTCACCGCCGCCTGCGCGCCCGGGTCCGCCATGAACCATGTGCGGCATGGGTGATCCGTGTCCGGTAGATTCTTTAGCCGACTGCCGGTTGATCACCATAAACCGCCCGTGATAGGGGGCACAGCCCAGAGTGATTTCACGGGCCACATCGTCATCGTTTGTAAATAACGATCCTACCAGCGAACCGTCCGATTTGTTTGCAATGGCAATAGCTTCATCCATATTGGCATACGGCATTATCGTAGTCATGGGGCCAAACGCTTCAACGGTGTGAGGAGTATCTGATTCCAGCGGTTTGTGGCACAAGAGTAAGCGCGCATTTGTAAAGGCATCTCCATCTGGGCTGCTGCCGCCTGAATAGACTGAGTCGGAGTGATTTTCAAGCTCCGTGAGCTGTTCGGAAAACCGCTGGTTCTGGAGTGAGCTGGCCAACGGACCCATTCGTGTATTATCATCGGCCGGATTACCGATGGTTGTTTTTTCAAGCCTCTCTTTCAGCGCGTCAATAACATCATCAACCAGATCGTGGTGGACGATTGTGCGGCGGATGGCAGTACATTTCTGGCCGGTTTTAACCGTCATTTCACTTGCCACTTCTTTGACAAACAGCCGGAATTCGTCCATCTCGGGAGTAACATCAGGCCCGAGTATGGAACAGTTTAGCGAATCGGCTTCAAGGTTAAATGGAATGCTTTTGTCGATGATATTTGGATGAGCTTTCAGCTTCTTGCCCGTCACCGCAGATCCGGTGAAGGAGACAGAATCCTGGCTGATCAGATGATCCAGCAGGTCGCCCGGTTTGTCAGCCGCAATAAACTGGATGGATCCTTCCGGTAAAATGTCTGATTGGATCATCGCATTAAAAACAGCATGTGCCAGGTAGCAGCCTATAGGCGACGGCTTTACAATACAGGGAACTCCCGCAATAATACTGGGCGCCAGTTTTTCGAGCATTCCCCAAACCGGGAAATTAAACGCGTTAATGTGAATACCGACACCGCGTTTGGGAACGCATATATGCTGCCCGACAAACGTCCCACCCTTCGACAGGCGCTGTACGCCACCTTCAACATGAAACGGAAGGTCGGAAAGCTCCTGGCGGGATTTACTGGAAAGAGTAAACATGGTTCCGATTCCGCCCTCAATATCGATCCAGGAATCCTGCCGCGTGGCCCCGGTGTGGG
>Ga0136596_1000507_pt1 | contig 19556 bp, 20 predicted proteins | sample AntRauTorcE11897_FD_101387 | JGI IMG/M metagenome (GOLD analysis project Ga0136596, IMG submission 101387) | Saline lake microbial communities from Rauer Islands, Antarctica - Metagenome Torckler E11 #897 | ecosystem: Environmental > Aquatic > Non-marine Saline and Alkaline > Saline | place... | reverse complement strand
GTCTTATGACAACACTACGAGTACAAAGTGTATAGTTGGTTTATCGAAAGCCGTGGGATCACTGAGTTATTTTTTTAGATTACATAAGAGATATGGAGATTTAATAGCAAGGTGGGAAGTTAGCGATCCAAATAATAATATTATCATAAGAACAATAGGTGACTTCCCATCACTAAATGAATGGGTACATGTAGGTATGTCTTATGACTCTTCTACGAACGTTTTAAAGGGGTATATAAACGGAGTTAAGGAATTAGATACAACTATACCCACATTTGGACCACGAGGTAATTTTGGTAACTCTACAGCGATAGGAAATGGATTACAAGGTTCTAACCAAGCATGGAGGGGTAGATTAGATGAGGTAGGAATGTGGCAGAGAGTTTTATCAGAAAGAGATATGAAAGTATTATACAATAATGGAGATGGAGTTTTCTTCTTCCCTGATGAATAAAAACAAATACAATAGATGTTAAATAAAGAATATATACGATTAATAATAAAGAACTCGGACTTATCATCACAAGTTCCTTTTGCAACTGGTTCAACTGATGATTTCCAAACATTAGATATTTTAGAAAGTGAGTTGTTTTGGAATGGGGCATCAAGAAGGATGTATTCAAGGTCAAACGATGATATAGTTCAATTGATGGGAAGAAAAGATTTGTCAATCCAAAGTGAGACTGATCCTAATGTAACAGTTGATGATGAAACGAATTTACTAATTTTAGATACTTCAGATACGGATATTAACGTTTTTTTCACACCACCATCTAGTAATAAAATTTTAACAATTAAAAAGTTTGGATCTAATGATGTAACGTTTTCATCAGCCATTGATGGTGATGTAAATTATGAACTAACCCAAGATCCAGATTATGTTAAGTTATACTTTAATATAACATGGAAAAGAATAACACAAAAATAAAAAACTAACTATGATACCAGAAGAATTTGTAAGAATAATCATAAAGAACTCAACTGTTCCAAGTCAACAACCAACTATACCATTAGATGATAATGATATAGATTCATTTCTATCAACTGATATTTTTGAGGGTGAATTATTTTTCAATATAAATGATAAAATACTTTATACTCGTTCAGGGTCTAATATAATAAACCTTAATACTACTGATGTTCCAGTTGTTACGAGTGTAACTAGTTCCATAACTTTAGGAAGTAGTGATATCTATGAGGTTTCTACGAGTACTAATAATTTAACATTAACCTTACCTAACCCAGCTGGTAAAGAGATAATTATTAAGAAAATGGATAGTGGTGGTTCAATAGACTTTGATCAACTAATAGATGGATCAACATTGACAATGACTAATATCAATGAGTGTATAACTATCTTTAATGATGGTACAGAATGGATTCTTTTATCTCAGCTTTAAAATGAAAATCATCAATAATATACAAATCTGTTATTTTTATATTTATTGTAAATACGATTAAAACATATGATTATAGTAGATTATTATTTAAACGAAGAAGATGAGCAAAGTGGTATCTTTGCAAACTCATTAGTAACAGATCCTGCGAATATGGAAAATAGATTAGAAGTATTCAATTCAGAATCTGAATATAAGATGAAAGAGAACATAGTTCATGCACCTTTAATTGTACCCAATCGATTAATGGAAAGAATATCTCCTAACTTAGGATTACATTATGGTAGGTTCAATGAGAAGAGTATAGAGAAGTTACACTTACAATTTATGAAATCAGGAAATATCAATAGAGTTAATGCTCAACACGATAAAGATAATTATTTAGATGGTGTAACTTTACTTGAAATTTATAGAATTTCAGATAGGAACTCATCAGAGTTATTTTCACATCTACCTAAAGGAACACTCATGGGATCATACCATGTTGATAATGAAGATTTAAAGAAGAGAATAGAGAAAGGAGAATTCAAAGGGTTTTCTATTGAGTTAAAAAATCCAATAAGAAAAGTACAAGAAGAATTATTCAAATCATTACCGGATGATATTTCAGATCATAATGAAAAGTTCAAATCAGAAATTCGTGATGTATTAGATACAGAATGTATGTCAGATATAGTAAAGGAAGATCTTATCAAGTCCATAGTTAATGAATATAATAATAAAAGTAAATAAAAGTATATACGCTTTTGATATTTTTATATTTATACTATAAATGGCATAGCCATACACAAAAAATTAAGTAAAGTATGAATTTATTAGAAAAAATTAAAGACTTACTAGACAACACAAAAGATAATAAAAGTGGAAGTGAAAACTTTGAAGTTCAAAATGGTGAACAAACTCCAGCAACAGTCGTGGAAGAGGAGAAGTTCGTTGAGGTTAAAACCACTGATGATTCTATTTTGCGTGTAGATGGTGAGCTAGAAGAAGGTAAATCAATTGAAGTAATTGACGAAACAGGAGCTTCAACAGCACCTAACGGAGAATATGAAATTGAAGATGGAACTGTAATAGTTGTTGAGGAAGGAATCATAGCATCTATCACATCACCTGATACTAATATTGAGGATGTTGAAGGAGAACCATCTGCAGAAGAAGAAGATATGGCAGGAGATGAAGATGAAGATGAGGATAAGGTAAAACTGAAATCTGATGAAAAGTTTTCAACATCAGCATCAACATCAACATCAGCATCAGCATCAACGGAAGAAAATATCCTTGAATCTTTTAAAGTACTTATCGGAGAAGTTAATGAACTTAAAAATTCTATTTCTGATATCGAAACTTTAAAAACAGAATTAAAAGAGATGAATGAAGATTTTTCAAAATTTAAGAAATCACCATCATCAAAATCAATAAATGAAGATAAACCAAGCAAAGAATGGGGTACATTATACTCTAAGTTTGGAAAACATAGAAAATAAAAAAACTATCCTTATAAAGGATAAATCCGAAAGGATAAATCCGAAAGGACTAATAAAAAATTAACAAAAAAATGAGTTTTAATTTAACAAATTTAACAGAGTATGTTGATGAACAAAAGAATGACTTAATTAGAAAGTCGTTCCTAGAGCCAAGAACAATGGATTTGGTAACAATCCAACCAGGTGTGAAGTTCAAAGAAACAATCAACATCTTAGATACTGATGTAGCTTTTCAAACAGGACATTGTTCTTTTGATGCTGATGGATCAGTAGTATTCTCTCAAAGAGAACTAGAAGTATCGGAGTTGAGAATCAACGAAGAGTATTGTATGGCAGACCTTAATAAGTTCTACTTACAAAAATCACTTAATCCAGGATCATGGAATGAGTCTATGGGAGAATTAGAAGGTTCTTTCGCAGAAGCTAAATCAGAAAAGATAAGACAAGCTATTGAGGTAGCATTGTGGCAAGGTGATATATCAACAGGTACAGGAAATAACGCATTCTTTGATGGGTATATCTCAAAAATTGATGCATCAGGTTCAGCAATTGATGGTAATGTAGATGGTGTAACAGTATCAACTGGTATCACTAAATCTAACGTTATTGAAATCGTAAGAGGTATTTATAGTGTACTTCCTGATGATGAATTAGATTTAGATGTAAAATTAGTGATGGGGTATGATATTTATAGATTATATTCAGAAGCATTAATTGATGCTAATCTATTCCATTACAGAGGTGATGAAGATCAATCTGGTAGAATGAGAATGTATATTCCAGGAACTAACATTGAAATAGTAGCACTTAAAGGATTAACTAATACGGACAGAATGTTCACATTAACTAGTCTTAACTACTACGTAGGTACAGACCTTGCAGGTGAAGAAGAACAATTTGAATTTTGGTATTCGAAAGATGATCAAAATACTAAATTCGCAGCTAAGTTCAAAATGGGAACACAAGTAGCATTTCCAGACAGAATTGTAGAATTTACATTAGTACCGTAATAAGTACAGATAAGAAACTATCTAACATCCCTCCTCACGGGGGGAATTGTTAGAATAAAACTAAAAAAAGACAATTATGGCTTGTATATTAGATAAAGGATATGAATTAACATGTCAATCAACGGGTGGAGTTTCGGAAATTCTATTAGGTACTTGGGAATCAATGGATTTTGATACAGATGTTGATGGTAGTATCACAAATGTTTACCCAGCAGGGGGAATATCAGGTGATCCATTAAACAACAGTGCTTATTCATTCGAACTAGACCAAGAATATGGTGGATTAGACCAAACAGGAGTTTTTAATAGAGATAATGGAACAGTTCATTATGAATCTAACTTATCACTAAAAATGATAAACTTAGATGCGTCTCTTATTCAAACACTCAAACAAGTAGGTAGAGCACCATTATACGCAGCATTTAAATCAAATGCAGGAGTATGGTATTTTGCAGGAGTTGAATCAGCAGGAAGAGCAAATGAAGCAGTAGCTTCTTTGGGAACATCATTTGAAGATATGAATGGTGTTAATCTCACAATACAATTTAAATCTCCAGATGGAGTATATGTTATTGATGAGGCTCTAATAGGAACTGATATTCCATTAGGAGTTTAAGATTATAATAAAAGGTTATTATATTATATGGAAATTAGGAGTTGGGATTAGATCTCTTCTCCTAATTTTTTTTGATAATTTTTTATGCTATACAAAACATCATATTCTATATTTATATTAGAAATCACAGAAGAACTATGGCAGAAAAGAACGCAAATATTAGAATAAATCTTGATAACAAACAAGCTATTGATGGTATCAACAAAATGAATAAATCTGTTAAGGAAACAGGTAAAGAAGTTGAGAAAGCATCTACACGACTTGAAAATTTAAGAGATGAACTTACAGGAATGGAACGAGGTTCAAAAGCCTTTACTAAAATGGAAAAGGAAGCGGCAAAACTCCAAAACCAAGTAGATACTGTAAATAGAAGAGTAACCGCTTTATCATCAGATACATTTGCCCTTGAAGGAGCAGTTGGTGTTATTGGAACTATGACTTCTGCTTACGCAGGAGTTCAAGGAGCAGTAGCTCTTTTAGGAGTTGAGAATGAAGCTCTTATGCAGACAATGGTTAAGTTACAAGCAGTACAAGCCGTATCTCAATCTATTCAACAAGTAGCTATCAATCTACGAAAGGATTCGGTAGCTATGATTTTCTTACAAATTAAAGCACAGAAGATCCGAAACGCTATGACCTCTGTTGGTAATAGAATTAATCGTATAGCAGCATCAATAACATCATCAATGACCATAAGAACAGGGGCTCAAACCGCAGCAACAGTGGCTCAATCAGCTGCTACCAGTGGGGCTACTCTTGCTACACGAGCATTATCAACGGCTATGAAAGCCATACCTATATTAGCATTAATAGGTGGTATTACTGCTCTTGTAACGTGGTTAGTAAATTGGGGAGATGAAGAAGAAGAAGTAACCAAATCAACAGAAGAATTAAATAAAGAACAAGCCGAGAATATTCGGTTAATGAATATACGTCAGAAATTAATTCAAAAATTAGATGATTTCAGAAAGACACGAAGAGGTTTAGCAAACGAAAAGGAAGAATTAAGGATTAGGAGACAATTGATGATTGCTGAAAAGGAACTATCTGATGTCAAAAGAGATCAACCTAATAATGTTGAAGCTGAACTAAAAGCACAGATAAAACTCAATCAGTTGAACATGAAAATGGCTCAACAAAAGAAAGAAACACAACTTGATGAGTTTGATAGACAAGCGGTTATTAATAATGAAGAACTTAACTTAGCTCTTCAGCAACAATCTCAATTAGATAAAACAACCGAAGCAGGAAAGAGACACTACCAAGAATTACAAAATCAAATTGAAGATTTAGCAGATGCTGAAAGGTTGATGGCAGAGAAGCGTTCAAACTTGGAATTTTCTTTAACAAATGATATAACTAAATTAAGATTTGAGAACGAGAAGAAAGTCCATGATCTTAAAATATCCAACCAAAGAAGAATAAGGGAAGAAACTATAAAAACATCCAATCTATCAATAAAATTAAATGATAAAGAAATAGAAGTTAAAGAAAAAGCTTCTAATAATTGGATAGCTAATATGACGGAAGCTATGAGGGAATTCAGAAAACAACAGATTAAGGAAACAGAAGAGGCAATCCTTATCAATGCTGAAATGGTTCAAAGAGTTCAAGAGTCAATCTATAAGTTATCAGATGCTATTCAATCTACGATAGATGGGGATTTTAACTCTATAAATGCTAATATGAGATTAATGCAAGAAGGTCTCTTAGGACCAGGTGGTTTCATGGAATCTTTCAAGGAGTCGGGGTTAAATTTAGGAGAATTCTTAAAGAATAATATGGTAGATATCGCATCAACTATCGCTATTCAAACTTCACAGATATTAGGTAAGATGAATGAAGAATTTATCAATCAACAAAAGTCAAAACTTGAAAATTTACAACAATCTCAAACGGATAATCTTCAAAGACAATTAGATGATAGAGCTATTTCACAACAAGAATATCAAAATAGAGTTGCGGAGATGGAACAAACCCATGAGATGCAGAAAAGAGAACTTGCACGTCAAGGTTTCCAAAGACAGAAATCATTAGCTATTGCTGAAGCTTCTGTTTTAACAGCACAAGGGATTGTACAAGGGTTAGCTCAATATGGACCTACACCAGTAGGTATTGCCGCAATGGCAGCAGCTGCAGCAATAGGAGCTGTTCAAATAGGTTTAATATCATCTCAAAGTTTCCAAGCAGCAAGAGGTGGGGTTGTTCCAGGTGAGGGGTTAGGATCGGAAGATACTGTACCAGCAATGTTAGCACCAGGTGAGGTAGTTATTAACTCTCGTTCAGCTAAGGCATTCTTACCACTTTTATCAATGTTAAATGAAGCAGGTGGGGGTATGCAATTAGCTCCAGATGTTTTATCATCAACACAGAGAGCTCCAAGGGTATATAAAAGGGAGACTAAACAACAACCTATTCAAACATTCGTTGCTTTTGATAGTCTTGATGCAATGCAGAAACAAGTAAATAGAACTATAAAAAATAACTCATTTTAATATGATATTAATAAAAGAAACAGACGTTGCAAATAATGTATTTGTAACTTTATCAAGTAGGCAATCACCCACTATACCATCAAATACTTACACTATGAAAATATATGATAGTGGATTTGAAGTAGAGTTTGATATATATGATATAAATGAAGGAGGACAAAGGAGTAACCTATTTAACATAGAAGTCGTATCAGATCCCTCAGATGAGGATCTTACTAATCCTTTACTTATTAAACCATATGTGTTCCCAGGTGAATATACATACTTATTTACGAATGTAGATGGGTTAGAAGTTGAATGGGGTATTTTTAAAGTATTATCAGATGATGTAACTCCTATTTCATATGATTACGATCCACCACAAGATAAACACTGGATTTAATATACGATTTCTAAAAAATTATATTTATAATATAATCAAAATAACAAAGATATATGCAAAATAAAGATAACAAGGGGGGAGATAAAAAAATATTTGACATATTAAACTTCTCTCAAAATATTGAACTACCTAGGATTAAATTTAATAAAGGTAGGAATTTAGTTGAGTGGGGATCTAATAATCGATACCCTGACTACCTACTTGATTTATATAACTTTTCAGGTTGTTCAACACATAAGAGTATTATTAATAAGAAAGTTAAGATGTTATCAGGAAATGGTATCAATTCAGATGAACTAAGTGATAAAGTAAAACAGAAATTAGAAAATGAATCTCATAAATTATTTTTAGATCAAGAGATATTTAATGGTTTTGCATTAGAAGTTATTTTTGCAAATGATGGTAGTATCTATGATGTTAACCATGTCCATTTTTCAAATGTTAGAAAGGGTTATCATAATAATCAAGATAAGATAATTGAAGAATTTGGAAAGTCATTCTTTTGGATATCAGATGATTGGAAACATTATAGAAAAGAAGAATACACACCTAAATACATCCGTGAATATGATGAAAATAGAAGAATGGGTCGTTCTTTAATTTACTTTGAAGAATACAACCCATATAACTCTACTGAATGGTCATATCCTATTGCAGATTACTCTACTAGTATTAATTATATTGAGATTGATAATGAGATATCTAAATTCCATTTAGATGATATTAAAAGTGGTTTTATGCAATCGTTAATGATAAACTTTGCTGATGGAGATAGAGATGAGGAGGTAAAAAGTGAGTTTTATAGAGATTTCAATAGAAGATTTAAAGGGTCAGAGGGTAATAAGTTATTCATATCCTATTCAGATGGTAAAGATAATGCCCCTGAGATACTTCCATTTGAGGCGAATAATAGTGATGAACGATTCATTATGTTAAAGGATGTAGTAGAAGAAAACATTGTTAGAGGACATGAAATACCACCACAGATACTCATAACTCAACCAGGAAAACTTTCTGGAACAGAACAGAGGGGAGAGTTATTACAGGAGTTTAACAACACCTATATACAACCAAGACAAAGAAAATTATCTGATATATTCTCTAACCTTTTTGGGGTTGAGATAAGTTTTAATTCTTATACTGAACGAGTAAATGATATTAAGAAAGTTGATGAAAATATTGAATCTGAAAATAGGTCAGTACTTAGATCAACAAGTGCAGGTGTAGACACAATCATAAACATTCAGAATAATATAAACTCAGGTATTTTAGATTATGACCAAGCTTTATACATGTTAGATACTATTTTTGGATATGAACTAGAAGAGGCTATGAGGTTAATAAAAAACAATAAAAAATTATGATATACATATTATCATCAAACACGTATAAACAAAGATCAGTTATAGATGAGAATGTCAATGATTCTGTATTACAACCTATCCTTAGAAAATCTCAAAATAAGGTGAAAAGGTTACTCGGAACAGATCTTTATAATGATATACTTACAAACATAGATAATGGTACAGTTACTACTGAACAAGAATCTCTATTAAATGATTATGTTGTTAATTTCTTAGTAGCTATTAACGATTATAATGTAGTACCTTTTTTAAATTATAAATTAACAAATATATCTCTAAGTAAAAAGACATCAGATAATTCAGCAAGTTCAGCACTTGATGAGGTTAAATGGATTAGAGAAAACGTTTTAAAATCAGAAGTTGCTGACCTTGAAAAAGAAATGATAGATTTCTTAAATGGTAATATAGATGATTACCCTTTATTTAAAGAATCAAGATATTATAGATGTGACCCTAATGATTTAAATACTAACCTATCTCAGATATTTATACCACGGGAAGATGATATTGAGTTTAGGTATAAAAATAGATAATGGAAGATAATGGAAGATATTTTAAGATTAATAGAATTATACGGAGTAATACCTTTGTTTATTTTTATAGTTCATAGATTATGGAAATTATACAAAGCTGAAAAAGAAATATCATCCCAGAGACTTGCTGAGATGTTAGGATCTGATGTAGAAGATCGGGTTGAAAGAACTAAACTTATTGAAAACAATCTTGCTCTTATGGAAAAATATATTGAGTATTTTACAGGAGTTAAAAAAGAAATACATGAACTATCAAAATCAAACGAAGAATTAAAACGGGAGATTAAAGAACTCAAAGATAAAATTACACCAAGATTATGAAAAAAATGACATCTGATGAAATAAGAGTTAAATATAAGGAGTTATGTGATACTCATATTAATGGTAGTTATGAAAAACTAAAAGAAAGGTTAGATAATTATGAAATCCAAATCGATAATAAAGATTATAGACAACTTATGTTGGAAAGAATCGAACGTATGATGAAAGGTAATAAATAATTGTATTATCTATTACGAGACTTATTTTGTTGTTGTTGTTTTAACTTATGTTTATGGTTAAAATACTCAACCCATTGTAATGAATGCAGGTAATTCATTTCCCAAGCTTCATCTTCTGTTAAATTTAAATTAGTTATTAATGTATGAACAAATGTAAACCATACAAACTTTTCATTGGTTTTATTTGTATTTGATAATTCATCTATTGAATTAGTTGTAGTATTTATTCTAGATCTTTTAGAGAGACTTTCGAGCCATCGGAAAAATAAAAAAAAAGAGATAATACATCTGATATATTAACTTTTTCTCTAAACATATCTACCCTAGTCATCATTGATGATTTAAATCTTTCTAATTCCCCATCATCTGTTTTCTTACGTAGGAATAAAGGTAATAACTCATCTAAACAAGTATATAGATCACTCTTATTTTTCTTATAGATAACATCAAAACTTGCTACCTCTCCCGCTGTTTTATTATCAAAATCTTTCTTTAAGAAATATTCTTCTCCCTCAATCATAACACTATCTTTCTCTTGTTCTACAACTGGTGTTTGTAAGAAGTCTACTGTTTTAACAAGTTCTGAGAACTCAGTATCAAAATCCATATCTTCAATAGTATCCTTGGGAATCCCTGATACAATGTTTATAACATCTATTGATTTTTGAAAGTCAGATAGTAAGTCATTAGTTTCTACTTTCACGATTTCCATGAACTCTCCTACTTTTATCTCTGACCATTTCTCTGGTATTTTATACTTGGATAATTTTCCATTACTTGTAATATCAATTGTTTTCATACGTATAGTTTTATATTTTTAGTATTTATTAAATATGTTAATCTTTCTCTAAATTCTTTCTCTTTTTCCTCATCCATATACAAAGGGTCAAATGAATAAACATACTTTCCATCCTTTTCAACCATTTGATATAACCACTGACTATCCTTTAAGAATCGTATAATTGGTGTTTGGAATGGTATCAGGTGATCAAAGGTAATATCATAACTATTTTCAATCAGTAACAAATACCATTCTAACTTATGTTTCCTATCCCGATATGCTTTCTTCCAACCATTATCTCTTGAATATTTTAAACACCATTCTCTTCTATGTTCCCACTGCCAATAGTAACCATTTTTCCATTTTCCCGTTTCTTCATCCCATCCTACTGGTACTTTAGTTGTACTACTATCACGCTTATCGGTATTTTTATTTTTATTATTATTATTATTATTTTTAGCCATAATAATTTATATATTGAAAATACCAAGACCATCGTTACTTCTTTGAATAGAATAGATGATTGGTTTTTCTTTTAACCCTTTTACTTTATAATGTTTATTATACCCTAACGCGATTGCACGTTTAGCTATTTCAGTAAAGTAAGCAAAAGCATTGGTGGTTTTATTCTCATCAAATGACATCCACTTTTTATTATCAAATAATTGAACATAGGCTTGTTGTAGGGTATCTTCCCCCACATGATAATCCATATATGACATCTTTTTATGTAGTTTAGATCCGAGTAGGATAAACATCCCCTCTGCTTTCTTAGTAAGATTACCTTTCGCTTTTGAAATGATTATCTCACAATATAATTCCTTGTTTGATAAGTAGTATGATGATCGCTTCTGCTTCATGATTATTATATGAAAAAACCCCCCTAATGTTTTACCACTAGGGGGGTTTAATACTAAAAATATAAAATAATATATGAAGATGACACTAATAACTTCACACATTATATATTAAAAGTTATTCCACTAATCACTAATCTAGTCAACATTCCAGAAATCATCACCCATAGTACTAGTATCATCATTGGATTTCTTAGATTTCCCCTTCCTCTTAGCCGCATTTAATTCTTTCATATCTTCATCAGAAGGTGTATCATTATCATCTGATTTAAACCAACTCGTTGGCGGAGTTAGATCTTTATCTAGAATCAATTCATTGAGTTTATCCTCTAAGAATTCTATTCTTTCATCAGCTTCAATGTTATTGACGATGAACTTACCACCCTTTTCTTTAAAAGTTACATCAGGTGTTCCCTCTGGAAAATCCTTACTTACTTTCTTACCATCTTGTTTGATAGATACACCAGTGATAGTTTTCCCTTTATCTCCTACAAAAGAGTAAGGTCTAAATACAAAATGTTTTTCAACATCTACATTAAAAATTTGAGAGTAGAATGAACGAGCATATGATGAATCATTATGCATAGTTATATTTACTCTTTGATCTCCAATATGAGTTGCAATGATAATCTGTTTGCCATACATTCCATCATCAATCCACATATTTTCAATTTTAATACCAGCTTGGTCATACATCTTTTCATATACAACATTTCCTAGTTTGTTAGTTCTAGCCGTTCCCTGACCTTCACTTACTTTTTCCACGAGTGATCCCCGTGTAGTTGATAACCATTTTACTGAAGGTCTATCAACATTCCCTTCCACACCTTGTGTGTCTTCTGTTAAAAACGAATTCTGATTTTCATTAATCATATTTATGTTTTTTATTTTTATTGGTTTTGATTAACCATATTTAAAGTTCTAAATCTTCTAAAGGTTTAAAACCATTATATTCTTTTCTTAACTTTTCATCAAAGTCATTATCGTAATGTGATTGATTCATACTACATATATTATTTTAGTTAACAAAAGTTGTAAAAATAATTGAAAATATACCAATTTTTACGATTTTTATCACTGCCGAAATTTCCAGAAGTGAGTCTCAAATTACCCTCTTTTTTTAGAAGGTATTATGCAGAGCATAGTAAATTATTGAAAATCCTGAAAATCCTTATTTTTCGTAAGTCCCTGATAATCAGTTAGTTAGCTATAAAATCTCTGGCTGCTAAAATATCTCTTACTATAGAAAGAGAATCATTTAGCAGCCAGAGATTTCAAGGGTATATTTGTCACTCTATATTCTGGAAAATGCAGCCAGATATGGGGTATTTAAAAAAAAATCTAGATAAACTTTTAGATGAATAAATAATATTAATTAAGGGGACAAAAATAATATAATAGGATGACAACTTATGAAATAGAAAATTACGTATCCAATGATGAAAAGTTAAAACAGGAAATAGAAAAATTAGAAAGTAGTAATAAATATACTATCCTATCTAAGGGATCTACTGGTTTGGGAGGAACTACATATTTTATTGTTAGAGATACAGATATTCCTCAAATTATAGTTATTCATTCCAAATCAATACTCCATGATAAATTCACTCAATTAAAAAAAGATAATAAGTTTTTCTTATATGGAGGTAGTCAAGATAGATTTGAAGATTTCATAACCTACCCATCTAATAACAAAACATTATGTTTAACTCCTGAGCAATTTGAAATACATAAACTCCACATTCAAAAGGATTGGAAGTTATTCATAGATGAGATAGACTCGTGTTCTGAGAACATATCGTTTAGAGAGGATATTGAAAAACTATTAATTACAAGTATGCGTTTCAATACCATTGTTGTATCATCAGCTACCTTTACTATAATTAAAGATAAGTTTAGAGATATACCTATTGATAACCCAGCAGGTATTAGAATAGTGAAGAAAGGACAAAAACCAATTTATTATAATATCCATAGGATTACAAAACAAACTCGTAAATACCTAGAATCAATTATCATAGGTGGTGGTAGGGAAAGACCTTTACTTATTTTTACAAATGAAACTTCTTTAATAGAATCATTTGCTACACGAGCTTATGTTAAATTACTAGTAGGAGATACTATGAAAAGAAAAACAAAGATTAGAAAGAAAGCAATTGAGATATCTGACATTGATTGGGATGATACTGATCAAGTTATATTCATGTCATCTAGATATTTTACAGGAGTAGATGTTATGTTTAAAGAATGTGATGTAGTAGTAATATCAAACCCACGATCTTCTTCTAAATTAATCTCCCATAATATGATGAGACAAATCTTTGGTAGGATTAGAAAGAGGTTGAGAAATGCAGATATTATTATCGATAACTCAAAACCTATTAAGTTAGATGAGATTGAAATTCAGACTAAATCATTTGAAGAATGTGAAACTAAAATTGATACCCTATTTGAAACCAGTAATTTCATGGGTGTTGACGTAGTATCAAAACATTATGAAATACTTAGAGAAAACTTAACAGAATATAATCAATGGGTAGTAAGATCATGTTTAGAAGATAAATTGAAGAAAGATAATAATATGTTAGTGAGTGATCAAAATACTATCTCTAGAATCGATTTTAAACCCCCAAAGAGATCACTTCATAAAGAAGTGAACACTCTTATCGATCATAACGATATAATGGAGTTAACCATAGATTTAGAGAAGATTAGACAAGGGTTAGATAATAAGTATGATAAAGATACTATTGGTTATTCATTAAAGAAACATTGGTTACCTTATTTCATTTCATATGTATGTTTGTATGATGGTGTATGCTTAAACGATATAGTATCTCAAATAACATATGAACCTTTGATGATATATGATTTCAATCAATATATGAAAAAATCACAAGTTGATATAAAATATAAAACTAAATGGAAATCATTTATTGGTTGGTATAAAGCATATCTTAATAAACCTAAGAAACGAGATAATAAATCTTTACTATCATCTTCTAGAATAATGGGAAAGTATAGAAAGAAAGAAAGAGTTCTTCTAGAATGGAAATATACCTCTGAGGAATTAGAGTTACTTATGATGGAATCGTATCCACGGACAGATCTTTATAAAGATATTCTTAATAATATGAAATCCTTTGAAGATCTTAAATCATATCGAGAAGAGATTATTGATAGAACCCTCGAAGAATTATCATCTACTATTAAAATACGGAAGGAAATATCTCAAAAGATAAAAGAAAGAGTATCAGAAGATATTCGTAATTATAAAAATAAATCTAATGACTCAAATGGTGGGAAACTTCCCTCACGTTCCATCCAAACTCCCTATATTAAGATAATGCATTTATTTGAAGAGTTGATAAATGGATCGGTTAATAACTTTGCTGGGAAAGAAATAGATAATAGAATTTATAACTCATGGACTAACATATCTAAAAAATCTTTACACTTTATAAGAAATGAGCATCCTAAGAGATTTCTATCACTTGATGTTAATTCTGCATATGTTAGGTTTGTAGATATTAATTTATCAACAAATGTGTATAAAGAAGTATATTCAAATATACAGAAACATTATAAATGTACTCGTGATGAAGCCAAGATTAAGTTTAATACTTTTTTAAATAATGGGAAGAATATAGATGGTAATGATTATCGAATTAGAAAGGCTAGAGAATTCTTTAAGATAGCAAGTAATGGAGTATGGACTGAAAAACTAGATGATCTAATCTCCATTATAACCCAACGGAATGAAACTGGTGATACAGTTAAATACAATATTCCATTTTTAAGATTTTCCCTAATTGAAAAGAAAGTGATAGAAAGGATGTCATCTAAGTTATCAGTAATCTATTATAATGATGATGTTAAATTAAAATTTGAAAAATGTGAAAGAAAATCACAACCCATTATGATAAAACCAATAATAAGAAAACATGATGAACTTATCATAGATACATTGTATATGAAAGATCTACATGATGATGAAAAAGAAAGGTGGAGATATTGTGAATATAAAGACAATGGTAATACATTTGATATTGAATTCTCACTCGACTACTTATAATAAAAATTAAAAAATAATACTATGAAAACAATTGACAGTAACACTAACATTAACACTAACATTGACACTAACAGTGACACTGACACAACAGTTAACACAATCGTTAACACAACTATTAATCAATACAGAAATTTAACCGATGTAGAATCATTAAATGAAAATTCAGATAATATGGAATTCCGATCGTCGATAACTAATACTAAACAAATAATCTATGACCCTACCAGTGATGTTTCATTAATGGATAAGTTAAAAAAACTCCTTGATAATAAAGGTATAGGATATAATACATCTACTAATACTTATTATGAAATGAAACCAATCATTTTCATACCTCACGTATGTGTTAATATTAATGGAAAAATATATTCATCGCGTGAGGAAATAACATATGAAGATGTATTAGATATTCGAGAATATAAAAAACCACCACTAGATGAATTAGATCTAACATATGAAAATTATGATGGGAGGGGATTTAAATATTATTATAATATCCATACCGATAAAGTAACAAAAAAACCATATCATTTAGATGTAATTGATGGTGTTTTAATATCTGAAAAACCATCAGAAGATCCAGTTAATAATATCAATTTATCATATAAATTACAAGATATTAAAAAAGTAGTTGATGAGCTAAAATCCTGTTTATTGTAAAATCCCGAAAATCCTTATTTTTCGTAAGTCCCTGATAATCAGTTAGTTAACTAGAAAATCTCTGGCTGCTAAAATACCTCTTACTATAGAAAGAGAATCATTTAGCAGCCAGAGATTTTAAGGGGTAAATCAAGGGAGATTATCATTTCACATTCTGGAAATCTCGGCAGTATTTTTTATGATAATCTTTAAGAAATCCCATCTGATGAATTTCCAAAGATAGAAGATCCCTCAATATTACCATTTAATATTACTCTATCATACCGGAAAGCTCCTTTATTTCTAACACTATCTTCTCCACCTGATAAAATATCAGTATCATTTGTTTTCCACACATAATCATTCCCATTGATTATATAAACAGAATTCCATTTAAAAGACTTAAGACCTTTCTCCATTTTCGTATTAGCAACATAGATACCATCTTTCCGAACAGTCTTATTATTATCAGATACTATGGCATTTGACACACGATTGAGTATATTGACCTTATTACCATTATTCATAACATTTGTTAAGGAATCCTTTACGATAGACCTTTGACCATTTAAAATCGATTTGGAGTTACTCTGGGAGTTAAGTCCCTTTCTAAGTGAGTTAATCTTTTCAGGTATGGTGAATGTCTTATCAAATTGATTTTCATTACTTAATCCTTTAGTTGCACCATTATCTTCATAATCATAATCTGCATATTCATTTGTAGGAACTCCACCATCCACTGATCTAGGAGATGGTGTAAAATCAACATCCTCTATGAGAGTATATGCTTCAATGTTTAAACGTTCAGTAGAGGGGTTATAGTTCCCTAAAGAAGTTATTCTCACATCTACCCCATCTAAAGTGTAAACATCTCTAAAATCGAACTCTATGTAGTCCAGATAGGACATATACGCATTACTAATAGTTATTCGTTTAGAATCTGGATTTATTATGTTTTCAATCTTTGTTTTCCAGTATCTAGAATATAAATCTTCATTAGGAACTTTAGAAGTATTATGATATACTTTATTGGGAGTGGAGAAATTAATATTAAATTGAGGATAGAATGGATCATCCCAACTACCTGCATAAATATATGAACTTAGATTCACACGAACAATACTATCAGGAGATCTCCATATTTGCCAATTAGGAGAGCCTAATGACTTTGTTTGAAGTAATCGGATCTTACCCTTAAACTGAGTAAGATCTTCCTTTAAAAAGTAAATAGAAGGTCTCTCACCACAATACTCATCAGATATAATAGATGATGCTATATTCTCAGGTTTTATTTCTTTTTTATCATTAGTAAAATCATTTTCTAAATTTAATCTTTTCCTACCATATGTTTCAGATGTATTATCTTTGAAATCTTTATTATACATATCCCCATCATCTTGAAGTTTAAGAATATATTGTTTGTAATTCGATTCATTCATGGGAAGGATTGAAAGTTTTGAATAATTATCTAACTTTTCATTTAATGACTTTTTATCAGATCGTGGAGCAAAGTATTCATTCTCTGGTAAGATATCAAATTTCACACGCCCATCTTCATTTCCTTTAGGTATAACCACAAGATTATACATTCTGATAAGATCACCTATAAAATCTTTTATAGTTAAATCATCAGGAAGTATAGACGAAAGAGAAAACTCTTCACCACCGTATGAATTATTATCACTCGGTTTAACTTCAAGAGATGTATAGAAAGAAGAACTACCTGATACTTCTGAACGATCAAGTAATAATCTAGCATCTATCAACTTATCATTACCTTTCCACTTCACACTCCCTGAATGTCTAAACCCATAATCAATACTTATGAAATCTGTTGGTTCTAAAAATACATTCCTCTGAGATAGATTCATAACAAGAGTATCAGGTATAGTCCATGGTGAGGGATTAGAACCACCAGGAGGTGTGATGAATAAAGTGTTACCACCAGTTGATTGATTGAATGATTGATCAACTATTTGACCATTTATTCGTAAGTTATAATAATACTCTAAACTACCACCACCCTTATATTCAATATTATTACCAACCGCTTCTCGTAATTGACATCTCAATTTACCATTAAAGGAAATATCATAATACCCAGCCACTTTACAGATATAAGTTTCTCCGTTCCACGCAGATAATGGATCTTGGAATTGATACTCCGCACCTGAGTTTATAACGTTTGATGAAGTATCATTCATAACCAAACCATATATGTTTTGATATCCCCACAAACCAGGGTTAATAGAACTTTGGTGAGGGTATAAGAAGTTCTTCCACCATGATGTTCCATGAGTTTTCCAAGGTGTTATATCATATGTTTGAGTATAACCTACCCGAGTAGTTTGGTTAGATACTTCTTCATCTGTTTTCTTAATATTATCAGCAGTGTATGGCATGACAACATTATTCCAAACATCACTTTTTAAGAAGTCACCTAAATCTACGTTTAGTTTTTTTTCTATCTTCTGAATGATAGTTTTAAAGTAGATAGCAGGGAATAGATTATTCAAATATAGATGAGTTGAAACATCATCAGCCGAGTTGTAAATGATATGTGGATAAACATACCCCTCACGATCTTCCTGGTCTTCATCTACGATAAGATTACCCCATTTGTATAGTGAACCTTCCATACTCTCTTTGATGTGTTGTACAGACCTCCCATGGTTGTATTCAGAGAAGTCAAGAGATGATAACGTATGATTATCCATGATAGAGAATAAATCTCTTATAAACCCTGTTAATTGCATCGTATAGATAATATTACCATTCTCTACCTTAATTGTATTAAGTAGTCTTAATGACCCCTTTATGAGCTCCCCAGCGTCATCTATTGATATAGTAGCATCTAATGATTTGTTAGGATTGAAATTATATTGAGTATTGATACTGTATGAATAATTCATAAACTCATTAAATGATTTATCACCTATGACTTCAAATTCCCAAGTAAAGTTATTATACTTTTTTTCTAACTCTATAACATCTGATAGTTTTTTATTAATTCTTATATCTTCAATTGTTGTAGTAATATTTTTTCCCTCATTTCTTACTTGTAAAATTATATCCATTTGATTACCTTTTTTTGTATTATAAATATGAATTTTTTAATTTCGTATAGATGATGAAAAATTACCCATATCTGGCTGCATTTTCCAGAATGTGAAGTGTAAATATGACCTTTGAAATCTCTGGCTGCTAAATGATTCTCTTTCTATAGTAAGAGGTATTTTAGCAGCCAGAGATTTTATAGCTAACTAACTGATTATCAGGGACTTACGAAAAATTAGGATTTTCAGGATTTTCAATAATTTACTATGCGCTGCATAATACCTTCTAAAAAAGTCATCAGATTTAGACCTCACTTCTGGAAATTTCGGCAGCGATAAAAAATTGATAATATGATGAAAAATTACC
>Ga0136596_1000506_pt1 | contig 19570 bp, 29 predicted proteins | sample AntRauTorcE11897_FD_101387 | JGI IMG/M metagenome (GOLD analysis project Ga0136596, IMG submission 101387) | Saline lake microbial communities from Rauer Islands, Antarctica - Metagenome Torckler E11 #897 | ecosystem: Environmental > Aquatic > Non-marine Saline and Alkaline > Saline | place... | reverse complement strand
GAAGTTTATAACGGGAATGTCTTCCACAAGCTTCTTCACTACATTGTGATTCACCATCTGTTTCATTTAACTCGATATAACTTCCCTCTTCAAATTCCCCACTATCATTAGATAATAAACCATCTTCAAAATTATAATAGGATAGAGTATCTAAGTAAGGGTAATATTCATATCTACCGTTTTTAATTTTAGATGTTATTGTTTTTTCTTCACCTTTAAATGTGAATGATTCCATGGAATTATTCACATCTTTATAGATCCAACCCTTTTTATCGGCATACTCTTTAAATAAATTAACATCCGAATCGGAAACTGTATAAATTCTATCCATAAAAATAACAGTATTACCACTCTCATCTAAACCTTTCCAAATAAGAGACCTACCTAATATCGCATCCCTTTCCCCTCTATAAATCAATAAACTAACAGTATCTTTATTTATACCATAGAAATTCATATATTCATTTTTTTCAGCATATTTCATACATGATGACCCTAATGTTCCGCTCTCTTTTGAGTAATTATCACATAAATAATATTTCTTTATATCATCACCATTCACTAATTCAAAGTCGTCAAAAGTGTCTTGTATTTTCTTGAATTCTGATTTTAAAATATTAACAAATTCTTCTATGTCTGTATCTTCAAAATCCTTTAATTTACCTGCTGATAATAATATTTTACGTATAATCCTACCTATCTTCACCTCATCTTTGCTTTTATTGAGTAAATCACTTAGTAATTCTGGATGATTCGAAAATATAATTTCTATTTTTTCATTATCTAAATCTGTATTATGTCCGGAAGGAGCATCATTTATATCAACACCATGCCGCGAAAAACTATCATCCCTGAACTTATTAAGATCATCCTCTAATTTCTTATATGATTTGAATTTTAATGTTTTTGGCTATCAGAAAACCCAACCGATCCTATTTCCATTTTATCATATTCTTCACCCTCTATTGAATAAAGAGCTTTGGCTATTTTATTCTTATTCCTTAGATGTAATGTTTTTATCACTTTTAGTAATTTTGGTTCGAAAAAAACACTCCCCTCATTTATAAAATCATAATAATTACTAATATGTAACATAATATTATTTTATTTTTGTTATTTTATCATGTGGTCTATTAACAAAATCCCACTTTTCAGTATTATCAACTACCCAAATATTATCAAATAAAGGAGATATTTTCTTTAAAGAATGTTTAACCTTATCATGATAATCTATAACCATTTCATCTTTGAGAGTCCTTTCCCTTTCACTATTTCTTTTAAGAGCTACTTCTAAATCTGTTTCAACACTAACTAGCGTTGTTTCATAACCAGCTTCCTTAGCTAACCCATGTATAACTTCCATAACCTCTGTTTGACCAGCTCCAGCATCAAAGACTATATTAGTAAGTGGACCTTTTTTAGGTATTTTTAGGAAGCTTTTTAAATGTTTGATAGTTTTATTTCTAGGATCAGAAGTGGTATATGACATATCCAGTATTTTCATATTATCATTTGGATTCCCTAAATCAAGGTTTAATTTCTTAGCTATAAGTTCTCTAAAAGTATCAACATTTACATATTTATAATCTTTTAAGTTAAGTAAATTTGAAGAAGCAAAACTTTTCCCCGCTCCAGGACCACCAGCAATAAATACAAAGTTACCTTCTTTTGGAGTATCAAATCCAACTATTTTATTCTCAAATAGTTTGAATTCATTAAATTTTTTTAACTGGCTCATACACTTAAATATTTTTTAAGATTCTAATTCTATCATATTTCACTAATAGACTATACATATTATCCCATTCTTTCTCAGGATTAACTACTTCTCTAGGTATCCACTCGTTTTTGTTATTTTTAACTTCAACAATCATACCTATTTCAATATCAGATATTTTTTTTGGTTGGAAATATTCTTGTTCATCTATAAAAGAGAATGAAAACCCCTCATTATAATATGAATTTTCCATATCACCATTGAATTTAGATATTCTAACTGGTCTTTCTGAACCATCCTTTAAAATCTTCTTGGGTTTCTTTTCATTATAATACTTAACAATAACTGAACTTTGATAGAAATTATCAATTAATTCAATTGCATTATATCTCAATTCATTATTATCCTCAGTAGTAGCACTTTCTTTATAACCAAGATATGATATATTATCATCACCATTCCCCAATTTAAGAATAGAATATTCTTTTAAATATAACGAATCTTCCAATCTTGAGGATTGGACTTTATTAGTGTAGTCATCTTGTTGATCACTACATGCTGAAACTAATATATAATATGCTTTTTTATTATCTAAATTCATCAACTTATATATTAACTTCTTAACCTCTAATATCTATTAGGATACAATTATCTTCGGGTGATATAGATGTCCTCTCATACCCATAATCCAATCTAAATTTTTTAATTCTACCAAACGATGTAGGGTCGGCTACCTCAACTTCTTTAAAAGAGTAAATCATTCTGAAAAATTCAATTCCTTTAGAATTTAAAGTGGCTATTATTTTATCATCACCTATATGGTCTGATAAAAATATTCTAATATTTAATTTCAAAAAATGGTTTTTGAACCTATTATATAAATTGGGATTCATAATTAACATATTCCCCATCTCTTTTTTATTATTATTAAATATATAATTAAAAGCTAGGTTTATTTTAGATAAAATCACATTAGGATCATCATCACAAATTATTGGTTTAGTATCAAGAAAGTATTTTATTTTTATGTTATTAAGGTAAGATAAATACAAATATTCCTTTACTAAAACTTCTTCAATAATGGAATTAATTTTATTATAAACTTCTGTATATATATTCTTATTGTGATCAAAATTATTAGATAATTCCTTTTCTATAACTATCTTTTTAGTTAAAAAGATATTAAATTTTCTTACTGTTGGAGATAGGAAGCTGTGTAATGCATTATCTTCGTTATCCTTTAAATACTTTGGTAATATTTTAGGGTCTTTAATTTCCTTTATCATAGCAAGTTTTCGTGATAAATCTTCGGTATATTCTCCCATTATTTTACTGAGTCTCAACCCCCTCATTATACCTTTCTTATGGTTTTCTATTTCTTCTAAAGTATAGTCATGATTTATATCTAAGTAGTTTATGGTTACTACTTGGTTTTTATCATCTGTAATTTCAGAAATATAAAAGTGATCTTCTATATCAGTTCTTATAATATTTTTAAATACCAACTTTGATAATTATTTTTATTTATGAGAATTTATTAACCATACCTATATTAGAATAGGTGCTATTTATATAGTTAACTAATTCCTCACTATTAAGTGTTTTTAACTTATTATTTAAATTAATATCAGAACTAACTACTTGTGTATTATGTGGGTTTCTTGAATATAGAGAATACCCACTGCCATCTAATTCTTTATACTTAAGTATATTTTTTATTTTATGTGATTGGAAATCAACAAAACACTCCATTTTGAATTTTTCTTCCCATCCACCAATTTTTAATAATGAGGGTCTATCATATACACCAATACCACTACATAAGTGCTCATAATTATCATCATTATCACCCATTAAAGGTGAACTTGTATTTTTATCCATACTATCAAAGTTATTTAATTCTGATGATTTCACCTCCACCCTTCTATTAAAAGGTTTAACCATTTGATATCCCGATTTAATTAATTCAATCGATTTTTGTATATTTTTTGGGTTAGTGAGTATTGAGGAATCACCACATATTACAATATCTGAATTACTCCTTTTTATTCCTATGTTATAAGCCCATGAAGCAGAAAAAACTAATTTCTCACTTTTAACTGGTATATACACAAAAGGGTTACTTAAGTGATCAAGTATAGAGGATTTAGAATTATACTCAACAATTATAACTTCTATATTTTTAAATGATGATAACCATTGTAATACTTTTCTTAAAGAATGGATATCATCAATTTTAGAATTGAATGGGATTATATAGGAAGCTATTTTCATTAGTTAAATTAGTTTTAATTTATAGTATAAAGGTCAATTGTTGTTTAATAAATACTATATGAAAATACTCATAACTCAACCAATATTCATACCAAATGAAGATAAACTTCAAAGGAATATAAATTCAATAAAAAGCTTTAAATATATCTTAAAAAGATCATTAAATATTAAAATTGATATTAAAATTGGAGGGTGGGCTAAAACAGATATCTTATGGGATTCATTTATAGAAAATTTAAATGAGGATATTTCATATACTAGGTTCGATAGAAACTATGGTAAATCATATATAATAAATAAACTATCAGAAAATATAGATAAATATGATTATATGTTATCTTTAGACTCTGATATAATATTTAAAGATAATAACACTATCAAAAGGTTAATACAATTATCTAAAGAAATATCTAAATATTCTAATAAGCCGTTTGGATTTATATCTTTAAATCAAGAAGAAGGTAATTGCCATTTAAGTGATACACTCGATAAATCATTTAAATGGCATGATGAAGAAATAAAATGGAATGATGGAGCAAGTGGGATAGCAGGTGGGTGTTTTTTCACATCAAAAGAGAACTGGTTAGAAATAGGTGGCTATAGAAAGGGTTTGAAAAATTATGATTCCGATGATGCTTATTTCTCAATCGATACTTTAAATAACAATATGACGTATGGTATGGTAGAATCTATAAGTGTAATACACCCCATAGATAATAAAGATGAAAAGTACTCTGAATGGAAATTTAATTCAGTGACTAATAAAAAAAGTGTATGCTTTTTTAGTTCTTATTCTGATGAAAGTTTTATCAGTAATTATATAAAATTTTATTTAGAGAATTTAAAATTACATTTTAATGATGTTATATTAGTAACTAATGAAAGGAAGATTGACTCTAAATATTTACAATTCCTAAATAAAATAGATGTTAAAGTAAAAAAGGTTAAGAATGAAGGATTAGATTTTGGTATGTGGTATAAATGTTTCAATGATGATGATGAAATAGATATATTTAATTATAATAAAATCGGAATGGTTAATGACTCTTGTATCTTATTTGATCAAGAAAAATTTGGTGATCTAATGAAATGGGTAGAAAATAATGAATATGATTATTGTTCTATAACTGAAAATAATGAAATAGATCACCATCTACAATCATATTTTTTAATTCTGAAAAACCAATCCATTAAATTGACATATGATTATTTTAAAAAGTATGGTATTTTAAACGATAGAGAAGATATTATAAAAACATATGAAGTAGGGTTGACTCAACACCTAAAAGATAACAATATCAAATTAGGATCTTTTATTAAAAACGATACTGATAGAAACCCAACTATACTTGATTTCGACTTTAATTTTGTATTAAATGAAAAAATTCCTATTATTAAAAAGAAATTATTAACTAATAAATTTAATGATGACGAATTGTCTTTTTTGAAAAGTATTAATTTCGAATTTAACATTAATTGGGTAAATAATTTAAAACAAATAACTAAAAATGATTCTACCAGTATAGAGTACTTATTAAATGATATTATATGAAAATAGAAGAGGAAAGTGAAAGATACTTATTAGACCAAGAGAATTTATATTGGGGTAGTAATTTTCTTAATAAGAAGTGGCATCACAAAATATATGGTGGTAAATGGAGATTATTGAAATTCGGAAAATATAATCCCCCTATTGGTTTATTTTGTGAAGTCTTAGATTCCGAAATCCACCTATATACTGGAGTTAATACTCGTTTTAAAAAATTTAAGTATAGGTGGATTCCATTTATATAATTTTTTTATACATATATGTATAATTTTAAATAAAAAAACATACATATATGTATAATTTATAACCCATAAAAATATTATTATTATGAAAAATGTGATGAATTAAATGGAAAATAATTAACTGATAATAATCCATTTTTATAAATAATAAACTTTCATTAGCTCTTTACTCATCCATTTTAGAAAATCATCACATATATGCAAACCTGTAATATTATCACTACCTGTTTCTTCGCAGTACTTCCACATTAATTCTTCTAATTGTTTTACATCTAACATAGTTTTATTTATTTGTTTTTATTATAACTTCCACATTCAGATTGAATCTACTCCCAAGTGGTCGATTTACAAAAATTTATTATATAATGTTTCGTCTTTCCCACACCAATATACAAATTCCAAAAAGGTATAATGTCTATGTGAATGAGGATGAATAATTGAACGATCAATCATAACACACCACCTACTTGAATATAATTCAGTATCTCTATTAACACCACTACACTCCGCTTTTGGTAATTTTAGATATTCTTCATATCCAAGTTTCAATTTTTCCTCAAATCCATTTTTAATTTTCGCTAAATCAAAAACTTTTGCGTCTTTTTCAGTTCGAATAGATTTAGATAAATTATCATTAACTATTCTATCAGAACTTTCCCATTCCTTGTTATTTAACCATTCACGAATACTTTCATTATCAACTCTTATACATTCTCCATAAGTTTCATGTTTCCAATAAATAGAACCTTCTCTCTTTTTAGAAAAGAAAAAATTAGTTGAATTACCCATTTCACCATTCCATTTCTCACCACTATTTAAATAAAACTTTACCTTTTCACCAGGTTCACATTTATTGATAATATCTTCAATACTATATCCATCCATTTCTATTGCTAACATTGGTTTATTTACACTATCATTATCAAATTCATAATCAAATGATAATCCACTTTCATGCAGTTTTTTAATTTCTTCCTCCGCTTTTTCTATACCACACCATTCCCGTTTCATATCTTTTGTTCTTTTCTAATCCGATCCCTAACTTCCATAAGAACTTTACCTAATAAATTCCTACCCCAATTATCCTCATTCTCCATAGCGTTAGCTTCATCAAATCCGATCCCCCATACCCGATCAAATGGTGATGCTTCTACTAATATATTACCACCAGTATTAAGTAACATTTCCTTTAGGTCTTCATGTTGAGTGAACTTAGCATAGTTTGCTTCAAATACAATATCTTGACAAGTTTCTTCCCAAACATCACTTTTGAAACCACTCACTTTCCTACCCAATTTCTTAACATCCCTTGGGTGATGCGCTTCCATTATTTCATCAGCGACTTTTTTATCATCAAAGAGATATGCTTTCTGTTCCATCATATAATGCTCACAGGTTTCATATTTTTCTCCCAATACCTTAAAAGACCCATCATATTCTTCACCCATCCAACTTCCATACCATTGACTATATGGTGATTTATTTTTCCAAAAAAATTCGTAATTATTATCCATAGTTATCTTACCATAATAATTGAGAAAAGTTTAATATAAATTAATTTTATATGGATTTTACATTAACCACACTTTGAGCGGTTATTTAAACATAACTAAATCCGTATATTTGTATCTCAATCAATTAGTAATAATAATAATAATAATAAAACAGTAAATTATGAAAAAGACAATAACATTTATATATATCATACTCACCATAGTATCAGGGATCTTAGGAGAATACGGAATAATGACAATATGTATTATATTACCCATACTATATTTTCTACTCAGTTTAATAAAAAGTAACAATTCACCAGTGAATAGTAATAAAAAAGAAATAAAGGTGGTTAATGATGATATATCAGATCATAAATTAAATCCAAACATCAGCACCGATACAGTATTCCATAAATGGATAAGTAATCATGGTAATATAAACTGGAAAGATCCAAAAGAAGTTAAGAGACTTTTTATTATATGGGGAGACTACGTGAAGGATGAATATATTGAACACCAAATATCAGAAGGGAATATCAAAAAGATTAAATAATATTTCTAATATGAAATAACTTTCCCACTATCATAAACTATATTCCCGAATATCCTTTCAAGTGAATGTGTTTTTTTAGGTAATAGGTTGTCTTGAAAATATCCTTCTTCTAATTCTTCATAAATATCCATACTATTCTTAATGAAATATTTCTTTAAGATATTAAAATCAATTATAAACATAGTGCCTCCTATAAATTTCTTAGAATTAGATTGTAACCCTAGCTTATTTTTATAATAATCAATATATTTATTATTATATCCCTTTGGGTCACTCCATATCCATTTTTCTGATCCTATCATCCCAATTTTATCATCCATCTTATTTAAATTAGATTGGAATATACTGTTAGATCCTATAAGACTATCTACTAAATCATCCCTCCACGAATCTCCTATATTATTATGAACACTCTTCTTAGAGTGTAACTTTATTAAATGATCATATATGTACCATTTATTGAAAATATAATCTAAAACATAGAAAAAAGGACCTATATCAAGACCTTTATTAGGAACAATGAAAACCTTACCACCAAATTCCTCTATATTTTCTTTAATCCACTCAGTTTGTCCAATAGTAGAACTTTGATTTAAAGTCACATATAAATCAAATTTATAATCTATATTTTCTATTTTCTCTTTAAAATAAAACCAAAGGTCTTGGTAATATAAATGTAACACTATAGCAACTGATTGATTTGATTTAATAATTGGTTTCTTTACCCCTTTCTTCTCAGTTATTTTTGGTTTTATTTCACTACCTTTATAAATAACCATACCATTCTTTATCAACGGATTCTCAGATTTAAAATCAATTTTTTGTATTTTTAATATAGAATTAGAGAAATCTATATTATTATTTGAGATAATATATAGATAATTATAAATTAAATAATTATCTATCATCTCTTTAGTAGATATAGTATTATTTATAATAATCTTTTGGATCTTAGGGTGTCTTAATACTATATTAGTACTCTTAATAACAAATATTATTATTTTACTGATACTTTTATTCATACAATTTTTCAAAAGAGTCTCATAAACTATCCCTCTTTCAGATCTATTAAATTGATGGAATTGATTAACTAATATCATTATTTATATATTATTTTGGTGTTTCGACTTTTATTACTATCTTTATGTCAATTATTAACACATTTAAAACAAGCTTAATTATGAGTATGGGAATGGTTAGAAACAAAAAAGCCAGAAAAGATTACAATTTTATAGAAAATTTCACAGCAGGAATTAAACTTGTAGGATCAGAAATAAAATCAATAAGAGAAGGAGAAGTAACAATAAACGATTCATATTGTATAATAGAGAATGGTGAAATTTATGTGAAAGATATGTACATAAAGGAATTCAAACAAGCCACTCATCAAAATCATGAACCTAAAAGATTGCGTAAACTTCTCTTGAGTAAAAAAGAAATCAGGAAAATTGAAAAGTCTCTCGAACCAGGCAAATCTGGTGTAACAGTTGTCCCAGTAAGCCTTTTTATTAATGAGAGAGGGTGGGCTAAACTTAATATAGCTATCTCTGTTGGTAAAAAGGACTATGATAAAAGGAGAGATATTAAAGAAAATGATATTGATAGAAATACAGAAAGAACCCTTAAGAACTTTAAGAGATGAGATATAAATTAATCACTATAATTTTAACCTTATTAACATTAGGTATCATTATAACTCAACCAGGAAAAAATACAAACTTAGAACAATTATGGGTAATAATAACAGCTATTTTAGTTGTATTAACAACACTTAGATGGTCTAGAATCACAAAAAATAAATAAATGGATATTAAAAATACTTTTTTAAATTTAACAAAAGAAACTTACCCTAATGGCACAGAGTCTCAATTAGAGCACCTTTTACCACCAAAAGTTAAAAGAGATGGATATGGTAATTACTATATTGAGATAGGGGATAATTACACAACTATGTTCACATCACACTTAGATACTGCATCTGTTGGATCAAAACACGGTAAGAAGCAAAAAATTAAACATATGTTTGATGAGGGTGGTATGGTTGGTACTGATGGTAAAACACTATTAGGAGCTGATTGTAAAGCAGGAGTTACTATTATGTTTAACATGATTAAAAATAATATTAAAGGATTATACTATTTCTTTTTAGGTGAAGAAGTTGGTTGTTTAGGATCAAGATGGCTCTCAGCAAAAATGGAAAAGGGTAAGATGTTTGAAGATAAAGATATTTCTAAAGTTATATCATTTGATAGGAAAGGTACAAATTCTATTATAACATACCAATGGAATGGTAGATGTGCTTCTGATAAATTCGCTGATGGATTAATAGAAGAGTTCAAAAAACAGGGAATGGAATTTGAAAATGATCCAACAGGTGTTTGTACAGATTCAGTACAATTTCAAGATTTTATACCAGAATGTACTAATATTAGTGTTGGGTATTATAATGAACACACAACTAGAGAAGTTCAAGATTTAGATTTTCTTGAGGAGATATCACAAGCTGTTCTTGAAATTGATTGGGAATCACTACCAGTTGATAGAGATCCAAGTGTATCCGATTGGGGTGAATATGGTGCTTGGGCTGAGTATCAACGGGAAGAAGAAGAATATGATGGTAGGAAAACATTCCATAGAGATTATACTACTTTTATCAAACATCCACATACAGATGATAGAACTGAAGTTTATATTAGTATAGAGAGAATAGGTTTTGAGAAAAAAATTGTCAAAGGTATTTTAGATGTATGGGGTGTTGAATTAAGCACAGAAGAAATAAATTGGGATGGGAATCACCTCAGAGTAAGTTGGGATAACGGTAAAACATATGATTTCCTATCAAGAAGAGATTTATCATATTCTGATAATAGACTCAACCAAATAGGTAATGATGATATCAAAATGTTGGAAGAAACAGTATTTTAAACCATTAAAAAATGAATAAAAATGTTTAAAGAAGAAGAAGAAGTGAAAGAACCCAAAGAAAAAAAATCACATAAACAAGAAACGGAAGAAAAAGATAAGTCAAAGGAATTTACTAAAAGATTAAATGATATTAAAGGTAAAATTTGTTTGAATATTAAGGGTAAATCTTATTATGTTTCGGAATTTTCTATTGTCGAAGAAAGCGTCAAAAAAATTGAGGAAAAGTATTTCTTCAATAAGGTCAAGGAGGTAGATAAAATAATTCCCGAATTTATCAGTGAAATAATAACAATAAATGGTTCTAGTGATAAGGTATTATCATTTAATTTTGATGAAGAAGGCAAGAGTGAGAAAATAGACTTTTATACCTTAGAAGATTTAATTTATAATTTCGAAAATGATAGAGAAATATATTTATCTACTAAAGAATCATTAAATAAACTAGGATACGTAATTACTAAATAAATAATGATAACCGATAGCAACTAAAGATAATGACGGAGCTATTGACGGAGCTATTGACGGAGCTATTGACGGAGCTATTGACGGTGTGATTAAACCATTAGATTTTATCCTGAGATCCCAATTTACGTAACATTTTACCATGACTTTTTAGGGCTGATATAAAGGTTTTTTCTGAATTATATGGTAAATTAAAATCTTCAGTAGTTTTTTTAACTATTTTTGATATATTTTTATAATGAACATGACACACATTTGGGAATAAATGGTGCTCAATTTGAAAATTCAACCCCCCAACATACCAAGAAAATAATGTACTCTTCGGAGCAAAATTAGATGTATTCACTAATTGACTCACTGCCCAATCCGCTTTTATATTACCCGATTCATCAGGAATTGGGTAATCCGCAGAAGGGACAACATGAGCTGGTTGGAAAATACATCCTAATATGAACCCTGTTATGTAATGCATAGATAAGAAACCCAATAAGGTAAGATACCATGGGATCGGGACAAAGATAAGAGGAAGGACTAAAACAATACCATAATAAATAATCTTATTTAAAATAATCCTAAATAATAACTTATTAGCTGATTTAGTTTGAGTTTGTATTAATTTCATACTTTTAAACTGAATTATCTGTTTAAAATCCTTAACAGTAATCCACATCAAAGTCATTAATCCATATAGAAACCACCCATAAATATGTTGATATCTGTGATGATTCAATCTTTTTTCATGTGGACTAAACCTCATTAATTCACCTGGGTCTATATCACCATCTACTCCTGTTACATTTGTATATGTATGGTGGAGTATATTATGTTGTATTCTCCACATTGAATCACTACCACCAGCCATCCCAATTGAACCCCCTAAAATCTTATTCACATTCTTATTTTTAGAATATGATCCGTGATTTGCATCATGCATGATAGAAAGACCTATTCCAGCAATCCCTATACCCATAAGTGACCACATAAGAAATGATATTCCAACTGAGTTGATAATAGTCAATAGTAAAATAAATGGAACTATATATAGAGAAATCATAAATATAGTTTTTATTACCATATTGAAATTACCATATTTAGATATATTATTATCTTTGAAATATGCTCTCACTCTTTTTTGAAGAGTCTTATAGAATTTGATATTTTCCTTACTTTTATTAAATTTAATTTTCGAATAACCCATAAGTTATATAAGTTTTATTTCGGTGAAATAAGTACTACCCACAAATCATCCCAGGACATTGATATCCTTTTTGACTTTTTATTTCAGTTATTTGCTCTTCTGATAAGATATTAATATCCCATCCTTTTTTCATGACATAGTTAGTTTTGAATTTTTCTCTCAATTCTGTTAACTTTTCATTTTTATTATCACCATTACTAGTAATTAACTCTAAGTCTTTATCTTTATCTTTATTTTCACTCATAATAAATCGTTATTTTATTTATGGACTGTCCTAAGTGATTAAATCACTCAATTGACATTCCTGCTTCACGCTTTTAACATAATTATATATTAAATACTCAAGGTAGCTATTAATGAAACCTACCTTGAGTTAAATGCAATTTAATAGGTGATTATTCAACTCTGCTTCGTAAATCCAGACTTAAACCAATTATATAACCTTTTGAAAATATTATTACTTTCACTTCCCTTCTTTTGACAACACTTCTGTTTAGATGCCATTTTATTAGTTATTTCTTTAACTTCTTTATCCAATGGTTTATCCTCAACTTTAGATAAAGGTGTTTTTGTATTAACATCTTTAATCATCTCAACTTTTTTAGTAGCTGGCTTCTTAGTAGCTGGCTTCTTAGTAGCTGGTTTCTTAGTAGCTGGTTTCTTAGTAGCTGGTTTCTTAGTAGCTGGCTTTTTAGTAGCTGGCTTTTTAGTAGCTGGCTTCTTAGTAGTCTTTTTCGTACTTTTAGAATCGGATTTACTATCATTTTTCTTAACTCTAGCTTTCCGTTTGTTTGGCTTTTCATTTTCTGCCATGACCTTTAATTATTTTTTATTTATATTTACATATCATTTACTTATATTGGATATATATAATAAAGTTTGACCTCCTTACATCTTATTTTTATTCTTATAATATTTCTTAATATCCTCATATGTAACTGCCCCTGGGTTTTTCATTATATTCTCTGGATCACCCCCACTCTCTCCATCTTCCAATTTAATACCATTAACATCTTTAATTTCATCTTTATACTCAGTTTCTATTTTTTCAATGAATAATGATAAATAAGAATTAACACCCTTTGATCTCAATAAAGCAGGGGAATGATCAAAAACAAAATCCTTTTCTTTATAAAAGAAAATAATAAGATCTTCTGTCAAATAATGATCAACAAAAAAACTTAATTTGCCTATTTTACCCACTTTATATAAAATGCTTCTATAATTATCTAAATAAAATTTAATAAATTTTTCCTCACCATCTATTCTAAATTCCCGTTTATTATTCTTTTTAACCGATAAAGATCTACCTAAAGTAGTCTTGTAATATTCAGATTTTTTTAACTCTTGGTTTATACTTTGGTTCGAAACTATATTATACATAATATTCTAATTTAAACTTATATATTCTTTAATGTGAATCCTCTCTGAATAATATTTATATATAATTTAAAGAAACTAATCGATTTAAATTAAATATAAATATCATGGTAAATACTATATGGATTTCATTTCTTATATCTTTAATAATATTCTTTACTCTATATTCCATTTTCAGTAAAAAGAGTGAGATTGAAGGGGATGCTGGTAGCATATATGATAATTTCACAAAAAGAAGTAATAAAAGAAGATACAGTAGAATCAAAAGTGTTAAAAAAGAGACTATAAAAGAAGATCCTAAACCTATAAACCCCATAAAAAAGGTCACCCCCAAACGTAAACCAAAAAAGGTCAAAACTCTGAAAAAAGAAAATAAAGAGTTAGAAAGAGATAGACTTAAAACAAACCATAAACCTAATATAAAACAAACCCCAAAACCTAAGAAAAAGGAGATACCTAAAAAGGAGATACCTATACCTAAGATTATTGAATCTACCAAAAAGGAGACTCCACCGAAAGAAAAGCTTGTAAAAGAACCCAAAGAGATTATCACTAATACTATAAAAACTAATGGCTTAGAATTCAAAGGTGATTTTGACGAAAAGGAAATAAGTTTTTTAAAAAAATACTCTTCGAAAAATAGGGGGTTCGTAACTCAGAAGGTTAATGATAAAATGGTATTGAATAGATGGGTTAAAACTAAAAGGTCATATTCTATGTTAATGGATGAAATAAAGAAAAAAGAAGATTCTAAAGGAATATATTATACTTATGTGATATGGGATAGTAAAGTAGATAAATACTTGCTAAAAAGTAAGATTAAATAATATTCATTTAATATATATGATATGAATATTAAAAAGTACATAGAGTATATAAAAGAAGATAATGGAGAGGATGATCCAGAACCAGATGATGGCGCAGATTATATAAGTAATGATAATCCGGAATCTTATATAGAATCTAAATTATCCATAATTAAAAATAAAGTTGAGAGTATGTTTGGTGATGAACCAAAAGATACTGGAGAATCAGAACCCAATGACCCTAACATAGAGAGAAAAATTAAAGATAAGGAAGATAATAATATAAGCTTTGATGACTTAGGTTTAAATTTAGAATCTAGTGAGATGAGTAACTTAACTAAAACTCACCGAAATTTAACCATAAAATTTTCAGATGATGAGCACTATTACAGCCTTCTATTTAGAATAGATTTACAGCAAGCCTCTGATAAAGATAATGATAGAGAATTAAAAATAGAAGATATTAAAAGATCTTTTGTTAAGCTTAAAAAGTATAAAATAGCGGGGTTTGAACTTTTAGGTGAAATAACAGAAAATGCTGATATTGAAAATATAGATGAAGATTATTTAGTGAATCTTAAAATAGAGTTAGACCAAAAATTTGGTGGGGATTCAGAAGGATTATCAATAGAATATGAATAATTATTTCCTACACTTTAAAGTTATCTGAATCAGAGATGTTATTTAATATAGAATATTCTTCTTCTGAAAGTTTACTTGGTATAATTACATTAATTTTAACTATTAAATCACCTCTTTTACTATGGTTAATATGAGGCAATCCCTTACCCCTTAGTCTTAATGTCTTACCATTCTGAGTTCCCCTACTTATTTCAAATTCAGCATCAGATTCTAAAGTAGGTATGTTTATTTTAGCTCCTAAAATAGCTTCCATGACGGATATATCCTTTTTAAATAATAAATCTGGTCCTCTTCTTTCAAATTCACCATTATGATCAATTCCTATAACAATCACAAGGTTACCAGGATTACCATTTTTAATTTCATTACCCTTGTATTTCATTTCAAGAGCCATTCCATCTTCAACACCTTTAGGTATATCAATATCAATTACTTCTTCTTTTATTTCAACACCCATACTCCCACAAGTATGGCAATTTTTCGTATTAATTTCACCATCACCCCCACAATTATCACATATAGTTTCCACCGTTTGAGTTCCTATAACAGTTGACATACTTTTACGAACTCTACCCATCCCGTTACATTTCATACAGGTTCTAGGATTAGATCCTCCATTACCATTACAAGTACCACATAGGATTTCTCTTTTAATTCTTATCTTCTTATTAACACCATTTAAAACATCTTTTAAAGATAAAGTTACATTTACTTTAAGATCTGATCCTTTTTTAACACCTCTTCGAGATTCCTGACCTCCCCTACCTCCAAACATTTCTGAGAATATATCAAAAGGATCTCCACCATTACCAAATGGATTACCACCACCACCAAAAGGATCTCCACCATCACCAAATGGACTTTTAGATGATCCATAGTTATCATAATTTGATTTCTTATCAGAATTAGATAAAACATCATAAGCTTCACCTACCTTTTTAAACATATCTTCTGATTTTTTATTATCAGGGTTTTTATCAGGGTGGTATTTTAAAGCTTTTTTACGATAAGCTTTTTTAATTTCGGATTCAGAAGCATTTTTACCTACTCCTAATATATCATAGTAATTTGTATTATTATCCATTTTTGTTTAATATATTTTTTAATCTAAACTCTCTTAGATATATTATTATAATTGATTTAAATTCTACCCAATCAGAATAAGTTTCTTCTTTATTATCCCCATTAAAGGATCTATTATTAATCACTTTGATATTAAATTTATATATAGTTTTATAATAATCTACTGAAAAATGACAATAAATACAATTATCACCTATCTGTTTAAATAGATATCCTATATCTTCTTTAAATCCCTTATCTAATAAATACTCTATGAAAATATCTTCTGACATAATTATTATTTACTCACTACTACTTTAGGATACCTAACTATAGTATCATTTATACTATAACCTGACGAGGATATATGAACCAATTTACCGGTGTCTTGATCATCTACATCAACTACACTAATAGCTTCGTGTTTATTAGGATCAAACTTATCACCTACCTCACAATCTATTTTTTCAATACCCATATCACTTAATTTTGATTTAAGGTTATCAAATATGATTATAGCCCCATCAGACCATTCAATTAAAGAATCTTCGTCAAACTTTTCTTTTGATAAATCAATATCATCCATTATATCAATAAGGTTTTTAGAAACATCAAATTTTATCTGAGACTCTAAATGAGTTTTTTGTTTACTATTCCTCTTTTTATAATTATCAAAGTCAGCATATAATCTTAAATATTTATCTTTATAGTCGTTTTGACTTTCTTCTAAATATTTATCCATAGCGGAAAGGATCACTTCCTTATTCTTCTCACTTTCGTCGATATCATTATCTTCAAATTCTTGGGTTAGTATCTTTTCTGATAATCCCATTTCTTCATTTTCTTGTTTTCCCATATTCTGTATATCAATATTTATTATTAATGATGATGTTTTAACATTTTTTTAACATGATTTATCTCTACTAACTCGTGAGTTCCAAAGTTATCTGTATTTTCAGTTATCTTTAATTTATCAAGTTTCTCAAGTAAATATTCAATATATTCTAAAACCTTCTTAAGTGAATTTTTATATTCAGCTCCAGGTTCCCATTCTTTAGGGAATTTTTTCTTGAACCTTTCAATCATATTACCAAGTAAATTCTTCTTGATGTAATATTTTTTCTCTAAAGTGAAAGCTCTATTTGATATAAAATGTTGTATATGTTGATTCAACCTATGTGATAAATTATTAGTTTCAACACATTTCAAAAGACCTATAACTAAGGCATCATGTTCATGTATTTCAAACTCTTCATTATTGGTGATAAATTCCTCAATATTAACATCTTTACTTAAGACATAATATTCGAAATCATCCCATAAACATCTTTGGATAACGTCCTTTGGGTAAATTGTGATTTTCATATTAATATGTATTTTTAGAAGTTATATGATAAAATAATGGAAATGTTTTATGACTAACGAAACATTAGTTTAACATTTTAATATAACTATTATGAAATACATGGGATCTAAAAATAGAATATCTAAAAATATATTACCTATAATGTTAGATGGTAGAACAGATGAGTATTATGTTGAGCCTTTTGTGGGTGGGTGTAATATGATCGATAAGGTTGAGGGAAAAAGAATTGGGTCAGATAATAATGAGTATTTGATTTCAATGTGGAAAGGTCTACAAAAAGATAAAGAAAGACCATATAAGATAAGTAAGGATATATACTCAAGATCTAGAACTGAATATAATAAAAAAGTATTAAATGAATTTGATTCTTTTATGATAGGTTGGATAGGTTGGATGGGATCTTATAATGGTAGGTTTTACGATGGTGGGTATTCAGGACATTGTGTAGGTAAAAGTGAAAGGGATTACATAAATGAACAAATACGAAATACTGAAAAACAAATTGAAAAAATAAAGGGAATTTATTTTAATCATTGTTCTTATGATGAATTAGAAATGCCAAATAATTCTATAATTTATTGTGATATCCCATATAAAGGAACTAAACAATACTCTACTTCAAAAGGTTTTGATCATGACCATTTTTGGGAATGGTGCAGAAAAATGAAAAGTGAAGATCATAAAATTTTCATATCAGAGTATAATGCTCCATCAGATTTCAAATGTGTTTGGGAAAAAGAAGTTACCAATTCTATGAATACAAGTAAGACTTATAAACCTATCGAAAAATTATTCACAATTTAGATCAAGATTTATTTATTAAAAATCACATGGGAGGGAGTAATATATTATATATAGTGAAAGAGATTCCAACTCTAAAATATAACAAATACCTCAAGGGTGTTTGATTTTTCACCACCCTCTCAGAGAAATTTGAGAGGGTGGTGTTTTTGGTTAAAACCATCTATTCAAAGGGAGAATAAATTAAACTATAATTAATAATCGATTCAGATACTAATTCTTTCTTAACAAGAACTCCCTTATCTTTAACGGTTACAGTAGCATTTGAATACTCTAAATAATTACCATTTATTCCTATTTCTTCACATTTGTATATAACAATAGGATCATTTGATTCATATGATTCTCTATCAGTAAATTTATTAACAGTGAATGGATTATAATATAAAATACCATCTGAACTTTTTAATGATTTACCTATTTCATACTCATCACATTCTATCCAAGCATGAACAGGAACATCCTTACTACTCTTAAATTCACCACTAATAGTATTAACTCTACCCCTCTCATTAACCACTAAATGACAATCTTTCAAGAGTAATTCACCTATATCTTTATCACTCTCCACTTCAGTCCAATTACCATCTATCATTTTCTCTATACGATAGAAATCTTTATTTTTTTTATAAACTCTATATTCATTATTGGTGATGAATTCTTCTTTTATATATTCGTTATATTTTAATATCATATTTTATTTTTATATTTTTTTATTTCTTGTGGTGTTAATTTTTCACTAACTCTTTTATCTTGAAGTAATAATTTTACTATATCTGTATGTCTTTTTTTAGAAGACATTGTAATAGCATAATTATCATCATCCATAGGATCTACCCTTTCATCTCGGAGTAATAATTTAACTACCTCTATATGTCCACCATTAGAAGCCACTCCAATAGCCCAATTATCACTATCACTAGGGTCTACCCTTTTATCTTGGAGTAATAATTTTACTATCTCAGTATGTCCATTAGCGGAAGCATATCTAATAGACATATTTTCCTCATCACTAGGATCTACCCTTTTATCTTGGAGTAATAATTTTACTATCTCAGTATGTCCATTAGCGGAAGCATATCCAATAGACATATTTT
>Ga0136596_1000504_pt1 | contig 19583 bp, 24 predicted proteins | sample AntRauTorcE11897_FD_101387 | JGI IMG/M metagenome (GOLD analysis project Ga0136596, IMG submission 101387) | Saline lake microbial communities from Rauer Islands, Antarctica - Metagenome Torckler E11 #897 | ecosystem: Environmental > Aquatic > Non-marine Saline and Alkaline > Saline | place... | reverse complement strand
TGTAAACACCTGCCCAACAATCTCTGCGTACTGACTATGCGGGTCAGCCAGCGCTACGTGATTGCTTACAGCAGTGGTTGCGGCGCCCGCCGCATCAAAGCCCGTTGAGTGAATGCCGTCGAGCGTGTCGGCATCCAGCCCTTTGCCCGTCCCCGGCCCGGTTGCGCCGCCGAAAAACAGGCTGACAAGCTTGTTAATCGCCGCGACCATATACCCCGCGAGCGCGGTCGTGGTCGCGGCGTCGGTCACGTCATTGAGTTGGTTATCGGCTACAACCTGCGCCCAAGATGCACTGACCGCGGATGTTTGCTCGCCGAGCTTGTTTGCTAGCTCATTCCGTGCTACCCCGACCTGGTGGCCGATGGGGCGCTCTGCGTCGGTTGAATAGTCTGCGTCAGTCAGCGTATCCGACGGTACCGCGTTTTTTGAAAACCGGTAAATCTTGTTGATAGCCATAATTTTATTCGAAGGTTAATGATTGTAGTTTAACGCCCGCGGGCCGTATCTGTATATACTCGTCCGAGAGCATCAGCTGCTCCAGTGAGGACAACGACCCCAACACGCGGGCGCTCATCGTCATATCCAGATTATCTGTGATTTCGATCGAGACGCTCGAATACGCGGCCCAGATGCGCTTGATACCCTCGACCGTGCCGCTGCCCTGATTAGCAACAGCCTTGGCCTTCAGTATCCGGCGGTACATATCGTCAGGCAGCGCCTGTATACTGTCCGGGTTGCCGTACCGCCCTCGCCAAACGCCCGCGGCCCAGCCCGTTTTGTTTGGATTGAGCGCGTCGCCCCACGTGAAAAACATGTCCGTTATCGGGGCCTTCACATGGCGGCTTAGCCCGAGCCACAGCCCGATGTCGTCCAGCTGTGCGCCGGTCGCAACGTCCAGATCAAACCCATCCCGGATGCGGGTGTAGGCGTCTTCTGCGTCTACAAATACACCGCCCACGCTCGCCACGAGCGCGCGGAAACGCGGCTTATCTGCATGTTCGCTGGCGATTAGCTCTGTTGGATCGTCAATCATTGCGGGGCATTAACGATCAGTTCAATGTTTGAAACGTCGGCCGTCGCGAGTTCCGTGAACGTCGTCGGCAGGCTGATCAATCCGTAAGGTTCTCCAACAAAAGCCAAATCCACGCCCGTTACGTCGTATGTCAATGCGCGGTCGTCGCGTAGGATTGTCGTGGCCTGTAGCCGCGAATAGTACACGTCGGCGCCGATTGATAAGCCATTCACATAATCCGCAACGCTCTGCCTGATCGCATTGCCAATCTCAGCCAGATACCCCTCGCCCAACACCGTCAGCGTCACCCGCGCGCGCACTGGCCTGATCGTAGGCCGGTAGAAGCGCACGTCGGTAAACACACCGGTGCCGTTATCAGTGCTGACAACGGTCGTCCCGTCAAGCCCCGTCCCGGGCGGCTTTTTCGCGGCAATAGTCTCGCCGATCTTGGACGCGGCGCCGCCCTCAATAACAATCGCGACGCTGTGCCCCGATATACCGTTGCTGTCCAGTGATCCCGACGTGTTCTCGTATACAGCGCTACGGCCCACGCCCGGTATCTGTATGACGGCGGCTATAATACTCTGGAGAGTACCTTGAGCGGGATACGTGACCGAGTTTGTTTGCCGCTGCCGTAGCTCTGCGTCTGTTTCCACAGCCACGCCCGGCGCGGCCCGGTTCGGGTTAGTAACGGCTTGCCACCCACGCGTAGGCGTTATGATATACGTGACGGTGCCGGGCAACGATTGTACAACGCCCGGAGTTTCTGCCGTAGCGGTAACGGTCGTTGAACCATCGGTGCCGATGGTAGCGGTAGCGGGTAAGATCCAGTTGTTTTTGTTGGAGTCCTGCACAACGCCGTTGTTGATAGTCGTGCCCACGGTGCCCGTAACGTCAACGTCGACAGTTGAGTACGTCGACAAACGCCGCGTTAGGCCGTTGATCTTGACGGCGCTCGACAATCCGGTTCCAACCGCCGTGTGAGGCGAGAATCCGTTGTATACGTTGATCGCTGTAGCGTTTGAGTCGTTGATCAGTTGCGCGATGATGCCCAGGAACTCGCCATCCTGGCTGTCGCTCCCTAGGTAGACATCCGGCCCAAATATCTGTTGGTACTCGTTTTGCAGGGCTACGAGTATTTCGGACAGCGGGGGCGCGCTGATACCTGCGTTGCTTATTGTGGCCGTTACCGTCATAGGGCTACCTGCGACTCGCCGTATTCCGTCTGGATCGTAGCGTTGATGCTCAGCGCGCGATCCGTTATGTCACTATTGTACGCTATAAGCGAGATGACGCCCGGCGTGCTTAAAATTGTCTGCCTTACCAGGGCATCGTAGGCTCGAGGCGGTAGGCTGCGCAATACCTCACTACGCCACGGCATACCGTCGTCGGGCGATAAGTTCCATTCGCCACGGTACAGTAGCAGACGCGTCTTCACGATCTGCGCTACCGCCTCCGGCTGATCCACGTAAAAATCTGCGCCCGTTCCCAGGGCGTAGTCGCCGTTCGCGTCTAGCTTCCGGTATTTCATCAGTTGGGTGCTCCGGTCGTGCCGCCGCTATCGCCGGGGTGATCATGGCTCGCGAGGCTAACGCCCGCGCCCGTAACGTCGCCGGTGGCCGTGACGTTACCGGTAATTGTAACGTCGCCGCCGCCTCCGGTGCCCCCGCTTATGCTCCCGCTGACCGTTAGCGGGCCAGTGATATTGACCGGCCCGGTGATGTTCTATGTACTAGCAGATCCGGTAACGGTGCCGCCAACCGTCATATCAACATTTCCCGTCACCTGCTCAGCTACGTTACCGCCAACCGTAGCAGCTACGTTACCGGGCGTTACTAAGTTAATGTCGTGGCGTGTTGGATGTATCTCTATGTGGGCTGCACCGTCGTCCGACCGCAGCTGCGCGGTCTCGGTCGATATGCCGCTGATTGTATTGGGTTGCGACTGCGGCCCAATGATTGCGAATCCATCGTTGATATCGTGAAGGCGTAGCTCGGGCGCGAGCTGCACGCCGCCAGATTGCCACCAGCCGTCGATACAGCGCGAGGAGAACACAACAAGGCACTCATCGCCCGGCTTTACCGGGAAAGTCAGCGTCACACCGCCCCCGCGCGGGAAACATACTGGAACGTCTGGCAGCAGCGGCAGATCTTGTGACTCGGCTGAACCGTCTGCCTTGCGCACGATGCCTTTGACGGTCAGTTGCACTTCCGCCGTTACCGCACTCGGATCAAACGTCACGATATAGCCGGGCATAGCCGTCCACAGGCCAGATTGCATCCCGATGAAGCTTTCATACAGGCTGTCTTCAAGCTGCCCGTCACGCTGCCGATTATCCATATTTTATTCCTGCCGATCCTTTGGAACGGCGCTCAGGTAGGTACCGCCCTCCGGCACGTTGCCACCGGTGGCCGATACGCACAACAGTTCGCTGTACCACTCGTTGCCGCGCGTGTCGCCGGTGTGGTTGACTGAGTATATCTGGTAAACGCCGCTGGCGTCGTATGATGGTATAAAGGGTGTGGCATTGTACTCGACCGGCAGATTGGCGCCCTGGATCGTGCTGTTGTCCACCTCGATCAAACCGCCATATTCAAGCCGCGCATCAATAAGCGCTTTGAGCGTTATCCCGTCGACGGTCTGCTGCGGCAACCCGATCAAGCCCGTGCCGGGCGTGAGCTTGATCGCGACGCCCGGCGGTAGCTCATCCTGCGGCCGGATCTCAGCCTGTCCGTTTTTGATCGACCAATCGGCGCCCGCGTTGGTCATAAGGTTATTCAAAACATAGCGCGTCCCGCCAAATATGGCTTTGCCGCGAGGCATGGGCCGTGTCGGTAGGTCACCGATGTACCCCCGGGTTACCCCATATTCAATAAGCGAATCGACCGCCAGGAGGGCCTGGTCTTTTTGCGTCCAACCCGCTGCTATGGTCAGGCTAACGTAAGCTTGATTAAAAGCAATATCGCCATCCGAACAAACAAAGTCAATGAACGTATCGCGCGCGTCCGCGCGCAGGCCGTAGTTGTATTGGCGAATCAACCCATAGAACAAGCGCGCCGTCTCGTTGCCATACCCCACGCGCAGGTCAATTTTGTCAAACTCATCCTGCGCCCGATTAACGGTGTCCTTGCTTATATTGTAGACGCGGATCACCGCCCAGTTCGGCGTTTGTTGTGTTGCTTGATGAATCTCGAAGCTGACGCGAAGCTGCGACAGATCGAGTGCTTCATCTGCGTTGTGGAGGTATAGCTCGCACTTGCGTTTGAATTTAATCATCGGTGACAAAGTACAGGCGCGTCGCCTGCCCCAGATTGTCGCGCGTGGGCTCTGCGAAAACGGTACTATCGGACAGGATAACCAAAGCGCCGCCGATACCCAGATGCTGATATTGGCTCAAAATATCAACGCCCGTAACTAGCGGCAAGCCGAGTATTATCGGTTCTGCGGGATCGTGCTCGGTGGAGTAAACGTCGAGCGTCCACCCGTTGCGGTACGCAAGCACAAACCGGTAGGTGCGCTTGGCCAGGTCAATATTAAAATACTGCGGTTTCGGCGTTAGCGGTATCTCGCTGATCACGGCCCGACCTCCTTATACGATACTACGCCGTTAGGCTCAAGCGCGAAAGAACGCCCCAGCTCCTCGCTATCAGCCTGGCCACCGATGTTTGTCGAATCAACCTCGCCCCGGTAGCCGCTCCCATTTTTAGCGATCTGTTTGCCCGTGTTCTGCGGTACGCCCCCGTTTTCCGGCAGCATATCGGCGTCGGTGTCCAAACCGCTGATATCCACGAATTCTGTTCGGACTATGAATAGCTGTTGGAACGTGAGCGTAGCGCTCAAGCTGTTCTCAGTGTCAGCATCCGTCGTGACTTCAATCGCCGTGAGCAAAACGTCCTTGTACTCACGCTTGCCTGTCATAACGTCAAACGGCTCCCGATTCGCCTGTAGAGTCAGCAGATCTGTGTACGTGTCGCCGCTGCTCCCGGCTTTGTCTAGCAATCCCGAAATAAGTCCGTTGGCCAGGTACCGCCACAGCACGGTCATTTCCAGCTTCGGCATCTCGTTGTACGCGTGATCAGAGATAGCCGCCCCGGCTTCAATCGGGTGCTGGGTTATCGTGAGATTGTCCTGGTGAACCTCCTTCACGATAACGTCGGGGACAAAGCCCGCGATGCTGCGACCCTTTGAAAATAGTACGCCGCCCAGCGCACTGGCAAACGGATTTTCGGCGCCGGCCGCGTTGGCTGTTACGGCGGCCGCGTTGGCTGTTACGGCGGCCGCGGTTGCTGCTCTTGAGATGCTCATTGCGTTATCGGCGCCCCATTCCGTATGGCCGATCCGTTCTTCTGGCGCAGCTTGCTTTCGATCTCGCGGCTAACTGCCCCCGGATCGGTGGCTCCTGTGATGTGGAACGTGTTGGTGTTGTAGATTCGGCTGGACAACGCCCCGCGCTCCCTAGCCTCGCGATCCCACGTTTCTTGCGTGCTACCAGGAGCTTCGTACTGGCGCGACACGACACGGCCCGCCTTGTCAGCCGTGTCGGCGTTTTTCAGCGCCTTGTACGCGCCCTGGTGCGTGTTCTTCATTTCCCAGGCCAGCGCCTTGATTTGCTGATCCACCGAAGAACCCTTGATCTTGAACCCCAGGGCGTCTTCGATTGCTTGGCGCCGGCGCGCGCCCCACTGCGCGATGCCGTGCCCCTGCGCAACGCCTTGTTCGTTGTCGTCGCCGGCCGCGGTAGGGTCGAGGCTGGATTCTTTTTGGAGGTTCCCGATAATCCCCGCGATCTGTTTATCGTCCAGGCTGGGCAACGCTTTGCGGAGCATCCCGGCCAAGCGCGTCGTCTTGTCAACGTTGGACGTACTATTCCAGACACGATTCTTGATGCTGATCAGTTTGTCCGCAACGCCCCCCTTCTTGCGCGCCTTCGGCTGACCGGCCAAGCGCGTCGTCTTGTCAACGTTGGACGTACTATTCCAGACACGATTCTTGATGCTGATCCGTTTGTCCGCAACGCCCCCCTTCTTGCGCGCCTTCGGCTGACCGGCCAAGCGCGGTTGGCTGGCCTCCTTTCGGGCCAACTCTGCGCGGGCAATCTCTGCGCGTTCGTACTGATCAATCGTAGCGCGGGCCTGGGTTAGTTTGTTTGCCTGATCCGCTCGTTCAAGTAGGGCGCGGGCCTGGGTCACCTCCACCTGCACATTAGCTTGTTCTGCCTGTTTGGCCTGGGGCGCCTGTTTGGCCTGGGGCGCCTGTTTGGCCTGGGGCGCCTGTTCCGGCGCCGGGCCGCGGTCATACTTCGTGCGGTGCTGGCCGGCTGCTTCCTCGCGCCTTGTCCGGGCATCTCGCTTGAGCACCTCTTGAGCATGAGCCCTGTCCGACGGGCTCGGTGGCGGCCCGGTGCTGTCATCTTGTTCCGATTGTTTGACGATGTTTCGGGCTTGGGTTACTTCCTCCGGGCTTGGCCGTGCCGCGGCTGTCGCGCGCAGTTCAGATCGTTCGCCCTCGGCCTCCGACTCGCCCTCGCCTACGACATCCTCATTATTGCCTCCGTGGATGCCCAGCCCGAACGCCCCCAGAAAACCGGCGACTGTCTTGCCGATTCCGGCGGCAAAATTCGGGAATTCCTTCTCAAGCCAGTCATTAAACGCCGAACCGAGCGCCCAGCCGCCGGTGCCGGCGCCGACAACCATCAAACCCTTCACGCCAATGAGCCCGGCGGTCAGCACCTTCAGCGTAGCTACTATTCCTAGCAGCGTCCCAGCCCAGCCTAACGTTGCTTTGTTTACGGCGTCGAACGCGTCTGTTGCATCGCCCCAAAACGTGCGGATGTTATCCGACCATTGCTTAATAGTATCGCCGACATTTTTGCCATTTTCGTCGAGCCACGCGTTGATCTTCTTCAATACGCCAACCACCCCAGCTTCACCGAACGCTTGCGACGCGGTGTAGGCGAAACCCCTAAAGCTAGCCCCCATCAAATCAAACTGCTTCTTGATCTTGCGCGACTGCTCCGTCAGTTTCTTGACCATGGTCTTATCAAACCGGCCTTTGTACTGCTGCTGCGATTTCTCGAACTGCTCGTTCAGGTTCCGGTGGCCGAGCATCAGCTTTTCTGGTATTTTGAGTCTTTCAGCCCAGTTCACCGCTCTTTGCAGGGGCATTGTGTCGAGCGTGTCCAGTAGATCTTGTATGATCTTCAATCTGCTCCGCCAATTATCCCCCGCGTCGTGCGTATCAACACCAAGGCTTTGTACCTGGTGCCTGCGGCCCTCTGATTTACGAAGGGCCGCGCCTAGCCCTTCGACCGCTGCCCGAGCGGCCTCGGCAGATGAGCCCGTTTGATCCGCGGCGAAGCCAAACGCCTCCAGGTTCCGGCCGCTAGCGTCAAGCCGCTTGGTGGCAAAGTAAAGCCCACTAAGGTCGTTGGTGATCTTGTAGAACCCAGCCGCCGACGCGGCTACAACCCCAGCGAGCGCGGTCTTGAGACCAACCAGGTTCTTGGTCGCGCCGCCGACCGACTTGTCAAATTTGCGCTCTTGATTATCATCGACCTTGAAGCCTAGCTTCATCACGAAGCTGCGCATGACGTTCTCTTCAGCCATCGTAGGCTCCAATCATATCGTTCATGAACGCAATATCTTCCAGCCCCACCGTCCCGTCGATTAGCGACTCATACCGACACCAGCTCTTAATCACAGGGCGCATAAGCCATTCTTCCGGCCCTAGTTCGCGGTACTCGCTGGTGTCTTCGGCGACTCGGACTCCTGCCCGGCGCTTTGCAGGAATCCGTCGATAAAACCGCCCAGCTGATCCGCAATGACTTGGTAGGCCAGCTGCATGCCGTCCGCCATCGTCAGGTCGTCGTACATAAGCTGGCCGTTCGCCCAGACCGGGTAATAGTAGTTGCCCTGCTCGCGCTTAACAACGCTCAACGTCGTGTTGACAATATACTCAACGGTTTCGTCGCCGAGGCTCGCGAGCAGGTCTGTGATAGGCCCAAGATGCGCTGCGGCATCTTCTAGGCTAACAGATTCACTCTCCAAGTCCTGAACGATCGGCAGCAGTGGCGCGATCAGCGGCGAAATACGCCGCGATACGTGCAACTGCTGAAATGCCGTCAGATTGTCGATCCGGTAAGTCGCGCCCTTGTGGTGGATTTCGGTGGTCATACGTTATACGCCCCGATTACTGGATCAATCTTCACAGCATGGAACTCCCACTCAACGGTGTCGCCGTCTTGCGCATAGGTGTAATCCGGGATGCGAACGAAGGCACATTCGCGGCAGGCCCAAAGGTCGCCGGCCTGGCTGTTGCTGACCGTTATAACGTTGAGGCCCCACATTGCTGAATCGACAGACTGGGCGGTGAACGCAGTATTGAGTAGCGCGTTGGTCGGCGACGTTTTGAGTAGGCGGATTGTGACCGTGCCGGACTTGTCCTGGCGCTTGGTCTGCATGCCCTCGCCGTCCGCGCCAATCGTCATCATATTGCGGTCGGTGGTGAACGACAGGGTGATGCCCTCTTCCGCGTTTGCCGAACCGGCACCAAGCGCGATGGACGCGCCGGGGGCGGCCAGCGTCGCGCTAACGTCTCCAAAACTATACGTTGCCATGTTGTGGTCTCCTAGCGGTTGACGTTTACGATAACGTCAACGGAATGAACCGCACCGGCGAGCTTCGCCGCCACCTGGATCGCGGGTGATTTGCGCGCTGCTCGGTCGGATGCGCTCTGTGTACGGATCGGTGCGGCATAGGTGTAGTAGCCCTTGGGCAGCGTATCACCGGTGTGCAACGACCCGAACACAACTGTGGATTGCCAAACGCCCGCGGCCAGTAGGCCATTCACGACGGCTTGCGCGCAAGACCGCTCAACGTTCGTCTGGAGTTGGTTGACGCCCGGATCAGTCTGCGGGATTTTCGTCTGCGACGTGTAGAGCAAGTTGTACAGGTTTGTCTGAATATAATTCTGCAACCAATCAAGCCCGTGCCGCTCATCGAAGTAGTCGCCGTTGCACATGACGCCCTCCTGTAGGATGGCGGTAGCGTTGTTGTACTTGATAAACACGTTGCAATTCTTGTCCGCAAGCGTGCGCGCCTGGGTTGTGTTCAGCAACTCCGCCTGGGTTCCGGGCTCCTGCTTGAATTTGAGCGTGATGACGGTGTTCTGCGCCGTGTAATTAACGGTGAACGCGCGGCCCATTGCGCTTACGAAAGCGTAGGGATCGCTTGAACTGTACTGAATTGCTGTGCGAGCGTAGCCGCCTTCCATTAGGCGTGAGGCCAGGTCGTCGACAATAGTTGAGTCGACGGTCTGCGGGTCTTGGGTCGTCACGCCAAATATGCGCGACGTGCCCTGTGCTTCGATAACATCCGCTGTCGCAACAATAGCGTCGTCGGTAGCCTCCGCCGCCAGCGCCAGACCGTACCACGCGGTCGACCGGTCTGCTTGATCCTGCACGGCCTGGTCAAGTTCCTGAGCATCGACGCCCTGGAACGGTGCCGACGCATATTCAACGGTGAGGCCAAGCAAGGGTGCCAGGTCGGTACCGCCGCCCGCAGTGGGTGTGGCATAGGCAATAGTGGATGTAACACCTGTCGTGCCGGACGTTACCTCAAACCGGGAAAAGCTCGAATTCCAAATAACCTCGGCGCCGGGCGAAAATGCCGAAAGCGCGGTTTGAATTGCCGACGCCACACCATTCAGCGACGTTTCGCCCGTCAAATCAATGGATGTCGAATCAACGACGTTTGCTGTCACTAGTACGCTGTCGATCTCGATGCTCAGCTCGCCGTCGCTGATACCGGTGAAGTCGCCGGGCGCGGCATCGGCGAGAAAACCACCGTTGAGCTTCGCAGCGGTGGCCGTCGCGGCCCATCGCGCAATGTATAGAAAATTGGGCTTGGGCGACTGCGCAAAAAACGCAGCAGCGGCCTGGTACTCAGGATCGTTGACCCCAAAATCCGCGGCGACGCCTTCCATCTGGCTGTACTCGCGCGGGTCTTCGCCAACCGCAATTGTGGGCGTGTTGCCGAGCAGCAGCAGCGAACCGAAGTTGCGCGTGCCCGCCGCGATCGGCGACAGATTAACGTCGACGTTTACAATGTCGCTGACTGAAAGCCCTTCACTCATATCTTTCTCCAATACTCATTCCGTGATAACCACGTGCTGTTTAGGCATTCCAACGTCATTGTGTAAATCGACCGCGGTCGACGATACGGTTAGAACATCATACCTTAATTCAACACGTCTCCGATACTCTACTGTTACGTCATATCTGTTGTAATATTGCTCGTTCAAAAGAACGGGCGCGGGCGTGATCTGCGAGCATGATCCGTAGTACAGGCCATAATACTCGGCCAGCTCAAGGTTCGCGCTCAGTTGCGCGGTCGTCGTGAACCGCGCAACGTTGTCCATGGCGTCTGGGCCGTAGAACGAGCACAGAAACTCAATCTGTTCATGGCGCGCCGAAAAGCCTTCGCCTTCCGCCGCCCAGGCGTCTTGGTTGATCGTCTGTACGCCGAACGCTACCCAATTGGTATCGTGCCGCGGGCGCTGCGGCGGTTCGCGCTGCCAGCGCGGCCGGATGAGCGACTCGCCAATGCCCGTACAGCCCGCGATAACGTCGTGGACGGGATGGAGTAGCATGTCGCCATACGCCCTATTGGTTGGCTGCAGGTAGCCGCCGGTTGCGGTAGTGTTAGTTGGCGGCGCCATACTCTATGCCCGCTGATCTCGGCGATGCCAGGAACACGCCCACGCATCGCTGCTGGTCAGTGTGTCGTTGTTTGCATATTTGGTCATACCGTCTCGCCTTTTCGATTCACGTGCCGGACGCCGCCCGCACTGTGCAAAGCGCCCTATAGTAGCCGTTCTGGGCGTAGTTCTCAACCGCTGCGACGGTGTAGTCAGCGCCTTTGACGGTCAAAGTGTCCGGCTGGTGACCGGCCTTGGCGTCTAGTAGCTCGAAAGTCGTCGACACTACGATAGCGCCGACGCGCTGTGTTGCGTCAGGTATGCGCTCCGCGGCCAGCCCGCTTGCGGTCGTAACCGTCGCGCGGATGTGTTCGGTTATGCTCGTGGTCTGCGTCTCGCCGTAGTCGTTCACGGTAGCCGTTCGCCGCGTGCGCTGGATCGGGGTGGCGAACAACCCAGATGTGGTGATACGACCTAGCTGGATAGTCATCTACTTGACCAGCACATATGTGATCGAGTTCAGAAAGGCGCCCGTGCGTATCAACGGCGTTGTGCCCAGCGCGCCGATGCGCTGGCGTTCCGAAATCGTGTAACTCGCAAGCTCCGGCTCGATGCCCGCGGTTATGCGGCCCTTGATCGACGTGACAGCGGCCTGGCCTGCGCCGTTCATCTGCTGCTTCACTCGCCGGTCATCGCCGTTGAGCGCAGCGTTGGCAGCGGCATCAAGGCGCTTGTTGATCTGGCCCTGTGCCGCTTCAATGCCCGGCTTGAGCCACGGCCGCGCCGGTATATTCTCTTCCGGCTGACCGTACTCTGACACGTAACCGATCTGGGCGTTTGTAATGTCCTCGCCGCGCGCCGTTTCGTCTTCGGGAACCCCGACAAGAATCTCGCTCTTGGCCAACCGGCTGATAGCGGCCTTAACGTCGTTGAAGTTGTCCTGCTCGGTTTGCTTACCCATGGTGGAACCCGGGCACGCGCGGTTGCCCGCGAGGCAAGACGTGAACCGGCCCGGCACCAAACATCCGGAGCAGCCGGTAGTACCGCCGCCCGTAGGTTGTCTCATTCCAGTGGCCGGCGTTCATGTCCACCACGGATGCCGTGTCAAACGTCACAGACACACTGTCGACGTTCGCGCTTTGAACTAGACCGCTGAGCGAGTCTGCGCCCTGGGCGCCGCCCTGCGCCCCGCCCTGGGCCCCGTCTAGCGTCAGCATATGGGCCGTGTATAGGCCCGCGGCGAAGTCCAGCCATTTGTCCGTGAACCGGCGCTTGTTGAGCGCGTCATACGCCAGCTCGATATATAGCTCAACACTGCCCGGCGGATACTCGACGGTATCCCCAAACGCCGGGTAGCGCTGCCGAAAATCCGAGCTGGACAGCGGCATGATTAGATGCCGTCACGGTACGCGATGGTCGACGGATACACCACTTCAACCTGACCCATGCGGCCAAAGTAGGTGGCCAGCTGGCGCAGGTCACGGTACTCAACCGGCGTGCGCTGGAGCGGAACCATCGGGAACCGGACATATTCCATCTGATTGGAATACGCAACCATTCGCGAATTCGCGGAGGCCTGGCCCGCGGTGAGCCACTTGACCGGCTGAATGTCGAGCGGGGTGCCGTTGATGGCGTTCGACAGGCTATTCATCTTCAGGTACTGAATGATGGAAATGTTGCCTGCGGTCGAAACCTTGCCCTGGACGATCACCGAATACTGGTCAGGCGGTAACAGTAACTTGCTCGGCGCGACGGCCCAGCCGGATTCCTTCCAAGCGCTTTTCAACACCTCGTTAACGTCGGCCAGAATTTTATCCGGGCCGGTTGCGCTCCAGTTGCCAGTGGTGGCGGTCGCGCTCGACACGCCCGGATCGTTTAGCAGGCCGGTGGCGCCGATAGAGTCATCACCCACGTATACCATTTCGTCGGTATCCATCTGGTGCTTGCGCTGCATGCCCATAAATTTCTGGGCGTCGATCGGCCGGCCGGCCTGCTGGGCGCTCGCCAGTTCGGGCAGCGTCCAGCCGAGCTGCATCGCCCACAAGGTCAGCGGGTGCGGAGTCTTGCTGATATCCAGCTGCATCGCCTGGATAGCGTTGGCAGTTTTGCCGATGAACGCCTTACCGCTTTCGGATGGGCCGCCCGCAGATGCGAACGTGGAATTGCTGAAGCTGGACGTTTCATCGCCCATCGTCACGTCATTGCGCAGCATGATGTCGCGCGACCACGTAACGCTCGACAACGGCTGATGCAGCGTCTGGTCGAGTCGTTCAAGCTCACCGACGAGGAATGCCCCAGCGCTGTCTTGAGTCTGCTGGTCGAAAGTTAGCATTCGTGGCTCCTTAGATGTTATACGCGATTTCGACGTTGCCGTCGGCATCGCCTGTGGACATAAACACGGCGTTGGTGAGCTTGATGCTGTTGGTCGCCGTGGTCGGCGCTTCAGCCTCGATGCCCGCCGTGACCGGCGTCCCACCGGTGCCGGTCGCGACGCGAATGTACACCGGCTTGTTGAGGCCCGGCGTCCCAGCGTTGTTCTTGACGCTGATGTAACCGCGCCGCATCACGTTGGCCTGGCGGTCATAGGTCGGCGCTACCGACCCGACGTTCACGTCGCCAGCGGTCGCGCCTTGGAACGGATAGGGGCGAACCAAAAAGCCATACACGTCAGCGGCCGCGTCGCCGCTGGCGATCGGGACAAACTGGTCATTGGCGTCGATTTTGCCCGGCAAGCCGTGAGCGGCGAAGCCCGACGGATCAGCGAACTGCTGCGACTCAATAGAGGCCTGGGATTCGCGAGTCAAAGCGCCCGCGAAGCCATGGCCCATGCGGTAGAGAAAAGCTGTCATATTAGGCTCCTGCCTGCATAGTGGCCCAGTGCTTGGCGTGGGCGTCGTTGAGTTCGGATGGCGTGGACGGCGCTCGTGCGCCGATATTGGCTCCGGTAGCCGGCGCGCCGGTGTTATTCCGATGCCGCCGGATTTCGGCAATCGCATCGAATGCGATATGGATGCGTTCTGACTCTGCCTTGAACGGATCGCCGGCCAACCGGGTGACAATGCCGTCGGCATCGTTTGCCGTAGCCATGGTCAGTACGCGACGCTTGAACGCTTCTGCGCTCTCGCCATCGTTGACCGTCGCGCCCGGCACGATAATCTCGGCGTTGGGTAAGCTGTCCTTCGCATCAACTGCGATGGCCGGCTTACTTTCTGACTCGCTTTCCGTCTTGGCCGTCATAGCCGTAACCGCGTCGCCAATCTCCTTGACCTGAGCGGATAGCCGGGCAAGGGCATCGTCGTTCGGGCTGGCCGCGGCAGCAGCCGTTGTATCGCTGGAGGTAGGAACCGTTGTATCGACGACATCAGTGATGGTGGTCGGCGGTTCACGGAATTTTGTATCAAGCTCAGCGCTGTCCTTCACGCCGAAAAACTTGAGAACGCGCGCTAGAGTCGTGTCCTGCATAATAGTGTCCTTTGGTTCGTGGTCGCCGATCTTAAGCCCTTCGCCGCCGCGTGCGCGGTCGACAAGCGCTAAATGATTCATTCGTAATTTTGATTGAATTGCGTCGTACTGCTCGCCGTCTGGCGTTACGCCATCCTGAAAGTCGATCTGGCAACTGTAGCCCATCGACAACTCGCGCTTGCCGGCCCGAAAGTCATTGACCGCTTCAGCGTCCATGAGCGTGAGCGGCACGCGAATGTATTCGCCGTCGCGCATAACCTCGTCGCCAGTCATACCAGCGCCGTAGCGCTTCCAGTTGTTAACGTCGACGTTTTCGTCCGGGTGGTTATTCGTCACCGGGCGGTGCGCGTAACTGCGCAGCGCGTCGGCCGCGAACACCTCGGATTCCGGGCGGTACACGCGAACGTTTGGCATGTCCGGCCGGTCAAGCTCATGGCCAGCGTAGTCTTGAATACCGGTGCGCGCCACGCGCGCGCTGGACACAAGGTAACCGTCACCCGTTATCCGGGTGGCGGCATCATCTACTGCTACGGCGTCATGTAATTCCATTCACGTATTTCCGCTACTCATCTTTACAGTAGCGTACCTTGGTTATTCAGGCGCGTCAAGCGCTTTGTGTAAAACCCTAGTCTTACTCTGGGATTAGCGGCTCGGGGTAGCAGCGACAGTTGAATATTTCCCCTGGGTGGTGGTGATATGTCCTGTCCCCCGTTTTCACGGCCGGGGGCGAATCCCAGCGAAAGGTCTTGTTGGCCACCGCCCGATGGCCCAGGCGAACGTCCGCGTCACCCGCGGTGCGCCATATGTACTCTTCGCTGCCTACGCTCTGCGCGCGTGACTCGGTGAATTGGGTCGTGGCGCGGGCCGTTTCTGTCCGAGCGATGAGCCGGGCGCGCGCCTTTGTAACGTCGCTGGTGTTGAGTAGTTCGCGCTCGATGGACTGGCCCCGCGATCCGCCGGCCAACGCCTCCAGCGATAACTGGCTCACACGCTCCGCTGCCTCGGTAGGGATTGACTGAATCAGCTCAACCTGCTCAGCAACCAAAATCTGGCGCGTCTCGCTCATATCAACGCCGTCGATCTTGGCCCTAATATTCCGGCTCAACTCGCGCGCCGTCTTGCCCCACAACTTTTTATCCTCGCGCTCGGCGGCAGCTACCATCACGCGCCCCGTCTCCCGCGCCCACTCGCGTAGCTCGGCTGAATACGCCTCCAGTTGCTGCCGAACGGTCGAAGCGCGCTGCGGATAGTTAACCACGTCATATGACTCGACCAACTGCCCCACGTTTTCCGCGATGCGATTAAGCGCAGCGTAGTAGCGGCGCTCAAGCTTCTTGCGCGATGGCCTATACGTCGCCATCGCTGCCCTCCTCAGCCGTTTCCTCCAACGCGCTGTTGCCCTCTACGGCCGGCTCCGGCACGGCCGCCAACTCGGGCTCCGGTGCTTCGTTCTCCGCATCCTCAATATCCTGGTCGGTGATCGTGCTGAATACGCCGATCTTGCTAGACAGATTGCGCAGCTCTTCAAGCACGCGCGCGTGCGATATATTACCCTCGCGCTCCAGGTCATTCATAACCGTGCCGACGGACTGGGCGATGGTTGCTTTCTCGTTGTCGTCCAGCTGCCACAACGAGTTGAACGCGAACTCGAAGTCATCGTCCAACGGTTGCCCGGTTTCGCTACGACTGATCATTTCGTATAGAAGATGAAGCGGGGTGCGTAGCCGACTGTTTTGCGCCGCGTTCACGCCGTCGAAGTACGTCCGCAGATCGGATTCGCCGGTGCTCGATAGTCCAGCAGGCGACTGCCCGAACAGGCGTACCATCGGCACCTGGAGCGCACCGGATAGCTGTTGGCCGAATTGGAGCATCATATCACTCAGCCCGCTAAACGCGTAGCTACTTGTCTCAAACTCATCCTCGCCGTCAAGTATCGTGATGCCCTCGCTCGATTGCGTGGCGCGCATCATTTCAATCTGTTTGACCAGGCCATCGTAAGCCGGCCCGCCGCCCGCGACGATCTCGCGAAATCCCGGCACCTTGAGCGTGCGGAGGTGCGCCTTGTAGACTAGCTGCGCCGCGCCCTGGGTCGTGGAGTCAAACGCCACCATGCGATCCCAAATGCGCTCCAGCACCGACTGCCCCCAAAGGTTTTCGGCTAGGCGTTGCCAGTATGGCAGATGAACACCCTCCAAACGCATGCATCGCGTGTGATGAATCTTGGCGCGGCGCAACGCCATCGAGTCGGCCACCACGTCATAGTATTGGGGCAGACCGAAGTGCGGCCCATAATCCTCAACCAGGTCGTTAAGACTCGGCTGGATCATCCAGCGGTCGAGTACCTGGATGCCTTTGAACTGGCCGCGCTTAATCGACTCGACGTTGAGCGGTGTAGACAGGTCTTGGCCGTCGACCATCATGACTGCGATCGCCCCGCCATACAGCCGCGACCACTTGACCGCTTGACGCAACTGATTCCAGATTTCCCATTTCTCGAACCCGCGGTGAATAGCGCCCGCCCGATCTGGATCAATCGCTGACGTGATTGTCGATCCCGCACGCGTCATATCCTCCGCTACGGTATCAATCGCTACACCGGCCACCCAGTTCGTGCGGTATGCTGACTCCAACTCCCAGCGGTTGCGACTCTTGTAGCTCTGCCGGTAGTGGCTGCCGTCCTGCTGACTCCCCGCGCCTAGCCCTAGCTGCGCAGAGAAATTCACAAAGTTGTCCTTGAATTCTTTCCACATATTAGCGTCCGTTATCGGTGAATTGCGTGGCGTTCGGCGCGAGCAGTGTTGCCAGCGCCTGCCGGATGCTCGAAACGACCAAACCGACCCAGAACATGAGTGTAACTGTAATCATTTACCTAACCTCGCCCACGTGTCTAGCGCCGCGGCCGTGGGCGCGATGTAGTTAAAAGCCGCCGCGGCCGCGTCAACCTGATCCTTGTATTTCCCAACCGGGAAAATCTCGTGCTCGCCCTTGAATAGGTAGTTCCAATCGGCGCGCAGTAGGTACACGTTGCCAGCTTGCACCTGGGCAGCATACGGATCGGCGCGAACTTCTTTGCTGCCTGTTGCGGTGTCCGATCGTATATTGTAACCCGCGAGACTCCTGACCGTGCTTTCCGCGGACTCCTTGCCCCCTGATCCCGGCTCCTGCTCAATGAGAATATGCGTGCCGTGACCGTCGATCTGCGCGGTCTGCCTCAACAGCCGCTCGCGCTTGAGCGCCGACAGCTGATCGCGCAACACGTCCGCGATTATATACTCGCCGTCGCGCGTGCGCAGCATCAAGACGCCCGCGGTATACGCGCCGCCTTGGGCGGTGCCGGCTTTGTCCCAGCTTCGCACGCGCTTAACGATCTGCTTGGGCTCGGGCAAGGTGTCGATGATGCCGAACTGATCGACCGGGAACATGCCACCACCGCGCGGCGCGGGCCGCTGCTGGAACTGGCCGGCAACCGCGTAATCACCCATCGCGGTCTTGTCGCGCTCGACCACGTGGCGCGGGAACCTGCCGGGGAACAACAGCTCACCGTCCTCAGCCCTCGGGTCGGTGTACCGAGTCGACAGGTGCGGGTGGCTGTGCTCATACTCCATCGGGAGCATCAGGTGATCGTACCCCATACCCGGCGCGAGCGCCTCGCCCGCCACGTCACCGACCGCTAACCGCTGCATGATGATGACGATCGCGCTTTTAGCCGGCACGTTCAGGCGCGTCGGCAATGTCTCGTGGAATATCCGGCGGGTGGTTTCTAGCTCGGCTGCTGACACGGCAGACTCTACTGAATGAGGATCGTCCCAGACTACGCGGTCGCCACGGCTGCCCGTCATCGACCGCACCGGCATAGCGTGACGAAAGCCCAGGCTGTCATTCTCGAACTTGCCCGCGCTGTTCTGATCGTTGGCTAGCCGCAGCGGCCACAATCCCTGGAACCAATCGGACGTTATGAGCTGTCGCATCCGGCGCGCGTCGCGCAGCGCATAGTTCTCCGAATGGGATGCGGTCACAAACCGGAGCTGCGGCAACCCGATCGGCCCCCACTCCCACGCGGGCCAGAACACGGCGGTTAGCAGAGATTTCATCGTGCCCGGCGGTACGTTGATCAATAGCCGCGTGATCTGGCCTGCCGTGACGGCCTCCAGATGCTCGCACAGTACATCGATGTGCCAGTTGTGGGTGTACGGCGTAGACGGCTCGAGGACGTGCCAAGCCTGGAGCACGAAGCTAGCGAGGCTGCGCCGACAATATTCGCGCTCCACCGCCTTCATATCTGCATCGGCTAACTCAACCGTCACCGCGGCGCGCCTTCATGATCTCGGCCAGCGCTTCGTCACTCATCCCAGATGCGTCAAATTTTGGCACCAGGTCTTCGCCGTCCTTGCCCGTTATCTCGCTGCGCGCTAGCTTCGGCACGTGATACTCAAGCAACGCCGTGTATGCCTTAAACGCTTCCAGCGCACCGTTCTCCCGCTCGATATCGTCGAGCCAACCTTCCATACGCGCGATGTTTCCATCGACAAATACCGCAATGGCCTCGCGCGCCCTGGCGTTTGATTTGTTCGGCGAACCCTTCGGGCGGCCGCCCCCGGGCTGAAACCCTCCTTTCTTTGCCATGTCGTTATCCTATGTTTGTATAACTGAGTGGTAGTCGGCTTGCCGCGTCTTCATCGCATAGCTCGCCCAGCAACTTATTCGCACCCGCGCCCCACGTGTCACCGTACTCCCAGCGCAAATGCGTAACATGGCAGTGATCGCCGACAAAAGATTTTGCCGTGAGGTTCGCGCGCGACCGAAACAACCACAGCCGCTCTGGGTCGGACATTGCAACACACTCTACAAGGTCTTCGGGTTCCGGCCGCCCGACTGGGCGATGGCCCCTTATCGCACCGCTGATACGGCGCTCGCGTAGTAGTCCAAACTCGTGCGCTGTAATGCTCTCGGCAGTTCGTCGGGCATTTGCTTCTTGCTTATCGGGGGCCATAGCAGGGTGTCCATTAAGTCGTTGTACGCTAAGTATACCCTACCATCGGGCGCAAGTATATAGCTGTCGCCCAACAACGCTAACGTCCACACCGGCCCGGGACTACCCCAGGTAGCTTTGAACGCTCCCTGCTCCGGTCTGAGGCCCAGGTCGATCTTCGTCGCGCCGGCGCATCGCCAGGATCATTTTGGCCAGCCGCGACTCCAGGTCGAATACGGCCCCTAGCCCTTGCCGTTCAATCTCGCGCTCTTGCTGCGCGATTATCTCGAGCGGTAACAGCACGTCACCTATAGCGTAGGGCCCGACCACATCAGACGGCGCGCGCCAGATCGAGCCGGCTTGGCGCTTGCGGGTGGGGGCGCCGCCCAGCTTCGCCGATAGCCACGCATACAGGTCATCCTGCGGTTTACCCCTTCCGGTGTA